>OJDH01000303.1_pt1 | contig 26397 bp, 19 predicted proteins | sample 1592761 | NCBI WGS metagenome assembly OJDH01 (sample SAMN05416855, study PRJEB24817) | seawater metagenome | isolation source: Sea water | place: Canada:Atlantic | collected 2013-11
GGTTCTAGGTTCTAGGTTCTAGGTTCTAGGTTCTAGGTTCTAGCATCAAACTACCAAGCCTACCTTTACTTTCAAACTTTGACCTTTTCCGTAAGTGAGCTTGCGAGCGTTCCGTAATCCGTTAGCGAAGCATTCGTCCAAGCTTTTATCCTTCCTAGAACCTATCTTAGCTTTCCCTAGAATCTTCTAAATTATAACAAAAACAATCTGTTGTATGATCATTCACCATTCCAACCGCCTGCATGAAAGCATAACAAATTGTTGGACCAACAAAGTTAAATCCTAGTTTTTTCAGCGCTTTAGACATAGCTTCAGACTCTGGAGTCTGAGTCGGAACCTCTGACATTCCACGAAAAGTGTTAACTATGGGTTTTCCACCAACAAAGCTCCACAGGAACTGAGAGAAATCATCACCATTTTCCGTATAACTCATATACCCACGAGCGTTTTTGATGATCGAGTTTACCTTTAATCGATTACGTACTATCCCTTTATCCAACAGTAGTGATTCAACTTTCTTTTCATCAAACTTAGCAATAATCGACGGATCGAAATTAGCAAAAGCCGCTTCATAAGTTTTCTGTTTTTTCAGGATAGTGATCCAAGATAATCCAGCCTGTTGCCCATCGAGACAGAGCTTGGCGAATAACTCCTGACTGTCGTAAACGGGTCGCCCCCAAACCTCATCATGATACGCTTGATAGATATCATCATCGCCAACCCAGCTACAACGTTGCATTTCCATGGTAAATAATTCCAAAAGTGACTTGATGAGATAAAAAATAACCTACATAAGAGTTGTGATACAAGCAATACCCAAACGAATTCAATAAGCGATATCTACAAAGGAGCAAGCATTCTCTGAATAACAGCCCAGTTCAGCTAACCTACAGGCGTTCTGAAACTCGCATCTTGAGGCTGTTTGGGTATATAATTGAAACCATTTTTTCAATTTCCAAGCTATCTCTGCATGCTCAAATGGCATTAAAGAGAGGTTGGTATCATCCTGACGGCGTATATAGTAGACATGACGACGAAACATGACGTAAAGACATTCCAAGGGTTCATTTTTACCCTGCAGGAATACTGGGCGCAGCAAGGTTGCGCAATCGTTCAACCTCTAGATATGGAAGTTGGTGCCGGTACTTTCCACCCACAAACTTTCTTACGTTCATTAGGCCCAGAGCCAATGAGCAGTGCTTATGTACAACCATGTCGCCGCCCTACTGATGGACGTTATGGTGAAAACCCTAACCGTCTACAGCACTATTACCAATTTCAGGTCGTGTTAAAACCGTCTCCTGACAATATTCAAGAGCTTTACCTTGGCTCTCTTGAAGCACTTGGTGTCGACATGAATGTACATGATGTACGTTTCGTTGAAGATAACTGGGAATCACCGACTCTAGGCGCTTGGGGCCTAGGTTGGGAGATCTGGCTAAATGGCATGGAAGTGTCACAATTTACCTATTTTCAACAGGTTGGCGGACTTGAATGTACACCGGTTACCGGCGAGATCACCTATGGTCTTGAGCGTCTGGCGATGTATATTCAGGAAGTTGATAGCGTTTATGATCTTGTGTGGACTGATGGTCCTATGGGCAAGATCATGTATGGCGATATCTTCCATCAGAATGAAGTTGAGCAATCAACGTATAACTTCGAACACGCCGATGTAGATGTGTTATTTAAGATGTTTGATGACTGTGAAGTCGCCTGTCAGCGTCTATTGACCCTCGAAAAACCATTGCCTCTACCTGCTTATGAGCAAGTGATGAAAGCCTCTCATGCATTCAATCTGCTTGATGCACGTCATGCTATTTCAGTGACCGAACGTCAGCGTTATATTCTACGCGTTCGCACTATGGCTAAAGGCGTTGCTGAATCATATTATCAAGCCCGTGAAGCTCTTGGCTTCCCAATGTGTAAGTAGAGGTATATAGAATGAAATTTGAAAACTTACTCATTGAAGTTGGTACTGAAGAACTACCTCCTAAAGCCCTGCGTAAACTCGCTGAGTCTTTTGTTAGTAACTTTACTGATGAGCTAAATAAAGCGGAACTAAGCTTTGAGTCTGCAGTTTGGCATGCAGCGCCTCGCCGCTTGGCTTTTACCATAAACCAACTGGTTTTGGCACAAGCTGACAAGGTCGTAGAGAAGCGTGGTCCGGCGATTGCTCAAGCATTTGATGCTGAGGGTAACCCGACGAAAGCCGCTATGGGCTGGGCTCGTGGTAACGGCATTACCGTTGAACAAGCTGAACGCCTTAAAACAGATAAAGGTGAGTGGTTACTGCATCAAGCTAAAGTTGTTGGTGTTGAAACTAAAAGTCTTATCAGTGACATGGCACAACGTGCATTAGATAAGTTACCTATCTCTAAGCCTATGCGCTGGGGTAGCAACAAGACGCAATTTATCCGTCCTGTTCATACTGTGACTATGCTACTGGGTAGCGAGATAGTCGAAGGTGAGCTGCTCGGCATAAAATCAGCACGCGTTATCCGTGGACATCGATTCATGGGTAAGAAGAGCTTTGAACTGGATCATGCTGATAACTACCTTTCTGCACTAAAAGAGCAAGGTATGGTACTGGCTGATTATGAAGTGCGTAAAGCGATTATCAAAGCCGATGCAGAAGCTGCTGCAGCCAAGATTGGTGGTGTTGCAGATCTAGAAGATGCACTGCTTGAAGAGGTCACTTCGCTAGTCGAATGGCCTGTCGTATTAACGGCTAACTTCGAAGAAAAGTTCCTCGATGTTCCTGCTGAAGCCTTGGTTTACACCATGAAAGGCGATCAGAAATACTTCCCAGTATTTGATAAAGAAGGACAATTGTTACCTCACTTTATCTTTGTGACTAACATCGAATCGAAAGATCCTCAGGTGATAATATCGGGTAACGAGAAAGTGGTTCGTCCACGTCTTGCCGATGCTGAGTTTTTCTTTGAAACCGATAAAAAAGAGTCGCTGGAATCGCGTCTTGCTAGCCTTGAAACCGTCGTGTTCCAGAAGCAACTTGGTACTATCAAGCAACGTGTCGAGCGCATTTCTGAGTTGGCTGGTTATATTGCCACCAGCATAGATGCCAATGCAAAAGAGGCTTCACGCGCAGGTCTACTTTCTAAGTCAGACTTAATGACGAACATGGTTATGGAGTTCACCGATCTTCAAGGCACCATGGGCATGCATTACGCTCGACTAAACGGTGAAACCGAAGCCGTTGCTGTTGCACTAGAAGAGCAATATAAGCCTAAGTTCTCTGGCGATACAGTGCCTACAGCGCCTATCTCGGTCTGTGTGGCTTTAGCTGAAAAGTTAGATACGCTAGTGGGTATTTTTGGTATCGGACAAGCACCGAAAGGCGCAGCCGATCCATTTGCACTTCGTCGCGCCGCTATTGGTGTGTTACGTATCTGTCTTGAAAATAACTTGCCGCTGGATCTTGTTGACCTTATCGCTAAGGCTCAAGCACTTCATGGTAGCAACTTAACCAACGACAAGACCGCTGAACAGGTACTTGAGTTCTTTATGGCTCGTTTCCGTGCTTGGTATCAAGATCAAGGCGTTAGCGTCGATGTGATTTTGGCTGTATTGGCTCGTAACCCTACCGCCCCAGCAGACTTCGATAGCCGTATCAAAGCCGTCGCACACTTTAGAACCCTTGAACAAGCCTCTGCACTTGCAGCAGCTAACAAGCGTGTGTCTAACATTCTAGCGAAGGTAGAAGGTGAGTTGGCAACGGATATTAGTGCTGAATTACTTGTAGAAGGCGCTGAGAAGGCATTAGCAGCCAAGCTGAATGAACTTCAGCCACAGCTGGCACCTCTATTTGCTGCTGCAAACTACCAAGAAGCCCTTGCGCTACTCGCTGGATTGCGTGAAAGCGTCGACACATTCTTTGAAGATGTGATGGTAATGGCAGATGATGAAGCATTGAAGAATAACCGTTTAGCGCTACTTTCTAGCCTACGCGAGCAGTTCTTACATGTTGCTGATATCTCATTGCTGCAATAAGCTTCAAGTGAAATAATAAAAAAGCCTCAGCTAACGCTGGGGCTTTTTTGTTTATCCCCATCACAAAGATAGCGATGGAGGGAATTGTTATTGAGAAATACTTATCCCTGAACACCAAGAATGACCTAGGAGTGGTTTGTGTCGCTCTTTTTAAAACTCTTTTAACTTTTCATGGTAGATATCGAACTGCTCACGAGTAATACCAGCATCAATAAGTAATGTGTTTAAACGCTCCTCCTGTAATTGATTTGCTTCAAACAACATAGAACACTCGCTGATTAGATTTGCTCGCCAAACGGCTAATGGCAAACAATCAGACGGCTTTGTGTCGCACTCAGCGAGTTGAGTTAAAGAGGTTTCAAAAATTTCGGGTAACATCCAGTGCTTTGCCAATAAAGCACTTAAGTTCAGTGACTTGGTTGTCATCACCTGCTTAAACAATAAAGATTTAGGCTGCTCGCCAGGCTCGGCCTGATGAAATGCATCTAATAACATCTTAAATATCGCAATTTTACCGACATCATGGATCAGACCCAACATAAAAGCCGTATCAGGGTCACTTAGGCTTAACTCTGCAGAGAGATAGGACACTTGCTTAGAATGACGCCATATTTGAGAACCAAAACGACGATAATAGATCGGTTTTACTCCAGTCACCTCTCCCATAAGACACGTCATAACGAGTCTCCTTATCTCCTCCCGACCAAGTTGAACGAATGCTTGTTGAAGACTCGAAACCTCTTTATCAGAGCGCTTAAAGCCTGGTGAATTACACAGTTTAAGCACTTCAACACTTAATAATGGTTTTGTCTTAAAGACCTCAAGTATTGTACTAATCTCAACACTATCATCCTTAAGGTTCTGGTCGAGAACCCCCAACTGACTTGGCAACTTCAACACCTTTTCAGCAATATCTTCTGGACTAGTCAGCGCCTGCTCAACATCAGAGATAACTCCCCTCTCGAGATTATTCACGGTACCAGCATCAACACCACCTTGAGATGGAAAAAGCATGCCGTAAAACAGAGCTGAGACATCAAGGCTCTCAACCTGATTAACGGCTTCCTGACTAACAACTTCAATAGGTGGGCGTAGAGGTTCCGGTATTGTTTTCTTCGGCGTGGTGGCAACCTTTATAATTCCGGGGGCACTAGAAAAACTTTTAGGTTTATCTAATGAGGCTTTATCTCTTACATTAAAGAGCTTCTTAATTATTCGTTTAACCAATGGGGACACCCGCTCATCAATTTACTAATAAAAAGTATAGTTCAGGAGTGACCATTTTCTAGATAAAACCATTTCAAGCTTGTTTTCTACACAACAAATACCGACACTATAAATTAAGCCACAAGAGACTGAAATAGAGTGAAATAGGCAGATGATGACAAACACCAACCTTACGGTGTATCGCTTAGGAGAGAATGCAATCGTGTTGGATTGCAGCAAGCTTTTTCCTGAGTTTTCTAAGCTAAACATCCAAACTCGTATTTGGGAATTAGCCAAGCAGTGCAGTAAAAGCCTAGAGTTTCAGGATATTGTGCCGGGCATGAATAACCTCACCCTTTTTTTACACGACACTACACAAGTAACTTTTTGGTTAAGTGTGATAGAAAAGCGATGGCACAGCACAACAGGACTTAACGTATCAGGCCCTACGATAGAGATCCCAGTGCTCTACGGGCGAGAATATGGACCAGATTTAGATGCAGTGGCAAGACGCCACCAGCTAGACACAACAGAGGTTATCCGCAGACACTCAGCCCCTGAGTACACAGTACTTTTTCTCGGATTTCAGCCAGGGTTTCCTTATCTCGATGGCCTTGATTCTCGCTTAACAACTCCGAGACTCAGCACGCCTAGATTATCGATACCTGCAGGTTCTGTTGGTATTGGAGGCAGTCAGACGGGTATCTACCCCGCTGATGCCCCGGGTGGTTGGCAGCTTATCGGTCGCACTAACATTTCGCTTTTAACGCCTGACTTACCAGCAACACCAACCCTACTCGCACCTGGGTACAAGGTTCGCTTTACTCCCGTCACTAGCTTAGAGTTCACCTCATAATGATAACCTCTCAAGAGTCTTCAACGAATAGACAACAGCCTTTAGCTAACGATGCGATTATAAAGGTGATCACACCCGGTCTATTTAGCTCTGTTCAGGGATTAGGCTTAAGCGGATACCGACATTTAGGCATTCCCTTCGGCGGTGCTTTGGATCGCCAAGCACTGATTTTAGGCAACAGGATTTTAGGTAATCCAGACAGTACCCCAGCACTCGAACTCACCTCCGGACAGGTCGAGCTAAAGTTTACCCGAGATGCTTGGTTTGTACTTACCGGCGCTCAATACCGGATCGCAATCGACGGGCGAGATATTTGGCATAGTTGGCGTAATAAAATAAAAGCTGGAGAAATCTTAACGCTACGTGGACCAAAGTCAGCAATGCGTGCCTACCTAGCTGTAGATGGTGGAATTCAACCAACTCAACAAAACACAACACTACAAATAACCAAACAACTTGCCAAAGGTGACTGCTTGCGACTGGGGTCAGCGTTAAGCATAGCCAAACCGATTGGTGCGGTTCAAAGGGGTTACTCTAACGAGATTCGTGCTCTGCCGGGTCCAGAGATGTCATTGTTTACTCCACAATCTCGCAAAGCCTTCTGGAGTAACGCGTGGCAACTGACAAATAACAGCAATCGAATGGGAGCAAGGCTCGCTGGTGAGATTTTGTCGCTCACTAAGCCACAAGAACTCAACTCCCACGCAGTGATGCCTGGTGTTGTGCAGGTGCCGCCATCAGGACAACCGATCGTACTGCTCGCAGATGCACAAACCACAGGTGGCTATCCCAAAATGGCGACGGTGATTGAAGCTGATCTGTGGAAAGTAGCCCAAACTCGGCCTGGTTCAACAGTGCGATTTATCCATGTCAGTCCCGGCCAAGCTGATGATGCAAACTATGAGTGGCAACAATATTTCTATCGCCTACAAAGGGCCATTGATGCATGATTCATATTGCCAGTTACCCAATCATAGAAAGTCCATCGATGAAAAGGCGCGCCCATGCAGCTGAACAATAAAGGTTACCCAATAGACCTTAATGCCGATCTGGGAGAAGGAGGACAATACGATGATGCACTGCTTGAAATCGTCACCTCTGCCAATATTGCGTGTGGCGGTCATACTGGTGATCAACACAGCATGACCCAAGCCGTAATGGCTGCGTTGAAAAATGGCGTTAAAATCGGTGCCCATCCCAGTTATCCCGACCCAACCAATTTTGGTCGCAAATCGATGGATATCTCAAATACGGAATTACGAGAGTCTATACTCGAGCAAATTAATGCATTGAGGGCTATCTGTGAGCACTTGGGCGCTAGAATGTTCCACGTGAAACCACATGGTGCTTTTTATAACAACGTGGCTAAAAACGAGGCTATGGGGCTTGTGTTGATTGATGTCATTAAGCAGATAGACCCCACACTGAATTTAGTCGTCTTAGCAGCAAGTCCATTGGTTCAACAAGCTAGGTTAGCGGGGCTAACGGTTATCGAAGAAGCCTTTGCTGACCGAACTTACCTCAATGATGGTTCTCTAGTCCCTCGCAGCGAAGAGGGAGCGGTGATACATGATGAACAACTCGCACTAGAGCAGGTTAAGCAATTCATTCAACAAACCCCAATAATCACCGTTGATGGCCACCCCTTAATCATTAACGCCGACACCGTCTGTATTCACGGTGATACAGAGCAAGCATTGGATTTTGCCAAAAGCATCAGCGCTTTACTGACTCCCAATTAAAAATAGCAAGATTAGTTTAACTCTCTCCTTCGCAATCCCGTTATCAGTGATAACAACAATAGGGTCAACCAAGTGAAAGCTCCACCACCCGAGCTACCCGGTTTAGTTGGAGGAACAACCGCAGCCTTTACTTGAATTGTTACCGTATCTTGTGAGCTTGCCCCAAGTGAGTCTGTAGCGGTAACCCTAAAGTTTAAACTGATATCTTTATTGGGTGCGACAAATGTAACTTGAGCCACATTATTCGCCGAAAGAGCAACAGTATCACCGCTAGTTTGTAACCATTTAAAACCAACAGAATCATTTTCAGCATCGGTTGCTGTTGCTAACAGAGTGACAGTCGCACCAGCATTAGCATCGCGGTTTTCACCCGCATTGACCGTTGGAGCGGTATTGGCTCGATCATTATCAACTAAGGTCACCGCTAAACTTGCTACCCCAAGCGCACTACCATCAACACTTTTAAGCTCTACCTTAAACTGCTCTACACCTTCAACTAAACTATCTTCAATAGGGGTAAGCGTTATTGTTTTAGCATCACCATCTCCGTCAGCCCAAACTAATTGCCCACTGGTATCGGCGATATCGTCACCAACGACAGCGCTTCCACTCACTAAACTGTAATCAAGCTTTACCTCACCAGAACTTCCCCTAAGCCTGACCACTGAAACATTAGTAGCACTATCACCTTCGTTTAAGCTCTTACTCGATTCAGCGAAACCTAACACGCCGGGTTGTGCTGGGTTCGCTCCAATTCTTAGGGTGTGGTAACTAGGTGAAGAGAGGGTTAACCCACCTTGTGGATCAAACAAGCGAACAAATACCAATAACTGCTTATTTTGGCCACTATCAATGGTATTCACAGTAATGCTCTTACTGGCGTTATCGGCAGCGCCCCAGTTTAAACGCCCAACAAGCGGTTCAAAATCTCGATTGATAACACCTGAGCCACCTAAGGTTTCATAACCCACACTAACAGCACCAGTGCCAGCGGGTCTATTAACGGTAATCGTCACACTTTCACCTGGAGACAATATAGATTCTTTCGAAGAGAATGAACTACTGCCATAAAGTTTGCTTTGGGTATTATCTTTGAGCACATACAAACCACTTGTGATATCACTCGCCAATATCAAACCAGAAGGCAGATAAGGATACACGCCCCACACACCATTAAACGCATTGCCATCCGATGCGGGAAAGGTATCAAAATAACCTATATCTTGAGGGTCTGTAGGATCACTGATATCCAAAATCGTCACACCACGTTGATAATTAGACATGTAATAACGGTTTCCGCGCACATAGCCATTATGATCAATCGCTTTCGTTGGACCAGACCATACTTTTACCAGTGAGGGAGCTTTAAGATTATCGAGGTTAAAGACCCGCAACGTGGTATTAAGACCCCGTCTTTGCTCATCTAACTCATCATGAACAAACACATAACGCTTATCTTCACTCCACCAACCTGAATGCACATACTCTGCATTATCGTAGGTAACATCGGCCAACTGTGTTGATTCTGATAGCCCTGTGATATTCCATAAACTCATAGATTTCTCATTAAAATCCATCAACACAGTGCACAAAGCAATTTGGCAACTAGACTGAGCTCGAGAATCTCCCACAACCATAGAAGCGGCATCATGGGTATAATTAGAGCGATTGGCTCCAGTATGAGGAAACAATGAGGTGAGTTTTTTAGGGTCGTTTAATCCATAAGTTTTAAATGCTCCACCTTCGTTGCTTTGACCCACTATGTGCAGCGCTGGAGATAAACCGTCCATTGCGGTATTGGTTGTGTAGTCAACATGGCTAATATAAACATTGTGTGCTGAACTGACCGCCCTATCGGTGGCTATTTTTGAAATAGAACTAGGTAACTGGCTCAAATCAATAATGTGCACCTGATCAGCTGTATCATCTGATACGACATAAGCATGTGCCTCCCAACGTAAACTGACATCATCAAACCATTGGTATACTTTGATATCTCTCCATGTGGTCGCGATTCCAGAAATGACTCCCACTTCGACTGGATTTTCAGGGTCAGCTAAGCTGACAACCGCGGTACCATTTCTTAACCCAATCAAGGCATATTCAGTGCCGGTATTAAGATCAACGTGACCCCAAATATCATTTGCTGTCGATGGAGAAGAGGAAAAGTCACCCAACGCCATGTGAGACACAAGATCGATATTTTCGCAGTTAAAACTCCCCGATTTACCCTGCTCACATGCTTGGCTACTATGGCTTTGCTGTAACGAGTTATGCGCATCAAGCATGTCATCAAGCTCAATCCCATACTGACCAATACCGTCTGAAATCACTTTGAAACCCTTAAGCCTGAGTGCATCAGCAAATTCAGTTGGCACTCCAACAAGCACAGTTTTGTTCAGTTGTGGGGCTTGAGACTGGTAATGTTCAAAGCGGTTATAGCCGCCCATTACAGGAACAATACCACTAGTAAGTAAAAAGATATCTTCAACATCTTTGAGGTGATATTCACCATCAGCCACTAAAACACGATCGCCTTTATTGGCATGTTTTACCGCATAGGCGATGGTTTGACATGGACGTAAAACCTTATCACATAAGCCAATATTTTCACCTTGATTGCTCACAAAGCGGGCTTTGTCGTGCTCTGAGTGCGCAACTGCATAGTTACTGACCAAACAACTACTTAGGATAAGAGATACTGTTCTAAGTACTCTACTTACCAATAATTTAGTAGCCATATTAACCTCTATTTTTATTATCTGGGTTAGTGCAACTAACCCAATAGATGCAATTAACCTCGTTTTTTTGTAAGCTCAAAACCTAACACACAAGCAACACTAAAGTAACAATGATAAATACTAAGAAGAGATGCTTTATACCTTACTTGCCAGGGGTGAAGAGCTTATTCACCATGATAATCAGCCTGTTGCTTTTAACGGGGTGTAACCCTAAGCCAACGACGCTTCCTATAAAATTAATGTGGGGAGATCAGGTGATAAGCTGCAATCAAACTCTACCGGGGTTACCTCAATGGCGTCTGGAAAATATTCAGTTCTATCTCAGTGAGTTCAGCAATAATGGCCAAGTAGTTTATTTAAGCGATGAAGGCAATGACACTCAACAAAAAAATGTCGCCCTTATTGGATCGAATTGTCAGTCTGACGGGCAGTGGCAACTCCTATTCGAACAAGCCCTCGTGCCCGGAGAGTTTAGTTTCAGTCTTGGAGTGCCTTTTACCCTTAATCATCAATCGCCACTCACCAGCAAGTCACCTCTGAACCAAAGTGACATGTTCTGGACGTGGCAAATGGGGCATAAGTTTTTCAGGTTAGATCTGGCTAAAAAACAAATAGAGAAAAGGGATACTGATAGAAACCTGCAAACGGGTTGGCAGTTTCATTTAGGTTCGACAGGGTGTAAATCTGCTAGCGTCATGCGTTCACCAAAACAAGCATGTGCATATCCTAACAGACCTAGATTCACGTTAACTTATCAAGGTGAAACTGGCTTAGTGCTGGATCTTGCTCCTCTCCTGTCAGATATTTTAAATAAACCAGAACTCACAGAAAATTCCTGCATGTCAGACCCACACACGCTTATCTGCAAAGCGCTATTACCTAAAATGGGCATCAATGGCACTTCCCAAATATGGTACTGGCAATCATGAAGAAGATGACTAAATTAGTTGGAATAGGCTTAGCAGCATCGGGATTACTCATTGGTTTTCTCTGCTTAAACATAACAGATAGGACCGAGAGTGAACCTCACTATGAGTGGCCACTTGCTCAAGAGTTTCCTCGACCGCAAGTGCCAAATGACAACCCCATGAGCCAAGCTAAAGTTGAACTAGGCCGCTACCTTTTTTACGACAAGGCATTATCAGCCAATCAAACGCAAAGCTGCTCAAGTTGCCATATTCAATCACTGGCATTCTCAGAGACAAAAACCGTATCGGTTGGCAGCACAGGAGAACCTCACCGACGCAACTCTCCAGGGTTAATTAATATCGCTTACAATAAAACCTTAACTTGGGCTCATGACGGCTTAACCGATATTGAGCAGCAGATATTACTGCCCATTTTTGGAGAAGATCCCATCGAGTTGGGCGCTGTAGGGCATGAAGACGAGATACTTGCTCGATTACAACGCAGTCCCTACCCCGAACTATTCAAGCAAGCGTTTCCAAATACAGAAGCAACACCCAACTTTAGTGAGGTGACTCAAGCACTATCAAGCTTTATCCGCAGCCTATTATCCCTAAACTCCCGCTTCGATCTCTATGCATACCAAGGGCAAGATGAAGCCTTAAGCCAACGAGAGTTAGCAGGGATGGATCTGTTCTTTTCTGAAAAGTTTGAATGCCACCACTGCCATGGTGGATTTAACTTTACTCAATCCACCAGCCACGAAAAGCAGCCACTTGATAAACGACCCTTTCACAATACTGGGCTGTACTATACTGAGCGACCAAGCTTAGCTAATACCAGCGACACAATGACTCAGAACTTAGGTTATCCAGAAAAAGACAGAGGGCTTGCGGAAGTCACGATAAACCCCATGGATGATGGTCGATTTCGCGCACCAAGTCTGCGAAACATCGCATTAACCGCGCCGTATATGCATGACGGTAGTGTGGCAACACTCGAAGAGGTATTGGATATTTATCAAGCGGGTGGGCGCAATATTACCGAAGGCCCTTTCCAAGGTGACGGCAGGCTTAATCCATTAAAAAGCCCCTTTATTAAAGGGTTTAGCCTAACCAGTGAAGAGAAACTGCAGCTCCTAGCCTTCTTACGCAGTTTGACCGATGAAGATTTTATCAACAACCCCGCCTTTAGTGATCCTTGGCCAGATAAAAATCTACCTGATAGTGATTCATAATCGTCATCCTGAACTAGTTTCAGGATCCAGCTTTGGAAAATACATTCAGGGATAAGACACCATGTACAAACCCCTTCTTACACCTTGACCTACAGGATGTAGGAAATGCTATGAAATGTCTGGAACATTTCAAGTGCCATGGTGTTCAGGGATAAGCACATCCATGTGCAAAAAAGCCCCAGATTTCTCTGAGGCTTTTTCTTTAATCTAAATCCTTACCACGCAGTGGTCTCAATAGAGATGCGCAGCAGATCTATTAGACGTCTATCTATTAAACATCTAGGTTAGCTACGTTAAGTGCGTTTGATTCGATAAACTCACGACGCGGTTCAACATGATCACCCATCAAACAGGTAAATAGTTGATCAGCACCAATAGCATCATCAATGGTCACTTGCAGCATGCGACGTGATTCAGGATCCATTGTAGTTTCCCACAATTGCTCAGGGTTCATCTCACCCAATCCCTTATAACGTTGAATATAAAGACCACGTTTAGAGTCATTCATTAGCCAGTTAAGCGCTTCAACGAAGGTTGTTATCTCCTTCATACGCTCACCACGCTTAACGAAACCACCCTCTTCAATGAGTCCTTCAAGTGCTTCAGCTAGCTTAGTCATTAACTCATAATCATGAGAATGTAAGAAGTCATAAGTAAACAAGAAGTTAGTGTCGATACCATGCTTACGAATCGTCACTTTAGGCAAATATACTTGACGCTCAGCATCTAGGAAAGCTTCAGCACTGTAATGTACACCACCAGAATCACGCTCTTCTAAATCAGCAATATAAGCTGCACACCACTGTGTCACTTTGGCTTCATCACTCAATACATCTTGAGTAAGCGCAGGGTGATACAGCATACGCTCAGTCAACAAACTAGGGTAACGTTGCTCTAGACGAGTAAAGATAGCTTCAACTTCACGGTACTGATAAACCAACTTCTCTAGCGGTGCACCTGACATAGCAGGAGCATCAGCTGACGGATGAATTTCACCACCGTCTAACGCTAAGTTAGTTAGGTATTCAGTTAGTGCAGGATCATCCTTAAGGTACTGTTCTTGTTTACCTTTTTTTACTTTATATAGAGGTGGTTGAGCAATGTAAATATAACCACGTTCAATAAGCTCAGGCATTTGACGGAAGAAGAATGTCAGTAGCAAGGTACGAATGTGCGATCCATCGACGTCGGCATCGGTCATGATGACGATGTTATGGTAACGGGTTTTATCAGGATCATATTCATCACGACCAATACCACAACCCAGTGCAGTAATGAGGGTGACTACTTCCTGAGAAGATAACATCTTATCGAAACGTGCTTTCTCAACGTTTAAGATCTTACCTTTAAGCGGAAGAATCGCTTGGTTCTTACGGTTACGTCCCTGCTTAGCACTACCGCCAGCAGAGTCTCCTTCCACGATGTAAATTTCAGAGTGAGCAGGGTCTTTTTCTTGGCAATCGGCAAGTTTACCTGGCAGACCACCTAAATCTAATGCGCCTTTACGACGAGTCATTTCACGGGCTTTACGCGCCGCTTCACGTGCACGAGCTGCATCGATAATCTTACCGACAATCAATTTAGCTTCGTTTGGATGCTCAATCAGGTAATCACCTAACTGCTCGCCCATCGTTTGCTCAACAGCCGTTTTCACTTCACTCGATACCAACTTATCTTTGGTTTGTGAACTGAACTTAGGATCCGGAACTTTAACAGAAATAACAGCGGTTAACCCTTCACGAGCATCATCACCAGTCGCGCTGGTTTTGCCCTTCTTGTTATAACCCTCTTTTTCCATGTAGTTATTCAAGTTACGCGTCAACGCACCACGGAAGCCCGCTAAGTGAGTACCACCATCGCGCTGAGGAATGTTGTTGGTGAAACAGAAGATGTTTTCCTGGAAACCATCGTTCCACTGCATAGCCACTTCAACGGTAATACCGTCGTCACGCTCCTGAATAAAGTGGAAAACTTCTTTGTTCACAGGCGTTTTGTTGACGTTTAAATAATCAACAAATGCACTAATACCGCCTTCATACTTGAAGAACTCGTCTTTATTATCACGCTCATCAACTAAGCGGATACCCACACCAGAGTTTAGGAAAGAGAGTTCACGGACACGCTTAGCAAGGATGTCGAAATGAAACAGTACATCAGTGAACGTATCAGTACTTGGCCAGAATCTTAACTCAGTACCCGTATTGGTTGAATCACCAATAGCCTTGATAGGCTCATCAGGAACACCGTGAGTATAGAATTGCTCGTAAAGCTTACCGTCACGTCGAACGGTCAACTGCAGCTTACTAGATAGGGCGTTAACAACCGAAACACCTACACCGTGAAGACCGCCAGAGACTTTATAAGAGTTATCATCGAACTTTCCGCCAGCATGCAGAACCGTCATGATCACTTCAGCAGCCGAAATACCCTCTTCAGGGTGAATCGCAACAGGGATACCACGTCCATCATCTTTTACAGAGACAGAGCCATCGGCATGGATAGTGATGATAACGTCGTTACAATGGCCCGCTAAAGCTTCATCGATTGAGTTATCGACCACTTCGAATACCATGTGGTGCAGACCAGTACCATCATCGGTATCACCGATATACATCCCTGGTCTTTTACGTACCGCATCAAGACCTTTTAGTACCTTGATGCTCGAAGAATCGTAACTATTCTCTGACATATTATTCTCTCGTCGGTTTATCAATTACCGTTACACACCCCTGTTCCACATGGAACATCTTACTTGGTGGTGTGGCTAACGAATCGACTATCGCTGCAGGATCGATAGCGGTGACAAAAACTTGTGCACCTGTATCCATTAATTGCTGCAACAATAGTTGCCTGTGCTTCGCATCCAATTCCGATGGAAGATCATCCACCAGATAAATACTGTTTTTATCTGTTTGTTGTTTTAATAGCTTTCCCTGTGCAATACGCAGTGCACAGACTAACAATTTCAATTGACCTCGGGATAAAGCATCTTGAACGGGCAAGATACCAACACGTAATCGTAAGTCAGCTTTATGGGGACCACTGCCGGTATTACCCGCCGCGACATCTCGAAGATATTGCGTCTCGAGTAGCTGCCCAAAATCCGATTTACTATCCCATCCTCGCGTAAAAGAAACTTTAACTTCAACCTGAGGTAAAAACTCTCCGATTATACCCTTAAGTTGTTCATTTAACGAGTCTACATATTGTTTCCGTATATCTGTAACTAACTCAGAATACCGAACCAACTCCTTATCCCAATAATGAATCTGGCTGTAGGAAACTTGATTTTTAAGTAACTGATTTCTCTGCTTTAAAATTCGTTTAACATTCGCCCAAGCAGAATGGAAACTTTTGTCACTATGAAATGCCCCCCAATCGATAAACTGACGTCTCGATTTGGGTCCTTCAAACAGCAAAGAAAAACTCTCAGGTGTGATCACCTGAATGGGTAACGTCTCGGCCAAGGTCGATAAACGTTTAATTTTATCACCATTGATTTTGACCTCGGTTTCACCATTGCGAAATCGACGTAAACCAATTTTACTCTCCCGATCACCCAAACTTAAGTTGGCAAACAGGGTCAGTTTGTCATCATTATGCTGAATCACGCGCTGAGAAAGGTGACTTCTAAAAGAACGCCCCATGCCTAGAAAATAGATCGCCTCAAGAACACTTGTCTTGCCGCTGCCATTTTCACCATAAATGAGGTTTAAACCATCACTGGGATGCATCTGAGCCGAACTGATATTTCGAAATGTTTCGATATGAAGACGCGTCAGACTCATTTAGTACTCAATTAACACCTAAAGGTTGGTTCAGACTAACCATAATTTTGTATGATAAAACTCAAAATAGCCAAGAAGATTAGCACATCCTCAAGCCACATCAAAGCATCAAAAAACGACCTATTTACATCATCAAAAACAGCGAAGAGCGGAAATAAAAAAAGACTGATTAATCAGTCTTTTAATAAGTAAGTTTTCGATATTGATTAAAACAAATATCTACAGCCTCATTGGCATCACAACATACATAGAGTCTTCTTCGATATGGTTCTCAATTAAGGCACTAGAGTTGCCATCAATTAAGGTGATACGCACATCGTCAGAGGGAAGGTTATTTAGCACATCCAATAGATAGCTAACATTAAACCCTATCTCAAGCGGCGTATTCTCATATTCCACATCTAAGATCTCTTCTGCCTCTTCCTGTTCAGGGTTGTTGGCCGTGATCTTAATTAAGTTGTTTTCGAGCTGTACACGCACGCCACGGAACTTTTCATTCGAAAGAATAGAAGCACGAAGCAAAGCTTGTTTAAGGTGGTTACGGCTGGCGATAACCACCTTGTCACCACCTTTAGGCAACACTCGACGGTAATCAGGGAAACGTCCATCAACCAATTTACTGGTAAATACCGCACTCGCTGTGGTCGCTCTAATCGCATTGTCACCAATAGCGATAGTAATATCGAGATCTTCACCTTCAAAAAGACGCTGAAGCTCTACAACCCCCTTACGCGGCACAATCACCTGCTTTTCAGGCAAGGTTGCTTCAATCTGTCGATGACTTAGCGCCAATCGATGACCATCAGTGGCAATAGCACGCAGTACATTGCCTTCAGTCTCCAGCAACAAACCATTTAAATAGTAACGAACATCTTGGTTTGCCATCGAGAACTGAGTCGCATCAATCAGAGACTTAAGCGTGCCCTGTTTAATGGTAAATTCGATGTCAGCCTGAAAGGCTTCAACATTGGGGTACTCTTCCGCAGGAAGGGTAGCCAAGGTAAAACGGCTTCGACCAGAGCGGAGTAACAGGCGATTTTCCTGTTGCTCAATTTTAAGCTCTACTTGATCGGGTAGTGATTTAACAATATCGAGAAATTTTTTCGCTGGAATAGTCGTGCGTCCCTCTTGAACGTCACCTTCAAGCTGAACCTGTCCAACAAGTTCAACTTCTAAATCGGTGCCGGTCATCTTAAGTGAGTGACCACTTACTTCCACTAATAAGTTTGCCAGGATAGGTAAGTTATGTCGTCTCTCCACCGCGCCAGTTACAAGTTGCAGCGGTTTTAATAGGGCGTCCCTATCAATTGAAAATTTCATCAGTGCCAATTTCCCAGATTTAAGAGGATAACGTACGGATCAAGTTAGCATAATCTTCTTTGATGTCATGACTTTCTTCACGCAACTGTGCAATTTTACGACAAGCATGCAAAACAGTTGTATGATCACGACCACCAAAAGCATCCCCTATTTCGGGTAAACTATGATTTGTCAGTTCTTTAGACAGTGCCATTGCCACCTGACGTGGTCTAGCAACACTGCGTGAACGACGCTTAGACAGCATGTCTGCCATCTTGATCTTATAGTACTCAGCTACGGTTTTCTGAATATTGTCTATAGTGACTAATTTTTCCTGCAGAGCCAAGAGATCTCTAAGAGCTTCTCGCACAAAATCAATCGTAATAGGTCGACCGGTGAAGTTTGCATTCGCAATAACACGGTTCAATGCGCCTTCAAGCTCACGCACATTCGAACGTAAACGCTTAGCAATGAAAAATGCCACTTCATCAGGAAGATTAATGCCGCTCTCTTGTGCTTTACGCATCAAGATCGCCACACGAGTTTCTAATTCAGGCGGTTCAATGGCAACCGTGAGGCCCCAACCAAAACGAGATTTCAAACGATCTTCAACACCGTCGATCTCTTTTGGATATTTATCAGAGGTTAAGATGATCTGATGATTACCTTCCAATAACGCATTGAAGGTATGAAAGAACTCTTCTTGGGATCTGTCTTTGTTTGCGAAGAATTGAATATCATCGATAAACAAGGCGTCAACACTACGATAGTAACGTTTAAACTCTTCGATCGCATTGTTTTGCAATGCTTTTACCATGTCCTGCACAAATCTCTCTGAGTGCATATACACGACTTTAGCATTGGGATTATTCTTGATAATGCCATTACCCACAGCATGCAACAGGTGAGTTTTACCCAAACCTGTACCGCCATATAAAAACAGTGGATTATAAGCACCACCTGGGTTTTCAGCCACTTGCATCGCAGCCGCTTTACCCAATTGGTTTGACTTACCTTCAACGAAGTTTTCAAATTGATAAGTCGGATTAATGTTACTTCTGTGATTCGCCGTCGAAGCAGGCTCAGGAGAGTTAACATTAAAAGAGGTCGGACGCTTTTGAGGGCTGACAGTCTGTTTAGGCTTTACGATGCCCGCAGTAGCCTGAACAGGTTTAGGTGCAGAAGGTCTGCTACCGATATCAAAACGCAACTTAGGTGCGTCGCTGCCCATCTGTTCAGTAAAGAACTGGTTAATGATATTAATGTACTTATCTCTAACCCAATCGAGTACAAAGCGATTTGGCGCATAGAGAACTAGTGTGTCTCCATCCATTTCTGCTTGCAGGGGTCTGATCCACATACTGAACTGTTGAGCCGAAAGCTCATCTTGTAGTCGCCCGATGCATTGCTGCCAAAGTGAAACCGCCACGTACTTATCCCCAAAAGATCACTCAAAGAGAGGTATTCTATAGTGAGATCACTATGATCGCTATCCTTAAAATAGTTTTATCCCCAGATAGATCATCTTTTCTATTGATGAGCGATCTAAAGGATCGATCGCGATCCCACTATATTTTAAAAACCTGCAAATCCAGCTTTATTAAGCGATCCAGATCGATCTATAATTAGCATTCTTAGATCAGCGAAATGATCACTAGATCCACAAGATGTAGTGTCCATGCACAGAGTTATCCACATTCCGTGGTGGCTTTGAATAACTGGCTAATAAATTAATTGTCGATATTTTTAACACTTGATGCTTTTGCTTGTTGACGGGCAAACTTAAAGTGATTACAATTCGGCCTCTTTTTTGCCCTTACCTCAAATTATAATTTTGGGTGTAAGGATTGTTAACTTTCAAAGACGGATTGCCAAAATGAGTAAACGTACTTTTCAACCAAGCACCCTAAAGCGCAAGCGTTCTCACGGCTTCCGCGCACGTATGGCTACAGTAGGCGGCCGTAAGGTACTGGCTCGTCGCCGTGCCAAAGGTCGTGCTCGCCTTTCTGCTTAATTTTAAGTAGAAAATCAGGTGACTATTAGCTACACATTTACGCGGGAGTTACGTTTGTTAACTCCCGCGCAATTTAAATCTGTATTCTCTAAACCTATCAAAGCTTCTTCCGCAGAAATAACTTTACTTGCTATTCCAAACTCCGAACAACATCCACGTATTGGACTCACTGTTGCTAAGCGTTTTGTAAAGAAAGCCCATCAGCGAAACAGAATCAAACGTATCATCAGAGATAACTTTCGTCTGAATCAGCACGAACTTCCTCCAATCGATATTGTGGTACTGGTCAGAAATGGCGTCGTGGAGATGGAAAATGCAGAGCTCCATAAATTGGTAGAAAAGCTATGGCGAAAACTCAATCGCCGTTACAATGGCTAACAACCACGTTAATTCGTGGCTACCAAATCTTCATCAGCCCCTTTTTAGGGGCTAATAAGTGCCGTTTTCATCCAACTTGTTCCACATATGCAATTGAAGCAATTCGTTTGCATGGATCTGCAAAAGGTTGTTGGCTTGCAGCACGACGCATACTAAAATGTCACCCTTTGCATCCGGGCGGAATCGATCCCGTCCCCCAAAAAAAACACAGGTGTAATAAATAGGCTATGGAATCTCAACGCAATATATTGCTTATCGGTCTGCTTTTTGTCAGCTTTTTGCTTTGGCAACAGTGGCAGACAGATCAAGCCCCACAACCAGTAGCGACTCAGTCTTCATCGGTTGTCGCCGCTTCGTCAGCTTCAGATTCTCACAGCTCTGACGTTCCTGATGCAGACTCAGCACTTCCTGCTGCCGTCGTTGCATCGAAAGAACTCATCACAGTAAGCACTGATCAGTTAATCGTTAAGATTAACCCTATCGGTGGTGATATCGTTTATTCAGCTTTGGTTGAACATAAACTTGAACTTGATAATAACGAACCATTCGTTCTACTAGAGCAAACTAAAGATATTAACTATATTGCTCAAAGTGGTCTTATCGGTCGCAACGGTATCGACAGCAGCGTGAAAGGTCGTGCTCATTTCGACAGCACTTCACGTGAATACACTTTAGCAGCCGGTCAAGACACATTAGAAGTGCCTCTGACTTATGTTGCTGCAGATGGTGTTCAGTACACAAAACTGTTTATCTTCCATCGTGGCAAGTTCGACATCAATGTTGATTATGTCATCGACAACACCTCTGACAAGCAGTTACAAGTTCAGATGTACGGTCAGATTAAACACAGCATCAAAGCAAGTGAAAGCAGCATGATGATGCCGACTTATCGTGGCGCCGCTTTCTCTACTTCAGATATTCGCTACGAGAAGTACAGCTTCGATGACATGGCTGATAAGAATCTGGACGATAAAACATTAGGTGGTTGGGCTGCAATGCTACAACACTATTTTGTTTCTGCTTGGGTACCACCAGCAGACGATCAAAACACCATTTTCTCTAGCATCAGCGCAGGCGGCCAAGCAAACATCGGTTTCCGTGGCGCTATCTACGATATTGCGCCAGGTACAACACAAGAGCTCACCTCTCAGTTTTACGTTGGTCCTAAAGATCAAGCCGCACTATCAGCTATCTCTCCAACGCTTAACCTAGTAGTAGACTATGGTTTCCTTTGGTGGTTAGCAGTGCCTATCTACAAGTTATTGATGTTCTTCCAATCAATCGTAGGTAACTGGGGTGCAGCGATAATTCTAATCACCCTAACAGTGCGTGGTTTGCTATATCCGCTAACTAAAGCTCAGTACACTTCTATGGCTAAGATGCGTAATCTACAGCCTAAGCTTGCTGAGATGAAAGAACGCTTTGGTGATGACCGTCAGAAGATGGGTCAGGCCATGATGGAACTGTACAAGAAAGAGAAAGTGAACCCAATGGGTGGCTGTCTTCCAATCTTGCTACAGATGCCAATCTTCATCGCCCTATACTGGGTACTGCTAGAAAGTGTTGAGTTACGTCATGCACCATTCATGCTTTGGATCACCGACCTGTCGGTACAAGATCCTTACTATGTAATGCCAATCTTGATGGGTATCTCAATGTTTGTTATGCAGAAGATGCAGCCAATGGCACCAACAATGGATCCAATGCAACAGAAGATGATGCAGTGGATGCCAGTGGTATTTACCGTATTCTTCTTGTGGTTCCCAGCTGGCCTAGTACTTTACTGGTTAGTCGGTAACTTAGTTGCGATTACGCAGCAGAAGATTATCTACGCTGGTTTGGAAAAGAAAGGCTTAAAATAGCCCTTCACTCCAACTAAGAAAAAGCGGTTAATACTTAGTATTAGCCGCTTTTTTGTTTTATATAAGACTCAGTCTTTTTGAATTAGCTTTCCATTATACAAAGTAGGAATCACAGTAATGACAACAGATACTATCGTGGCACAAGCAACCGCTCCAGGGCGTGGCGGTGTAGGTATCATTCGTATCTCTGGTGACAAGGCCAGCGATGTCGCGATGGCGGTGCTTGGTCACCTTCCAAAGACACGTTATGCCGATTACTGTGATTTTAAAGACGCCAACGATGGAGTGATTGATCAAGGTATCGCACTCTATTTCCAAGGCCCTAACTCCTTTACAGGGGAAGATGTCCTAGAACTTCAGGGACACGGCGGCCAGATAGTTCTCGATATGCTGATTAAGCGAGTAATGGAAGTCGAAGGTCTGCGTATTGCTAAACCTGGTGAGTTCAGCGAACAAGCCTTTATGAACGACAAGATGGACCTTACCCAAGCAGAAGCGATTGCCGATCTTATTGATGCCACCAGCGAACAAGCGGCGAAAAGCGCCTTAAATTCGCTACAAGGTGAGTTCTCGGTACAGATACATGAACTCGTAGAGCAAGTCACTAATCTGCGTCTCTACGTCGAAGCCGCTATCGACTTTCCTGACGAAGAGGTCGACTTTTTATCCGATGGTAAAATTGCAGGCTCACTTAATCGTATTATCACCAAGCTCGACAGTGTCAACGCCAGCGCGAAACAAGGTGCCATCATTCGTGAAGGGATGAAAGTGGTGATTGCTGGTCGTCCTAATGCAGGTAAATCCAGTTTACTTAACGCATTAGCCGGTAAAGAATCAGCGATTGTGACAGAAATAGCCGGTACCACCCGTGATGTACTGCGTGAACATATCCACTTAGATGGGATGCCACTGCACATTATCGATACCGCTGGACTACGTGACACCACAGATACCGTCGAGATGATTGGTATTGAACGTGCCTGGGCCGAGATAGAAACCGCCGACCAAGTACTCTTTATGGTTGATGGCACCACGACGAATGCCGTTGACCCCCGTGAAATTTGGCCAGACTTTATCGACCGCCTACCTAAAAGCCTAGGCGTGACAGTGGTGCGCAATAAAGCCGATATCACAGGTGAAGCATTAGCGCTCACTGAAGATCATGGTCATAGTGTATTTCGTATCTCAGCCAAAACAGGCTTAGGCGTCGAGGCGCTGCAACAGCACCTAAAATCGCTCATGGGTTACCAGAGTAATATGGAAGGTGGCTTTATCGCACGACGTCGCCATTTAGAGGCCTTAGAGCTTGCTAGCAGCCATCTTCTGATCGGTAAAGAGCAACTTGAAGTCTATTTAGCGGGTGAACTGCTCGCAGAAGAGCTCAGAATGGCCCAGATGGCATTATCGGAAATTACAGGTAAATTCACATCAGACGATCTATTGGGCAAGATCTTCAGCAGCTTCTGTATCGGAAAATAACAAATCCTGACTATTCCGGCTGTTTCAGCCGGAATGAGTTTAATCCTAACAATATCTTTATCAGCTCTAACCTAGCTTCCTTGCAACAAATTTCCCCACCTAAAAACAGATTTTAATTAATGATCAATAGATTACTCACCAGTGGTCTCAATCGAAAGCCATACAGATCGGAATAATCAATCCTCTCACCCTGTTATTTTGTAAATCGGAGATCAAAAAAAGATCTCTATGACACCGATAAGACACAAAATCCACAGATCCGGATCAAAATAATCAACAGAGATATCAACAAGCAAGACAAAGACAACTTAAGATCTTAACGCCTGTTTAGATCCTTTTGTAAGGTTATGTTTTATAATGGTTTTTATTGAGATCGGTTTTTGGTTTTTTCAGATAAAAATCAAAATAAATTTTAAGCTGTAGATAAGTTATACGCAAAAAAATAATTAAATTAGTTATCTGCACGGTAAAAGATCGTTTTATCCACAAGAGATCATTACAGACTTAACAGAAACCTCTACTTTTCCCTTTAAACAACATCAAATTACAAGTGAATCGACACAGAAATAAAAGTTAAATTATATTTTTTTCCTGCTTTTTAAAATGACTGTCTCTAATGGGGTTTATAAAAATTAAAAAACGGCTCATTTTACGTCTACAACACGACTCGCTTTACGATATTGAATTTTCCAGCCCAGCCAACGAGGCAACTCCCAACGTTTCGGTCCGGTTTTTCTCAATCCATCGGCATACACCAAGGTCACGAGTTTACGCTTTGGCTGATACTCTACAATCAGATTTAATTGCGCCAACGCCAACTTAGTCGGATACATGGCGTCAAACTCCTCACGCTGCCAATCGGGGATCCCCTCAAATAACAGATCCTCAGCCTCAATAAGCGCAAGATCATCAAAACTTTCAACCCCAAGTTCCGATAACTTGTCACTCAAATACGAAGTGAACTCTAAAGCAGGCCTATCGCACTCTGACAGACCCAAGGCTACCCAGATATTCCAGGCTGAAATATCATTGTTAATCCGAACAGCAATCCCCTTAAATGTCCGCCCAACAGAGATGCTGCGAACAATAGCTTCAATTGCTTGTTCACCCTCAACCTCTTTTAGATGAGTACCTATCACCCTACCGGCATAAACGGTCTCCACCAGTACGCGATGATTTTTCCCCTGCTCACGCTTCTCAGTTAACCGCTCTTCACCTAAGCCCGCTTCCAGCAATGTATTCAGCGAAATAGGCGCCATACAACTCGCCAAGTTCAACGTCTGTTTACTGCCCTTACCTGCTATCGAATGCTGATCGAACACCACAGCAACAACAGCACTCTCCTTGCCCTGACTATCTTTAAGTTCACAACAAAAACGGCTATCACGCCCAATCTGCACTTCGCTGTAGCCATTACCCAAAGCAGTGATACGTTTCTCACGACGGATAAATGCCAACTCAGGCAGCGCCTTTATCACCTCAAGTAACCAGGCCTGTCGTAAATGAGTCCCAGCTGACAAATTGAGGGCTTTATTCAACGGAGGTAAATCAAGGGATGAACGTATCTGACTGGATAAAAGACGTGCCTCTTTTCGCGCCTCATGATTAACCTGTATGCACTCAGGGGGCTTTTCACGAATTAATTTAATCAGGAGAAAAGCGTCACAGCCTAGCGGCTCCCACTCATTGAGATCTTTAAGATCAGACTCAGAGCTAGGCATCACAAATAGACGCTGAGAAACACTTAACCCCGCCGCGAGATCCACCATCAAAGCTTGACACTCATCATTGGGCATCGCGCTGATCAAGTGAGAAAATTGGGTATCGATTGGTAGAGGCAGTAACTTATAACCGTGGGGAGTTATTTTACCTTGCCCATCAATCGCCCCCATGGCGCTCAACTTAGTGTCTGCTATCTCTAAGGCTTTAGCGGGAATGATGTCGACAAAGTTTAACGCTTTTAAACTGAAACCATTAGCAGCAGCGGCTAACATAGGTTCAACCAACTCTTCACGCTGTAATTCAGGTGGCGTAACCATCTCTAGTGGCGCCCCCATTCCCCATAAACGCACACATATTCCAGCCTGAGTACGACCAGCACGCCCCATACGTTGATCACTGCTGGCTTTAGAAATACGTGCCAATGACAAAACCGTGCGACCATTCCTTTGATGTGTTCGACGCTCCAATCCTGAATCCACCACAGCCGTCACACCGGGAATAGTCAGTGAAGTCTCGGCAATGTTGGTGGTAAAAATCACCCTTTGCCTCTTTGACAGACCAAGTATCGCTTTTTGTTCAGAGGCAGAAATGCCCCCATACAGCACCAGTAACTCAATTATCTCGCCAGAAGCCGCTATTTGAGTCACCAATCCTTCGCATGCCTGTAAACAGGATTGAATTTCACGTTTTCCGGGCAGAAAAACCAAAATATCCCCTTTCGTCTCAGCCAACAGCCCAGATACGGTCTTTTTTACTCTCTGTTCCACGCCACGAACATCGGGAAGATGATGACTTTCCGCCGCCTCATACCTAAGTTCCACGTGGAACCTTCTTCCTTGTGCTTGTAATCGTCGGGCACCAACACCGGAATCTTTGGCTAGATAAGCGGTTAATCTTTCCCCATCAATGGTCGCAGAGGTCAATATTAATCTGAAGTTATCCTGCTGTGCCGCTTTAGCCTTGAGCATGGCCAATAACAAATCAGTATCCCATCGGCGTTCGTGGAACTCATCGATGATCACAGTATCAAAACAGGCTAATCCCGCTTTCTCATCGGCTTGGGCATCTTGCCCTTTCCCCATAGAGAGCCAGCGCAGTGCAATACCTGTCTCTTATACACATCTCCGAGCCCACGAGACCGAGGCTGATCTCG
>OJDH01000304.1_pt1 | contig 26350 bp, 20 predicted proteins | sample 1592761 | NCBI WGS metagenome assembly OJDH01 (sample SAMN05416855, study PRJEB24817) | seawater metagenome | isolation source: Sea water | place: Canada:Atlantic | collected 2013-11
CAGCGTCAGATGTGTATAAGAGACAGGATTGTAATTTATGTCTGGATGAATCTATAGTGCATTTCATACTCTATTTTTCATGTATTGAACGTAATTACTTTGAAATGAATATTTTATAAGTAATATTCTTACAATAAAAAGAATATTATCGACTGTGAGAGTATTCTTAATTAACCTGAACTCGGAATAATGAGTTCAGGCCTATCTACATTATCGCTTATTTTATTTCTAGCTTGGGTAACCAGCGTAAGTATTCCTCAACGTCATCTAGTTCAGCTTGGGTGATCGGTGCAGAGGTTTGGTCATCAGGTGCTGAGGCGAGTAGGTTGAGATCAACGGCTTGGGCAATGCCTGTTATCACACCGTCATTAAGGCTTAGCTGATAATAGATACCGTTATAAAAGTTAGCCCCAAAGTCGGCTTTCTTCTTGTACATAAATAGTAGGTCATGGGCTAACCAGCTCAGATCCTTTTGACTCACTTCGCGTGGAGTCATATACGGATAAGGCAGGTGACACCATAGCTCAGGTCCTTCTAAACACTTCATCTCTTTCATCGACAGAAAGAAGTCTTTAAAAAGACTGTGATTTAGGTGAATGTCATAGTGGGTTTTGTCGCCTGCAGTTGAAAAGCGTACATCGCCAATCATTAGCTCATTTCCCTTTATATCAATCAGGTAAATATGTTTGTTGCCCGAGAGTGGATCATTGGCAAGGGATTGAGCGCTGATGCTGAATAGGGCAAGTATCAAAAATAGTTTGTTAAACATATCTGTTTTCCAACTAAGAATTCTAGTCCTAGCATCGAATAAATGCTGGTGGATGTCTATTCTCCTTTGGGAGGAATATTAGTACTTACTGTTTTGATTGGATGAGGGAGGGAAGCTTAATATAGATAGGTTTTCGGAATTTATACAGGTTTCTGATAACAGTGCTAGTAAGTGTTTAAGACGAGTAAAAGAATGTAGGTTGTAGAGTGAAAAACCCATCAATTCGATGATGGGTAAGGCTGAATATAAGTCTGGATTAAAATAGGCCTGCGTGTACTCTAACTTGATCAAAATCATCGCAGTTATTATGGTGATGATCCCAGATAGTGACCTGTCTATTGAATGAAAAAGCCATGCGAAGCGCTGCGATCATTGATTTTCCACCATCATCATTCGCGTTGTATCTATAGTTTAACGGGATGATTACGCCATTTTCTAGATGTAAATTAAGCGCACTTGCCCAATCAGAACCACCTTGAATATTAGTCACGTAGCCGAAATCAATCGCTGTAATGTATTGCTTTTCAGCGCATATCACACCAGGATTTTTATTAGTAGCCAAAGTGGGTAGGGCTGTAGTCATTAACGCGATAAATAACAAAATTGTTGTTTTTATGTTCAAAGTGACACCTCATCATATTTCAGTATGTTGTATGTAATTCATACAGCGTTGAATGGTACAATGTTTCAACAAGGTTGCAAATATTGGTGTTTGCTGTTGCTTTTGTGTGTTTTTTGTTGTTTTTGTTTTGAATGTAGATAAGCGACGCACTTTTGTCTCGAAGGGAAGGGGGCCGCACTGAAAGTGATAAGCCTACATTGAGGAAGATATTTCTGGGTTGCGTTATGTCAGTGAAACTCTTTGAGTGGATAGAGTGTGAGAGGATTAAGTTAACAATAATGCCATTGACAGTCGCAGTGACAACAGGGGTTTTCCTGCCGTCATACTTGAGTATTTGCAGATAAGATGGTTGTTTAGCTTCTATGAACTATGAACTATGAACTTTAGGCATCCTATTTCTGTATCGATACACAATAAGGATTAATCCGCTTGAATTTGACCGACCAATAGTACAGGAGCTGCATCTAATTCATTGGCGTCCATCATAGAGGCAATACGTTCAACCGCTGACAGCAGTTGGCTCTGTTCCCACTCTTCAAGGTTCTGGTAGCGAGTAATAAAGTGTTCCTGAAGTGGCTTTGGCGAGTGACTTAATAGCACCTTGCCAGCTTCACTGAGTGACAGATGCACTTTTCGTTTGTCTGTTTCACTGCGGGTTCTTATGACCAGTTCGCGACTTTCTAGTCTGTCGATAATCGTGGTGACGGTGGCAGGGCTTAATGCGACCTCTTTGGCTATCTCTTTGGCTAGTGGAGCATCAAGGTGATCAATGTTTTGCATGACCATCAACTGTGGACCAGTTAGGCCTGACAGCTTATGAAGCTGACGTGAATGAATGTCGATGGCTCGGATCACTCGGCGCAGTGAAATCAATAGTTGTTCGTACTTTTCCATACTCTTCCCTAAGCCCAGAGATTGAACTGTCAATAATGTAGCCATTAAATAAAAATGCGGTATAGCGCCTGAGCGTTATACCGCATTCTTTAGCTATTGAGCAAGGCCTGCTTAAAAATCAAAGGTTCTAGAGACTGATACTATCGCACGAGTATCTGCGGTATCAGTGTCCATGCTGGTGCCTTCCACGGCAAGGTTAAAGTCAAAACCTTTGAAGCCAGTCATGTATTCAGCACGGAAGTGGTTATAAGACTCATCACCATCCCAATGAAACTTAGCCACATCTTTTGATGTTGAACGGTCAATGCTGACACGAATGTCATGACCTTCAGTAAGGGTAAACGTGTGAGCAGCCATCATGATGTAGTGACCAACATCTGCACCGAAGTAATCCCAGGTGTACCAGAAGTTCAGTTCACTTTGACCGATTGATGAGGCGTAACCAAACTTAGCGTAAGCCTCTGGATACTGGTATCCGCTTGAAGCATCGTCACCGTGGTAGGTGTAATAGGCAATACCGGCATCGAGAGAAGCGCTGTCGTTTAGCTGGAAGTATTTTCCGGCATAAAAATCAAGCTCTAACCAAGTGTCATCACTTGAACCAAAATCAACGTTTGAAGCCCATGAACCCACATACCAACCAGAATCTGCTGCGTAATCAAGGCTCGCCTGCAGAGCAGGGTTGTTGTCTGTTTGGCTAACACCGTTAAAGGTGTAATCGGATGTGGCGTTAATGGTTGAACTAACTCCAGCTATCGCAGTGGTTGGTAAGGCGATTAGGCCGACTAGTGCGAGTTTTTTTATTGTGTTTTTCATCATTTCTCTTCTTTTTAGTTAGCTAATTCAATTTTACTGAAATCAATTTTGTTTTCTTTTGGTGAGCGTTCAATGGCCGCCACTTTCTTGTATTTTGTTGCCATAATATAACCAAAGCAGGCTAATATCAGACCAATCGCTAACGCGCCTACCCATTGTATTTCTAAGAAATTCAATTGGAAAAGCAAAGTGAGACTGCTCATCAGTACGATATTACCTACGATGTATTTCGTCTTACCTAAGCGCTCAACGGTGAGGTTAAGGTTGTCAGTGTAAAGACGGATCAAGGAGTCGAGAGAGTTCACCACAAACGTGATGCCGACAATGACCATCGCGAGATTATAGAAGCCTGTGGTGGCTATCTCATTGGCGCTGTAGTAGTACAGGATGGTAAACCAAACTGCGATTGGCAGAGACGGGAACACCATCATGGCAATCAGTACTTGATAGGTTTTCATACCGCCGACAAAGCGTGATGTGAACTGGCCAATCATGATGCTCCAAGCAAACCACCAAAATAGGTAGAACTCATGGTAATCATTCATTGGTAAAACAAAGTGGTGGATATTACCGAAGTAGTCACCAACCATGGCAAATGTAGTGAAGAACTCACCCACACCTGAACCGTCAGAGAGGAAGGCACCGGCCCACATGATGGCGATCAATGCCATGAATAACCAAGTACTGCCTAAGCTGAGTATCCGTACATAACGGATGCTGGTACTTGAGTAGACGGCGGCGGCAATAATCACAAATACAATCAGGTAGAAGCTACTGACAATGGTCTCACCATCGCCCATCTCGGGCAGATACCAAGGCAAGTTAGTCAACAAGAGGTAAGCGGTAAAGGCACAGGTGCCAATAATCACGAGATTATTGATAAACTTAATCAGCGGGATCTCAAAGAATTTCACTCTTGGCTCGATGACACAGAAGTAAAAACACGTTAAGAAGTAAAATGCCCAGATTAAGAATGCCCAGAAACCAAACTCAATGGCCAGCGGGTTGGTAAAACCATATTCAGGGCTGGCCCCTAAGTCGGCATAACCTGCAAACTCAGTCAGCGGGAACATGATTAAGCCAACATCTAAGCCTGACGTAAACAGAATCGCGATAAAGGTAAAAGTACGTACCGGTGTCACACCAATACATTCAACATTACCCCAGCGATAGATCACAAAGGCAATGGCTGCGAAAGTAAATAATATCCCAATAGTAAGCCACGTAGTCATTATTGAACTCCTGACTTAATTTTTAGATAAAACATAGATTTAGATCCTTGTTTTTATTTTAGTTATGCCGTCGTACAACAAATTTTGGTTGCACAAATCCCTCAAGCCTTAACCATCGCTTTCACGAAAGTTAAGGTTTGATAAATTCAATTTGGCGATTAGGGTCATTTAGCTTTTCAGCTTAGGCTGACCTTGTGCCTAAATTGCTTAATTTACGTATTAGGAAAAATAGTAAATTAAGCAAATAAAGGGGGAGCTACCTTACGGGTAGTTTGAGCCGTTGTTGCTGTTGCCAGTCGTCACTAATCGTGACGCTTGCACTGCTTGGTGCCAGTGGTGTCTTACCTAGAATAAGATCCGCCGCACGTTCGGCTAACATGATGGTCGGAGAGTTGAGGTTGCCATTTGGAATAGTGGGGAAAATAGAGGAGTCAACCACTCTAAGACCTTGTAAACCATGGACTCGAGTTTGTGAGTCCACCACTGCCATAGCATCTTCGCCCATTTTGCATGTACAAGATGGATGGTAGGCACTCTCTACTGCACTTCTGACAAAACGGTCTATCTCTTCATCGGTTTGCACTGAAATTCCGGGTTGGATCTCTTCGCCGCGGTACTCATCCAGTGCAGGTTGATTGATGACTTCACGTGTTAAACGAACACAAGCGCGGAAGGCTTCAATATCATCTTGATGAGAGAGATAGTTAAATTGGATGGCGGGTGCAACGTGAGCATTATTCGATACGATTTTTACACTGCCGCGACTTTTAGGTTTATTGTGGCCAATATGCACTTGGAAACCGTGTCCTGCAAAGGCTTCTTTGCCATCATAACGCATCGCCGCTGGTAAGAAGTGATACTGAAGATCTGGCCACTCAAGCCCCGCTTTTGAACGGATAAATCCACAGGATTCAAAGTGGTTTGTCGCGCCAAGTCCAGACTTGTTCAATATCCAACGTGTACCGATAAACAACTTGTTAAGTGGATCGAGTTTACCGTTTAATGATATTGGCTTTAAGCATTTAAATTGGAAATAGAACTCGAGGTGATCCTGTAAATTCTCACCGACACCAGGGAGTTCGTGTCTCTGCTCAATGCCTGCTTTAGCCAGTGTATCAGCGGCACCGACACCTGATAGTTGCAGTATGTGAGGTGAGCCAATAGAGCCTGCTGATAGCACGACTTCCTTGTTGGCGTGAACTTCGACATGCTTACCTTTACGCTCAAAGTTTACACCGATGGCTTTTTTGCCTTCACCTTCTTTATTTGAAAATAATACTTTATGTACCAATGCATGGGTGATCACCGTTAGGTTTGAACGCTTCATTGCAGGTCTAAGGTAGGCGTTAGCCGTTGACCAGCGCACCCCGTTTTTAACGGTCATGTGCATAGGGCCAAAACCCTCTTGCTGAGCACCGTTATAATCTTTAGTCGCTAAATACCCAGCATCCACTCCAGCATCGACAAAAGCCTGATACAGTGGGTTTTTCATGTTATTGCCGTTGTTGACGCCTAATGGACCATCAACGCCGCGATAATCATCTTCACCGAAAGCCCAGCTTTCAGCTTTCTTAAAGTAGGGCAGGCAATGGGCATAATCCCAGTCTTTTGCTCCCTTTTGCTGCCATTCATCGAAATCTCGAGCATGACCGCGCACATAGACCATGCCGTTAATCGAAGAGGAACCACCTAACACTTTGCCACGTGGGCAATGCATGCGGCGGTTATCAAGAAAAGGCTCGGCTTCAGTTTTAAACTGCCAAGCATATTTCTTGGTGTTCATCGGTATGGAAAGTGCTGTTGGCATCTGAATAAAGATACTCTTATCACTACCGCCCGTTTCGAGTAGCAGCACTTTGTTATTTGAGTCGGCCGATAAACGATTAGCCAGTACACAGCCAGCGCTGCCTGCGCCAACGATAATATAGTCGTACTTTTCACTTGTAGATTGAGTCATGTCAGCTCCTTAAAATGGACTTTCAAGAGGCTGCATACCAACGTATACGGCTTTGAGCTGAGTGTAAGCTTTGAGTGTCTCGCTGCCGTTCTCACGACCAATTCCCGACATTTTATAGCCACCAACCGGCATCTCTGCTGGCGATGCACCATAGGCATTGATCCAACAAATTCCGGCTTGCATTTGATGAATAACACGATGTGCACGGGTGATATCTTGGGTGAATACACCCGCAGCGAGCCCTAGACGGGTATCGTTAGCACGGCGGATCACTTCGTCTTCATCGCTAAAAGGCAGCAATGACATGACAGGGCCAAAGACCTCTTCTTTGCTCAAGGTCATGTCGTCTGTGCATTGGCCGAAAATAGTGGGCGCGACAAAATAACCATTGGGGCTATTGTCTGGCTTGAGTGCATGACCACCGGCAAGAAGCTCAGCACCTTCATTTTTGCCTATTTCGATATGATTGAGGACTTTATCTTGATGATCTTTGGAAATAAGCGCACCAAAATTGGTGGCAGGATCCATTGGATCGCCACAGACAATGTTGTCTCGAGTGCGCTGCAGTAGCTTTTCAACAAAGGTCGGGTAGATATCTTGCTGCACAAATACACGAGTGCCGTTAGTACAGATCTCACCTTGGGTGTAGAAGTTACCAAGCATAGCTGCAGAAACGGCATTGTCGATGTCAGCGTCATTGAAGATAATCAAGGGGGATTTACCGCCAAGCTCCATGGTGACCTGCTTAAGCGAGCTTGCCGCTGCTGCCATCACTTTTTTACCCGTACCAACTTCACCGGTGAAAGAGACTTTTGCAATCTCTTCATGGTGAGTAAGCCATGCACCGACACGGCCATCGCCTTGAAGGACGTTAAACACCCCATCGGGAACGCCAGCTTGAGTAAATACTTCAGCGAGTTTTAATGCGCCTAGTGGTGTTTCTTCTGATGGCTTAAAGATCATCACGTTGCCGCAAGCCAGTGCTGGTGCTGCTTTCCAACAAGCAATTTGTAATGGATAGTTCCATGCGCCAATACCAGCGCAAATGCCCAGAGGTTCACGACGAGTATAATAAAAATCATCGCCTACGGTTTGCTGATTACCTTCGATGCTTGGTGCAAGACCTGCAAAAAACTCAATTGAATCGGCACCTGTTACCACATCGACAACTGAGGCTTCTTGCCAAGGTTTACCTGTATCTTTGACTTCAATTGCGGCAAGTTCGTCATTTCGTTCACGTAGCAGGGCAACAGCTTTTAATAGAATTCGGCTGCGCTCAATGGCGGACATTTTTGACCAGGTATGGAATCCCTCTTTAGCGCTTTTGATGGCAGCTTGCTGAATTTTCTCGTCGGCGACTTCGACTAAGTAGCTTACTTCTCCAGTGGCTGGATTGGTGACTTCAAAGGTTTCGCCTGTTTCATTTTTGAGCGCTTGGCCATGGATATAATTTAAGTGAATAACTAGTGACATCGGTTTTCTCCGTACTGCATGCACACTGCCTTGATAAAGGCTTTACATAAAATTTGAGCCTGCTCGAACTCTTTTTCCGGTGCGGGACTTAATGCACTGCGTAGCCAGAAGCCATCGATCATGGCGGCAGTTTGTTTTGCTGCGTTAATAGCATCTGCATTGGGAAGAAGTTGTTTAAAAGAGAACAACAGGTTGCTATATAAACGTTGGCTATTGATATGTTGGAGTCTGGCAAGCCCTTGTTCATGCATGGCTTGTGACCAGAAACTCAGCCAGGTTTTGGTGGCCGGTCTTGAACGTTGTAGCTCGGTAAAGTTAGCTTCAACAATGGCCTGTAGTCGCTCAAGAGGCGGCAAGGTTTGGCCAGAGGTACGACTTAACAGTGCCTGCTTAAGTTGTTCAAGCAGGTATTTCTGGGTTGCTTCAATTAGGCCTTGTTTACCACCAAAGTAATGGCTGATTAAGCCCGATGATAAACCTGCCAAGCCGCTAATGGTGTTGATTGTTGTATTGTGTAAACCATGGCGTTCAACAGAGACTAATGTGGCGTCGATGAGCTGTTGTTGTCGGACGGTTTTCATTGGCGGGCGCGGCATAAAAAATCGAATTCCTAGTGTTGTTATTGTTAGTGTACTTGTAGGTATCGTTGTTAATTGAACGTTCAATTAATAACAACTCTAATGGTTAGAGCTGTAACTATCAAGCTTTATTCAAAATTGAGATATATGTCACGGAATGATTTCTGTAAATAGTGCAGAAATTAAATTGTCATAAGGCACTGATTATTAAGGGTTAAAGTGTGTAGTTGTTGATTGGTTACATGAGTGGATTAACGTTGACCGATAACGAGGGCGTAAATTAGTTTTAGCCGTAACCTTTTAGTTGGTAGCATCCTTGTGGAGTGAATCAGATTATCCACCCAAAGCTTGGATATCCAGTTTTATGGACTCAATGGTTTGGGGTTGTTTTTAGTATAAGTTTGATGATTTATCACAATACTGGACTGATTGTTCTCGTATATTAAGTCGCATAGAAGATTGGCAATAGAAGCAACAGGATGAGAGTACAATGCGAAAGAAAATCATATTAGACACAGATCCGGGTATCGACGATGTTATGGCGATCATGTTCGCTGAAGCGCACCCAGAGATAGAATTGAAGGCGATTACCACTGTTTTCGGCAACGTGTCGATAGAGACGGCAACGCATAATGCGCTTTATTTGAAACAGAAATATCAATTGAAAGCTGATGTGGTTAAAGGCACGAGCAAGCCATTAGTTAGACTTCCAGTTGGACCAACGGTTGTGGTGCATGGTGAGAGTGGTTTTGGTGATGTTGAGGTGCCAGCCAAGGTTGCTGGTGAAGTTGATAGTCGCTGTGCATACCAATACATCATTGATGCCGTTAAGGCCGAGCCAAATGAGATCACACTTGTGGCAATAGGCCCTTTAACGAATCTGGCGTTAGCGCTGCAGGCTGATCCTAATATCGTTAATCTTGTCAAAGAAGTGGTGGTCATGGGAGGTGCTTTCGGGGTGAATGATCACCGTGGTAATGTTACGCCTTATGCTGAAGCCAATGTTCATGATGATCCCCATGCGGCAGACATTGTTTTTAGCGCAGCCTGGCCTGTGGTGATTATTGGTCTGGATGTCACCCAGCAGAGCTTCTTTACGGGGGATTACCTTGATAGACTCCGAGATGATGCAGCTGAAGTGGGGCAATTCATCTGGGATGTCAGTCGTTTCTACTTGAAGTTTTATAAAGAAAAAGTGGGGATCGATGCTTGTCACGTTCATGATCCATCCGCTATTGCATATGTGATAGACCCAGAACTGTTTACGCTTAGAGAAGGGCCAGTACGTGTGGTGACTGAGGGACCAGCTGAGGGGATGACCATTCAGAAGTTTGATGATCGCACCTACCCTAATGATGAGTGGTCTAAGCATACGCCCCAGCGAGTGGGTGTTGCAGTGAAAGACACTGAACTACTGGCGATCTACAGACAGTGCATCATAGAGTATGGTCATCGAATAAGCTGATCTTTGCAAAGCAGTGAATATAGATAATAAAAAAGCGCATCAACGGATGCGCTTTTAGCTTTGGACATCATCAAAACTGCCCGAACGATTATGGCTTGAAGAGTTAGTCCTCGAAGGTATTAAGAATACCTAACGCCGCATCTCGCCCTTCAGCGATGGCGGTGACCACCAAATCTGAACCGCGCACCATATCTCCACCAGCAAATACTTTCGGATTACTCGTTTGGAATGGATTGTCAGCCATTTTAGGCGCGATAACGCGTCCCCATTGATCTAAGTCGACATTATGGTCTTTAAGCCAAGCAGCAGGGCTTGGTTGGAAACCAAAGGCGATGATGATAGCGTCAGCTTCAAGAAGTGCTTCGCTGCCCTCAATGGCTTCTGCGCGGCGACGGCCACTGCTATCAGCTTCTCCCATTTGAGTTTCTGCACAGGTGATGCCAGTGACAACACCTTCTTTGGTTTCAATGGCCACGGGCTGTCTGTTAAAGAGGAACTTAACGCCTTCCTCTTTTGCATTTTGTACTTCCCGTCGAGAGCCCGGCATATTTTCTTCATCACGGCGGTATGCACACGTGACTTCGGCTGCACCTTGTCGTACGGCTGTACGGACACAATCCATGGCAGTGTCACCACCACCAAGTACCACCACTTTCTTCCCTTCTAGGCTTAGATAGGGAGATTCAGGATCTGTGGTGCCCATGATGTTGTGAGTGTTACCAATTAGGTAGGGCAGGGCTTGATGAACGCCTTGCGCATCTTCGCCGGGCAAACCAGCCTTCATTGCTGTGTAAGTGCCCATACCAAGGAAGACTGCATCATACTCTGCAACTAATGCTTCAAAAGCAATATCCTTGCCGACGTTAATCCCCATTTGGAATTCAATACCCATTCCTTCGAGCACTTCACGGCGAGTCGCCATAACGGATTTATCTAGCTTAAAAGCTGGAATACCGTAAGTGAGCAAACCACCAATCTGTGGATTTTTATCAAATACCACCGCTTGGACGCCGTTACGGGCAAGAATATCAGCACAGCCTAAACCTGCAGGTCCCGCACCGATAATGGCGACGCGCTCTTTACGAGGTGTCACCTTGGTTAAATCTGGACGCCAACCTTGTGCAATGGCCGTGTCAGTAATGTATTTTTCTACATTACCAATTGTCACCGCACCAAACTCATCATTGAGAGTACAAGCGCCTTCACATAATCTGTCTTGTGGGCAAACTCGACCACAAATCTCAGGAAGCGTGTTGGTTTCATGAACCAGATCAGCGGCCTCTAAAATACGGCCTTGTTCAGCGAGTTTGAGCCAGTTAGGAATGTAGTTATGTAGCGGACACTTCCACTCACAATACGGGTTACCGCAGTCAAGACAGCGATCAGCTTGCTCAACCACTTGTGTTTGAGCAAAAGGCTGATAGATCTCGATAAACTGAGTGGCACGTTTCTTTGCCGAGTGCTTAACGGGATCTTTGCGGTCAATTTCGATAAATTGAAAATCATTACTCATGTTATTACCCCGCCACTACAGCTAATTCTGGTTGTGATTGTTCAAGCTTTAATAGATCAGATACTGGTACATTCTTAGGTTTTACTAAGACGAAGCAATCGATCCAATACTCAAAATCGGTCAATAACATTTTTGCATGTACACTGCCTGTTTCGGCTAGGTGTTCTTCGATCAAGCCTTTTAAATGACGCTGATGGACTGGAGAACTGACTTTTTGAGTGTCGACCAAGTCCGTGTTTACTCGGCGATGAAAACGTGAGTAACGGTCAAAGACGTAGGCAAAACCACCGGTCATACCCGCTGCGAAGTTCACGCCGGTTCTTCCAAGAACTAGCACTATTCCACCCGTCATGTATTCACAACCGTTGTCACCGACACCTTCAATTACAGCTGTCGCCCCAGAGTTACGTACCGCGAATCGTTCTCCGGCCGTTCCTGCTGCAAACATTTTGCCGCCGGATGCACCATAGAGACAGGTGTTACCGATAATCGCTGAGCGTTCACTTTGGAATGTACTGCCTAGGGGCGGATGAATGGTGAGCTTACCGCCGGACATACCTTTACCAACGTAGTCATTACCATCACCACAGAGAGTCAGCTCTAGGCCTGGGCAGTTCCAGACGCCAAAACTTTGCCCTGCGCTGCCGTTGAATTTGATCCGTATCGGTTGCTTTGCGCCCTCTTTGCCTACCGTTTGTGCGATAAAGCCTGAAAGCGACGCGCCAACGGAACGGTCAGTGTTATTGATGTCGAATCTGGCTTGAATTGATTCTCCTGCAATAACAGCATCTCGTGTTGCGTCGAGCAGTTTAATGTTCAGCTCACCTTTGTCAGCGGTATGATTTAGCTCTCGCCACGTCTTTGCGCTGCCTGCAGGTATCTTAGGCGTATACAAAATCGGCTTAAGATCCAGTCCCTGCTGTTTAGAGGTTTGACCTTCGAGTGTCGTTAACCATTCGCTGCGACCGATAAGATCTTCGAACTTAGTGACACCCAATGCAGCCATGCCTTCGCGGATCTCTCGTGCCACAAACTCAAAATAGGTCATGACGCGCTCAGGTAAGCCGTGGTAATGCTCATTTCTCAATTGCGTGTTCTGAGTGGCGACACCCGTGGCACAGTTATTAAGATGACAAATACGCAGGTACTTACAGCCTAGAGCTATCATAGGTACGGTACCAAAACCGAAACTTTCGGCGCCGAGTAACGCAGCTTTAAGTACGTCTTGTCCGGTTTTTAATCCACCGTCAACTTGTAGACGTATCTTGTGTCTTAAGCCATTTTCAACCAAAGACTGATGGACTTCGGCTAATCCTAATTCCCAAGGACTGCCAGCATACTTGACTGATGAAACCGGGCTCGCGCCAGTACCGCCGTCATAACCTGAGATGGTGATCATATCGGCGTAGGCTTTAGCAACACCGGTGGCGATAGTCCCGACACCAGGCTCTGATACGAGCTTGACCGAGACCATGGCATTTGGATTGATCTGCTTTAAGTCAAAAATCAGCTGGGCCAAATCTTCAATCGAATAGATATCATGATGAGGCGGTGGTGAAATTAGGGTGACTCCAGGTCTAGCATTACGTAGCGCTGCAATTTCGACGCTGACTTTATGACCAGGGAGTTGACCACCTTCACCGGGTTTTGCGCCCTGTGCAACTTTGATCTGCAAGACTTCTGCATTCATCAAGTAGTGAGCCGTGACCCCAAAACGGCCTGAGGCTATCTGTTTGATTTTAGAGTTTCGCTCAGAGTTGAATCGGCTTGGATCTTCTCCGCCTTCCCCTGAATTAGAACGGCCACCGAGTCGGTTCATTGCCACAGCTAATGCTTCGTGAGCTTCTGGACTCAGCGCACCAATACTCATGGCGGCACTGTCAAATCGTGTATAGAGCGTATCTGCTGATTCGACGCTGTCGAGTTCGACTGCTGGTAGCTCGCCTTTTATTGCGATTAGATCACGTAATGTGGCTATTGGGCGGTTATCGACGAGTTCAGTAAACTTCTTATAGCTTACATAGTCTCTCTCTTTCAGACTGGCTTGTAGCGTGTTAACCACATCAGGGTTGAAGCAATGGTACTCACCGCCTTCCACATATTTCAGTAGCCCACCTTGATTCAGTGGCTGATGGGCACGAAAAGCCAACTTGTGCAGTATCACTTGATCTTGTTCTAGCTCTGTAAAGCTAGCGCCTTCGATACGGCTTATTACGCCTTTAAAACAGAGTTCGACGACGTTGCTGGCGATGCCAACCGCTTCAAATTGCTGACTGCAACGATATGAGGAAACAGTACTGATCCCCATTTTTGACATGATTTTCCGTAGGCCTTTATCGATGCCTTGACGGAAATTAAGCATCAACTGATAGTTTTCAGGGATGTTATTGAGCTTGGCCATTGCCGAGATACTTTCATAGGCCAAATATGGGTATATGGCAGTTGCACCAAAGCCGAGCAGTACGGCGAAATGATGTGGATCACGGGCAGAGCCTGTCTCTACAATAATGTTGGTATCACAGCGTAGACTCTTATCAACAAGAATGCGCTGAACGGCACCCACGGCCATCGCGGCTGGGATCACTTGCTTAGATTTGTCAGTCGCACGATCTGACAATATCAACAAGGTTGTGCCAGTGCGAGCCAATCTCTCCGCTTCATCACAGATGCGGATAATGGCTTGTTCAAGGCCTTCTGTAATGTCGTAGTTAAGATCGACGGTATTAGCGCGATAGTAAGTTGAGTCGAGTGCTAACAGCTGATTAAAATCGCTATACAGCAGCACTGGAGAGTTAAACATCACGCGATATGCATGACCCGTTGTTTCATTAAACAGGTTTTGCTCTCTGCCGACGCAGGTAGAGAGTGACATTACGTGTTTTTCTCTCAAAGGATCAATCGGCGGATTGGTAACCTGAGCGAACTTCTGTCTAAAGTAGTCATACACTGTACGAGACTTTTTAGAGAGCACGGCCATTGGCGTGTCATCACCCATTGAGCCTGTGGCTTCTTCACCTTTGTGGGCGAGTACCCAAATCACTTGCTCTAACTCTTCCCGCGAGAAGCCAAAGTGCTTCTGATATTGAAGAAGTTGATCAGGGGTAAATTCACATACGCCTTGTTCTCCTGCTGGGATCTCTTCAGCAGGCGTCAAAGTTTGACTGTTTTTTGCCATCCATTGTTTGTAAGGGTGACGGCGTTTGAGATCGTTATCGATCTCAAATGAGGAGTAAAGTTGACCATTTAGGGTGTCGAGTACTAACAGCTCACCAGGTCCGACACGGCCTTTTTCGACGACTTCGTCAGGGGCGTAATCCCAAATACCGACTTCTGAGGCCAAGGTAAGAATTCTGTCTTTGGTGATCACATAACGTGACGGGCGCAGGCCATTACGATCCACGGCGCAAGCTGCGTGTCGGCCATTAGTCATCACGATACCAGCCGGTCCATCCCAAGGCTCCATGTGCATGGAGTTGAAATCGTAGAAGGCTTTGAGCTCTTCATCCATTTCTGGATTACTTTGCCACGCTGGTGGAATAAGCAGACGCATCGCTCGGTACAGATCCATACCACCGGCAAGTAACATCTCAAGCATGTTATCTAGGGAAGATGAATCTGAACCTGTCTCATTGACAAAGGGAGCGGCTTGTTGCAAATCGGGCAACAGTGGCGCATTAAATTTGTACGCACGGGCACGAGCCCACTGCCTGTTGCCAGTGATGGTGTTTATTTCACCGTTATGGGCAAGGTACCTGAAAGGTTGTGCCAGTGGCCACTTAGGTGAGGTATTAGTCGAAAATCTTTGGTGGAACAGACAGATTGAACTCTGCAGTCTGATATCTGCAAGATCGAGATAAAACTCAGGCAGATCGGCAGGCATCATCAGGCCTTTATAAACGATCACCTGGCCGGATAGGCTGGCTACATAGAAATCCTTGTCGTGGTGCAGTTGTTGCTCCAAGCGACGTCTTGCCATGTAGAGGCGACGTTCTAGATCTTTTTCTCGCCAGCCGATAGGCGAGTTAATCAGTACCTGGTATATCTGAGGTTGACTCGCTTTACCGATAGCGCCAAGCACATCAGCGTTTACTGGGACTTTTCGCCAGCCAGCGACGCTTAACGTCTCTTTTTCCAATTCGCGTTCTAACAGGAGTTTTGCCTGATCCGCTAATTGGTCATTCTGGTTAAGGAAAAACATACCCACTGCAAACTTACGGCTAAGGTGCCAGTCATTTTCTGCCGCAATGGCTTCGAAAAATTTAACGGGAAGTTGCATTAACAATCCACAACCGTCACCTGTACGCCCGTCAGCAGCGATCCCGCCACGGTGTTTCATACGGTCTAAGCCGTGAATTGCAGTTCTTACTATGCGATGGCTAGGTTCACCATCCATCTGGGCTATCAGGCCAAAACCGCAATTATCTCTCTCGAAACTGGGGTGATACAAGCTCATACACAAACTCCCTAAAACTTAAACTGAATACTACGTCGGGAAAAGTGTTGTTATATATATGCACCCGAACCATTCAAAATACCGCCTGCACTGATAAAGGTCAAACCTAATAATTGCATAAGTAATGTACATTTGAGACGATTTTGTCTGTGATTTATCACTGCCTTACGTTAACGTAAACTGAAGATTCATTTATATAACCTTATGAATAAAAAGAATTTTGATTATTCGCTCTCTACATTGGTTAATGAGATGTAACAAAAGTGGTCGAAAATATATTTTTGATAAATATGAGTTTCATTGCAAATGTAACGAATTATCAGACAAAATCACATTTGCTTAATTATGCACTGTGGATGAGTTAACTTCATTTTTATACCTGTTTTTTTGATGAATCTCTATTTTTGCGATTTCTTCGCGCTTTCTGGGTCATTTAACCTTTGTTTGATTTGGCGCATTTTTTTGATTGTGCGATGAATTAGACTCTGCTCATTAATTCTTGTTGTAGTCAAAAATGGGTTTAGATCACTACGTCAACACGTTCGGTGTTGCCTGTAAAAAGCAGTTTGGTGAAAAACTGAAGAAGTTAACCATTGATGCCAAATTTACCTGCCCGAATAGAGACGGCACTTTAGGGAAGGGTGGATGCACCTATTGTAATGTGGCTTCTTTTAGTTATGAGCATGGTACGGAACTATCGATACCTGAACAGCTTAATAAAGGTAGAGAAAGGTTTGCGGGGCGGACAAGTAAATATATCGCTTATTTTCAAGCCTACACCAGCACCTATGATGAATATCAAGTACTGAAAGCCAAGTATGATGAGGCGGTGATCGATCCTGACATCGTGGGCTTATGCGTGGGAACTCGGCCGGATTGCGTGTCTGATGATGTGATAGAGCTACTTGTTGGTTATCAGGAACGGGGTATTGAAGTCTGGCTAGAGCTTGGATTGCAATCTGCAAGTGACAAAACATTGAAGCGTATTAATCGAGGTCATACGATGGCCGATTACGTCGATACTGTAACGCGAGCTAGAGCAAGAGGGATTAAGGTCTGTACTCATCTTATTCTCGGTTTGCCTGGTGAGGAACATCAGGATTACCTCAACAGTTTGCAGTCAGTGCTCAATGCGGGCGTTGACGGGCTTAAGTTGCATCCGTTACATATTGTCGAAGGAAGCACCATGGCAAAAGCATGGCGTAGCGATCGTATTGCACTACTGTCAATAGAAGATTACGCTTTTAGCGTGGGAGAAATGATCCGTTTTACACCAAAAGACATAATATTTCATAGGGTTACCGCATATGCGAAAAAACCTATGTTATTGGCTCCTGATTGGTGTGGGTATCGTTGGAATGGTTTAGTGGCGATTGTAGATGATTTGAAAGAAAAAGGCGGGCAAGGGAGTTATTTGATTTCTAAGTTAAAAATGACCTAAAACTATTGTGGAAAACGGTTAAATGACAGATTTTATTAAAATTTAGTTATAAGATGGTTAAAAAATGAATGTTTTTTATGTCTTATGACTCATTTAGTTGCGCCAGTTATTATAGCGGGTATTATGTTGTAAGTTAGTTTGTATACAATCAAGAACTTTTGAGAGGTGCCTTAATATGGCAACAGCTGAGATAGAATCAATTTTAGACCTTAATACACTAGAGCAATACTGCAGCGCAATCGGTGCGGGAACTTTACTAAAAAGTGTCGTTTTATTTGAGCAGCTAATGCCTGAGTATGTTGGCAACTTAGTTAATGCTAAAGAAGCGCAGGATAAAGATACATTATGTTCTGAAGCTCATAAGTTTAAAGGTGCCGCCGGCTCAGTCGGTCTAAAACGTATTCAGCAGCTAGCTCAATTACTCCAGCACGGTGAAGATGTTGAATGGGCAAATGGACACGAAGCTTGGTTACAAGCCATTGTGGATAATGCCAGTTTAGATCTCGCAGAGCTTAAGCAATACTTGGAAGCAAAAGCCTAAGTTTATATCGCTTTTGTTCTACTATTTTAAAGCACTAAAGAAGCTCGCTTCACTAGTGCTTTTTTTGTGCCTGACGTTTATCGATTGCGTGCTTCTCGATTATCAGAGAACCTTCACATTTTGACATCATAAAACCCTTAATTTGTGACAAAACTATGCTAGAGTCATATTGAATTTTTGAATGACAACTTCAGTTGGTAATCGATTTTATGAAGCACTTGCCTAGTTTAAAAAACCTCTATTATTTAGTGAACCTCTATCAAGAGCAGAACTTTAATCGAGCTGCGAAGATATGCCACGTAAGCCAGTCGACGCTCTCTAGCGGCATACAAAATTTAGAGGAACAACTTGGACATCAGTTGATCGAGCGTGATCATAAGTCATTTATTTTTACCGCGATTGGTGAAGAGGTCGTACTCCGATCACGCAAGCTACTTACCGATGTCGATGATCTTGTTGAGTTGGTGAAACACCAAGGTGAACCCATGACTGGGGATATACGTTTGGGTTGTATTCCGACCATAGCGCCGTTTCTATTAAGTCGCGTCGTTAAACAGTGTCAGCAAGCCTATCCAAATTTGACCATGTACCTGAAAGAAGACACCACTGAGAAGTTACTTGATGCACTGGGCAAGGGGGAGTTGGACTTACTGCTATTAGCTTTACCAGTCGATACCAGTGGTTACCATAGTATGAAGGTGGGCATCGACCCCTTTAAACTGGTGGTACATAGTGAACTGGTGAGCGAAATTTATGAACCATTAGATTATCAATCATTACCCGATGAGAGTATTTTCCTGCTTCAAGCTGAACATTGCATCACCGGACATGCTATCAGTGCATGTCAGTTAGGCGACAGTGCTAAGGTTAATCCGTTTGCAGCAACGAGTCTGCATACACTCGTGCAGATGGTTAACGGTAAGCTAGGAACAACATTTCTACCTCAAATGGCGATTGATGCTGGGATCCTGAATGACACTGATTTAGTGGTCATGCAGCCACCGGGTGAAGCGCCATATCGAGATATAGGTCTTGTGTGGCGACAGACATCAAGCCGAATATTAACTTTTAGAACCTTAGGTTTAGCGATTCAAGAGTTATTGTGCAAAGAGATTAAGTGACCTAGCGCTGGAATTAGACGAGTGGTTAAGCGACTTCATGAAGCCTGAGTTTATCTCAGGCTTTTGTCTATAAAGTGTATGGATTATTTTTCCGAGACACCGAACACTTCAATAGAGTGTTGTTTGCCTTTTAACTTTATCGGACCAAGGCTGCTTAGCTTATATTGACTGCTGTCTTGATCTAAGCGAGATTCTAGAGAGCCTGAGATCAACATTCTCTGTCCCAGTGGATTACATTGATCCTGAAGTCTTGCCAAGGTGTTTAGCACATCACTAAAGAAACTGATCTCCTGCTTTTGCACCCCAACCACAGCTGTTACTACCTGACCACAATGCGCAGCGGCCTTGAATTTGGGAACAAAACCATATTGTTCTTCAAAGTATTGGCGTTGCCAGTTTAGTTGCTGGCTAAATTCAAAATAGATATTGAAACTGCGATCGTGCTGAATACCGTCTTTTAAAGGCCAATGGATTAAAACGGCGTCGCCCATATAGCGATATATCTCAGCTTCATTATTGATCACTGTGTCGGATAATAGACTGAAGCTGTCTTGAATGAGTCGACTGAAACGATAGTCACCTAACGTCTCGGCATGGGTAGTTGAAGCCACCATGTCGAGATAGAGGAACAACCTTTGTTCATATCGAGGTTTATGGTATTTACCTAGACCGATATTCAATAACACTCGTGGGCCAACAAGTAGCGCCATCTGCTCAATAAAGGCTAATCCAACTCTGACGACCACAAGGTAGACGATAAGCGCCTGAAATGAAGGACTGTAAAGAATGTGAGCTGTTAGCATCTGCCTCAAGGTGGCCATGTGATTTTCTATGGCCCACATATTAAGGAACTGAGTAATGTAGGCAATCGTGGTGGCGCCGAGAAGGAGAAATAATCCCTTAAAAATCACGGAGAACAGATATGGAAGGCGATTAATTGCACTGAAATCGGCAATCAGGTTAGACATCCAATGCAAACTGCCAAAGATGATCCCCATATAGATAGCCAATGTGGCTAAATCAGCTGAGCCAACAGCCCATTGAGGCAGTTCTGGTGCTTGAGCGTAGCGAAAGAATACAAATGCCGCCATGGCGATTCCCCAAGCGAATATTGCAAAAATAAGCTTTTTTGCTTGTATGCGGGCTCTCACTTTTACGGGGGTATCCTAAGGCTGGCGGTCAGGGGCGCTATTTTATAGAAAATACCCATAACATATCCACTAGTATTTGTGATCTTAGTCAAATGAAAGCCAATTTAAGTACTAAATTAGCTTAAAAGTGTACAAACGATCGAATGTGTATAAATAGTCGGCTTGATTATGGCTTTTTAAATGTAGGAATTAATGCTAATAGATTGTTATTAAAGTGTGTTTTGCGAACATTGTTGGTTCGATTATTCGAGATATGGTAAAGGATTGTGGGCAACTTAATCAAATGCACGAGATAAAATTGACTGAGTGAAAGGGATCTTAAGATAAAAGCCTCTCGGGTTCGTCATCATGGTGCTGCCGTTAGGACCGATGCTTTGTGTGACTGAGCGGCTATTTGCTCCTTTAGGTCTGAGCTGTAGTACTTCTCCATGTCTGGCAGTAAGCTGTTTTATCTGTCCAAGAGCAATAAACTCCATGATCTCTTCCCAATCCTGTTTTAACAAGGCGAGTTCAGTCTCATTTGGACTCCATAAAATCGGTGTGCCAATTTGCCGCTGAGAAACGGGAATATCTCTGTCTCCTTGAATGGGAACCCAAAGTACAGTCTGTAATTTGTGACTGACCACACTTGTTTCCCAGGTTAAGCCCTGAATGTCTATCAGAGGCGCGACGGTGACATACGTGGTTTCTATTGGTTTGCCCTTGCTGTCCACTGGAATGGTTTTAAGTTCTATTCCCAAATGCAAAAAATCAGGCTCAGGTCTGGAGCCTGCCAATGCGCCTAGCTCATGCTCAATCAACTGACCGACCCAACCTTTGTCGCGTTTAAGGTTCTCTGGCGTGGTAAAACCGTGAGAGTGAGCAAGTTGGCCCAAAGTTAACCCTGCCATATCATAGGCGCGGTTCATTAACTCATCGATTGTTTTAGGGGAGGAGGGAATTGTCATTTCGGCATTTTACCAAAGATGATGGAGATAGCAATCTGTGACTAAAAAACACTCAGGTTAACTTGTGTTGATAACTTTCTTTCGACTTAACTTTTTAAACCACTGATAAACATACAGAAGTGTCACCAATCTTATATTCTTATTTAACCAGTTTTAAGTCAGTTTGGTTTTCCCCCAAATTCCCAACATACTTATCCACAGTTTTATTGGATAACTTCTAAATCTGAACTACTAGTTGGAAATTTTAGAGATGTCAAACATAAAATTAAGGATAAAATTAACAGATTAGATTAATTTTCCTCTTTACTTGTGAATAACCTAGTAATTTAAAACTTGAATAATTCAAAAGCCCTGAACTGGTTAATAAATGACCGTGTTTGTTTTTTAATTTGTTTATACCGAAATAGGGTTTATTTATACTCTTGTAATTAAAGGGTTTTATCTTTGTTTGTTAAAAAGTTTTACAATAAGTGATTCGTTCTCTATTTACGTTTTTAACCGTTATAAATGAGTTAGGAACAGAGATATCCACAGAAATTGTGGATATCCTCAGATGTTCACTGGATGCGCTGTTGATAAGAATTGATAATTCGTTTTTTTATCCAAGATTATTCTATGACGGGATATTTGCCGAAGGCCCTGCTTTGTGAAACAATCGAGTGATTAAAATGGTGAATTCACGGAGTCCATGTGATTGATAGTGACGGCTTTCGGGCTAATGTGGGCATCATTATCTGTAATCGTTTTGGGCAGGTTATGTGGGCGAGAAGATTCGGCCAACATTCCTGGCAGTATCCTCAAGGTGGCGTCGATGAAGGCGAGACTCCTGAGGAGGCAATGTATAGAGAGCTCTATGAAGAAGTTGGATTAAGACCTGAGCATGTTCAGATTTTAACTTCAACTCGCTCTTGGTTACGTTACCGATTACCCAAACGCTTAATCAGACAAGATAGTAAGCCTGTGTGTATTGGGCAGAAACAGAAATGGTTCTTGCTCCAACTTAAAAGCAGTGAAAGTGCCATAAACCTTAATGCCAGTGGTCATCCTGAGTTTGATGATTGGCGATGGGTAAGCTATTGGTATCCTGTTCGGCAAGTGGTGTCATTTAAACGCGATGTTTATAGAAAAGTGATGAAGGAATTTGCACCTACTGCACTTCCGTTTCAAGCTTGGGAGTCCCACAGCAATAATAGTAACCTCAGAAGAGGGCGACGACGTTAAACACTGGTATTTTTATACTCCCCTTTTACCTCAATAGAGGGGAGTCACCATCTGAATATTCCTGATTAGAGTGAAAATGGAGGTTTACTAAGTGTTAAAGACACTAAGAGATATTACACAAGCTGTTGCTGCTGCTCAGGATCTCAATTCAGCGTTAGCATTATTGGTGTCTCAGACTAAGTCTGCCATGGCGACTCAATGTTGCTCTATCTATCTATTAGAGGGACGAAAACTTATCCTTTCGGCGACAGATGGCCTACTCACCGATGCTGTGGGCTTGGTTAAGATGTCTCTTAGTGAAGGTTTGGTGGGGTTGGTTGCCGAACGAGAAGAAGCGGTAAACCTTGCTGATGCTCGTCAACATCCCAGATTTAAAGAGTTTATTGAAACAGAAGAAGACTGTTACCGGGCCTTTCTTGCCGTCCCCATCATCTATCAAAAGCGTATTTTAGGCGTGCTAGTTGTGCAGCAAATTGTTGCTCGCCAGTTTAATGAAGGCGAAGAAGCTTTCCTGATGACCTTAGCGGCTCAATTGGCGATGGCAATCAGAAACCTGAGAATGAAAGATGAGGTGAAAACCTGCTCCAATCAACTGCATTTTACTGGCACATCCGCCGCAAACGGTATCGCCATCGCTCATGCCTTAGTCTTAGGCGGCCAGATAGATCTGCAACAGGCTGAAACACGCACTAAGAACATCTCCTCTGAAGAGGCTAGATTACACACTGCTATTGAGGCCTGTAAAGACACGTTGACTTCACTGTCTCAGCGGTTTGATCAGGAGCAAGATAATGAAGTTGTCTCCATTTTTTCTGCGCTTCTACTTCTGCTTGATAATGCCAGTTTGGGCGGTGAATACATTAAAGAGGTGAGAGATGGTTGGTGCGCTGTTTCGGCGGTCAGCCGTGTGTCACTGCGATACATTGAACAATTTACTCAGATGCAAGATCTCTACTTAAAAGAGCGAGCCAGCGACATTCGTGACTTAGGGCAGCGAGTATTACGTTTGTTGATTGAACCTGAAAGAATGGAGGTCGATCCAGAGATCCCAGTTATCTTGGTGACTAAAGAAGCCGACGCAACCATGCTCGCTGAGTTTCCACGGCAAAAACTCGTGGGGATTGTGACCGAACAGGGCGGTGTAAACTCCCATGCGGCCATTTTAGCAAGAGCCTTAGGTGTGCCAGCGATTATAGGTGTAGAGGGGATCCTCAACGCTGGAATCGATAAAAAACTGCTTATCATTAATGCCAATCGGGGACAGTTACTGGTGTCGCCGTCTCCGACATTAATCAATGAATATCGCCATCTCATTTCGGCCGAGAAAGCATTACAGCATAAATATGCGTTGGAGTTGAACTTACCAGCTGAGACCATTGACGGTAAGCGCATTCATCTCTATTTAAATGCTGGACTGCTCAGCAGTTTAGCGTCTGAAATCGCCGAGGGTTCTGATGGGGTGGGGCTTTATCGCACTGAGATCCCCTTTATGCTGCACCAGAGATTTCCCAGCGAATCAGAGCAGATAAAGGTTTACAAAGAGGTGCTTGATGCCGCCAGCGGTAGACCTGTTGTAATGAGAACCTTAGATGTCGGCGGTGATAAGCCACTGTCTTATTTTCCAATCAATGAGGAAAATCCATTCCTTGGCTGGCGTGGTATACGTTTGTCACTGGATCATCCGGAACTTTTCCTTGTCCAACTCAGGGCGATGGTACATGCCGGAGGTGAAGGAGAACAGCTGCATATTCTACTGCCGATGGTGAGTAGTCTAGACGAGATTGATCAGGCTAAGGCCTATTTAGATCAAGCCTATTTTGAATTGAAAAACGATGTTAATCCTAATATCGTGCGACCTAAACTCGGTATCATGCTAGAAGTTCCGGCTTTATTGTATCAGCTGGCAGAAGTGGCCAGACGCGTCGATTTTGTGTCGGTAGGATCCAATGACCTGACTCAATACCTGCTAGCTGTGGATAGAAATAATCCAAGAGTCAGTACACTCTATGATTGTTATCATCCAGGGATCTTGCGCGCCTTAAAGCGGGCCCGCTTCGATTGCTGGCAATATAAATTACCCGTGAGTGTATGTGGAGAACTGGCAGGAGAGCCCATTGGTGTTATTTTGTTGGTTGCCATGGGGTACGATCAGCTGAGTATGAATCAGGGGAGTTTAGCTAAGATTAATTATCTACTGAGACGTGTGTCTCATTCAGATCTTAGTGAACTGCTAGAGATGGCGTTGACTTTAACCAATGGTAACGAGGTGAGAGAGCTGGTGAGGTGTTACTTTGAGACGCGAGAGTTAGGTGCGCTACTTAACTAACTGCTATAAACTATGTCTCTTTATGATGTGTAGGTATTGCCTTGGATAGCTTAGTTTTAGTCTTTATTAGCTGCTTAGCCTTAGGTGCTATTATTGGTTTTATGGCTGGGTTACTGGGTATTGGTGGTGGCGTCATCGCTGTACCTGCATTGCTTATCTTGCTGCCCAGCCTCGGTTTTGCGCCCGAGGTTTTACCCCATGTGGCGATAGCGACTTCACTTGCGGCTATCATCTTTACTTCTCTCTCTTCAGCTCAAGCCCATCATCGTCGTGGTAATATTCCTTGGCCGATGTTCAAGCCTATGTTGCCAGGGTTAATTTTAGGCTCTATCTGTTCTGGGTTTATTGCTCAAAAAATCAATGCGGATCACCTGCAACAGATATTCGCACTCTTTGTGATTTTAATGGCACTTCAGATGGTGTTCCCATTTCGTGTCTCAGCGGATAATAAACCGCTTCCGAATTCGGTCACTCTGTTTGTCTCCTCAGTTGTTATCGCCATCATTGCTGCTTTAATGGGAATTGGTGGTGGTATCTTGCTTATCCCATTTTTGAGCTGGTGCGGACTGCAGATGCGTAATGCTATCGGTTTTTCCTCAGCCTCAGGGCTATTTATCTCTTTGTTTGGCAGTGTGGGCTATGTGGTTGCAGGTTGGCAGGTATCGGGGCTACCTGAAGGCACGTTAGGTTATGTTTATCTACCGGCACTTATCGGCATCGTAATCACCTCAGTGTTAATGGCACCTTTTGGAGTGAAGGCGGCCAGTATATGGCCTACACCTATGTTGAAGAAGATTTTTGCACTCTTGTTAATCTTGACCGGTGTTAAACTCGCATTCACTTAGTAGGCTATGTAGAATTATCCCCTGGGTGCACAGAAAGATTGTATTTTATTTTAATTAAGCGTTATCAGAAGGGCAGTGGCAATGAAGCAGTATTTAGATTTATGTAACAGAATTATCGATAAAGGCACTTGGGTTGAGAATGAGCGTACCGGTAAACGCTGTTTAACTGTGATTAATGCTGATCTGGTTTATAACGTAGCGGGTAATGAATTTCCGCTTATCACCACCCGAAAAAGTTTTTGGAAAAGTGCTATCGCTGAAATGTTGGGCTATATCCGCGGTTATGATAATGCCGCCGATTTCAGAAAGATCGGTGCTAAAACTTGGGATGCCAATGCCAACGATAACCAAGCTTGGCTCAATAACCCACACCGAAAAGGTGAAGATGACATGGGGCGGGTTTATGGCGTTCAAGGACGAGCCTGGAGTAAGCCGGATGGCGGCTCAATTGATCAGCTAAGGAAAATTGTCGATGACCTTAAAAATGGGATTGATGATCGAGGCGAAATATTAAGTTTCTATAATCCTGGTGAATTTCATATGGGATGTTTACGCCCTTGCATGCACACCCATAACTTTTCTTTACTCGGTGATACTCTCTACTTAAATAGTTTTCAGCGTTCATGTGACGTGCCACTAGGTTTGAATTTTAATCAGGTGCAAGTGTTTGCTTTATTAGCTATTGTTGCGCAAATTACTGGTAAAAAACCGGGCATGGCTTACCACAAAATAGTGAACGCACACATCTATGAAGATCAACTTGAATTGATGCGTGATGTTCAGCTGAAAAGAGAGCCTTTCGACTCAGCAGCGCTAAGCATTAATCCAGATATTAAATCCTTGGAAGATTTAGAAACTTGGGTGACGATGGATGATTTTGAAGTGTCGGGTTATCATCACCATGAAGCGATCAAGTATCCGTTTTCTGTGTAATACCAATCAGTATAAAGATTTGATCGCTCAGCGAGAGTTTAGCGGTCCTGAG
>OJDH01000306.1_pt1 | contig 26333 bp, 29 predicted proteins | sample 1592761 | NCBI WGS metagenome assembly OJDH01 (sample SAMN05416855, study PRJEB24817) | seawater metagenome | isolation source: Sea water | place: Canada:Atlantic | collected 2013-11
CATACGAGATCAGCCTCGGTCTCGTGGGCTCGGAGATGTGTATAAGAGACAGGGAGGCGGGGCTTGGAACTGGCACATTTGAAGGCGGCGCAAAGGTTAACGGTCAATCAAGGTCGGCGGCGGACGTGATGTTCTGGAAGTTTATCCAATATGACGGGTTTCATAATTTCGGGGTGACAATGAAATCAGCGCCAGCGGCCACGGCGGCCACGGTGTCAGGAAGCGCAAAAGTAACAATGTCTAGCGCCGCTCATGGCGTGGGCGTGGGGGATTTTGTGGATATTGGCGCGGATACTGACATGCTGGTTTTGGCGGTGTCGGGTGTTGATGTGTGGTTGTGGAAAAATGCAACGGCCGCGGCGTCAAGTGCAGCGGTTAATTTTAATGGTAACGTTAGAACGGGCTATTTGGGTAAATCAGCGCCGCTAACGGTAGCGGCTTAATCGTGAGTCGTGCAGGCGTTGGTGTCGTGGTGCTGTCACTGGTTGCGGTGGCGGCAGCGATAAAAGGGGGATTTGCGAAGATGGGCAGTTTAAATGTTAGAAATAATAACCCGCTAAATATTAAAATTTCGGCAGATTGGGCGGGCGAAAGCTTTGTTCAGTCACATCATATATTTGAAGTGTTCGCCTCGCCTCGCTTCGGGTTTCGTGCGGCCTATATCATTTTGCTGCAATACTTGGAGCGCGGGGATAACACAATATCAAGTGTTATCAGCAAATGGGCGCCGGCGAATACGGACGAGCAAAATCATACGGGTAACTACATTGATTACGTGGCCGACAAAATGCAAATGTCCCCCGCTGAATATCTGCTTGAGTCGGATTTGCCTAAGTTAATGCTCTATATGTCAGAATTTGAAGGCGGAAACGGCCATTTCACGCTGGCGCAGGCGGTTGAAGGTGTCGAGCTGGCAAAGCGGGAAGATTTTGTTTTGGCGCGGCTAGATAGGTTGGGGGTGTCATACGTATGATTATCAAGGGTATAAAATACGCGGGCGGTGCAATGCTGTTATCAGTCATGGGTGCCATGTTGATTTATCAAATTAAAAAACGCACTTCGGGGATTGTCGATGATTGAGATAGATAAGAAAACCGCGATATTTGGCGCAATCGCAACGGGCGCGGCGTACCTGCTTTATAAAAAGGCAGGGGCGGCGGCGGATATAGTGGGCGTGCCAGTGGGCAATGCCCTTGCCAGTATTCAGCAGTTCTTTAATGGCAATCACGCGGTTGAGTCCACGCAAGCGGGCATTCCGTTAACCGATTTGGGACTAACCTTTTCCGGCGGTCAATATCATATGAGTCAATCGAAGCGCGATTCTTTGGCGGTCATGCATCCCGATAACGGGCGGATATTAAGTGCGGTGTTAACCTCGACCAACATTGTTAAGGCTCAATATGTGCCCTATGTGAATGTAAAAATCGTCACGCTGGATGATATTTAAATGAGTTTCTTTAGCGGTTTATTTAGCTCTGAAAAACTGGTTGATAATGTATCAAGCGGGCTTGATAAGGTGTTTTATACTGAGCAGGAAAAAGCGAGCGGCTTTGCATTGCTATTAAAGCTGTATGAGCCGTTTAAAATCGGACAAAGGATTCTAGCCATAATATTTTGCGTGCCTTACATGTTTATGTTTACTGTCACGTGGGGGTTTTCAATTGCGGGGCGCGATGTATCACACTCAATCGGCCTTATTAGCGGCGATATTACAACGGCGGTAGGGCTAATACTGGCGTTTTATTTCGGCGGCGGGGCGATTGAGGGGATTATTAAATCAAGGGCGCAAAAATGAGTATTGATGACCGTAGGGACAATGAAAAAATAGTATCGTTTGTTGTTCCTGTTTTGGCGGCGCTTCTGGGGGCCGCACCAAGTACGTATATCAGTATTGATATGGCGAATAAATTACTTGAGAGTACGACGATTAATAAAACGGAATTGCTATCGCGCTCTAAATGGATGGCTCGCGCGGAATTAAAGCATGATGAATTAGCAAGAGATATCCGCGAGATTGAGCTGCGAATGGCATCTAACCAACTGACATTTTATTATCAAGAGCAAGCGCCGATTGAAGATATTCAAGGGCTTCAATCACCAGTTCACGGTCAATCGGTGAGGTTTTAACGCTCAGTTTCTCAACTTGTCGTTGTAAGTCCGTGATTTTGGCGTTTGCTGCGATGCGCTCATTGCGCCACAGCCACAAACGACCCACAATCGCAGGGGTGACGGTTTCACCCGAAGGGCTAACTAATTCATTATTCTTCATTTGCCAGCCCGACCAATGGCCGTTTTGATTAATGCCCATTTTCATATTAAATAACAAACGCTCTGCGCTGGGGTGAGTATCGCCACCGGAGCGCCAGCGCTGAACCGTTCGGATACCCACGCCTAATGAATTGCTAATAATCGCGTTTTGCTCTGTCAGGCTCATAGTGTTGTCTATAAGGCTCGCTTGAGTGCATTTCACTGATAGCGATTGTTTTTTGAACAAATTAAAGTGGTAATTGAAAAGTTTTTCAGTTTTTTTTACTTTTTTTTGCATTTTTTTTGCCTCGCGCCAAAACGTCATAAAATGGGGGCTTTTATACGGTTTTAAAATCAAGGGCGCAAATGTAAAGGTTTGTGAAGTATGTCAATTTGTGTAATGACGTATAATGTATATTATGTTAAATTAACTATATTAGACATTAAATAAGCCACTTACCAACAACGAGCGTCAAACGTGCCCTTCGAAAATAGGACTTTAACCTAGATACAAAGTTGTTCGGTTTACTGCCTAGCATACTCATGGCATTAAGACTTAACCACTAAAGAGACCAATGTATTTCGCTTAATCGCGCACTCGCACTATTGCCATAAGTTAGAGTCTCAGGGTGATCTAAGATGTCGCTGAGTATCGTATAAAAGCGCTATGAAAAATGCACCATCACAACGTGCACGTTATTAGAGGTAATATGAACTTGGATAAACACAACTTAATGACACCAGAGGTCTCACGCATTATCGAAATGGCTTGGGAAGATCGAACACCCTTTGAAGCCATTCATCGAGAGTATGGCTTCAGCGAGTCGCAAACTATTAACTTGATGCGCGCCAACTTACATCTAAGGGCATTTAAAAATTGGCGAGCTCGTGTCGCTGGACGTAAAACTAAACACCAGAAAATACGCGATCCGTCGGTGAGCCGCGGTTATTGTACCTCCCAATACAAAGTCCGTTCAGGTAAATAAGACGAGCGTTACTGAGTGCTGTTTTGAGTTAAATTTTGCAATTCAGCTTGTAAGCTCGCCGCAGATACTTCGCCAAAGTGGCTGGATACCATCTCGCCATTTTCATCGTAAAACAGTGTCATGGGTAAACCATGGGCACCCACCATTGTGGCGATATCTCCTTTGGAGTCGAGCAATACATAATTAAAGTGTAAATCGATTTCTGCTAAAAACTCAGTGACCACATCTGCGGGCTCTCTTTGATTTAACATAATAAACTTAACATTCGGGAAGCTTTGCTCAGCGCTATAAAGTACGGGCATTTCACGTCTACAAGGCCCACACCAAGAAGCCCAAAGGTTAATCACCGTTATGTTTTGATTTGAGACGTGTTGCAGATTGACTGAAGCACCCTGTGGCGTATCAAAGGCTAAATTAGGAAGTGCTGACTGCTCGTTGCCAGCGTTGATTATCCCCTGGATACTAGTAAATAACAGGACCGTTATCGCTGCACCCGTTATAAGTATTTTTCGTTGCTGCGGATGCCGATGTATTTGTAACAAGAGAATGAGAAAACCTGCAATGAAACTGGAGAACGTATCAAAACCGCGGTCTCGTATATCTAATACTTGCCATAGCGAGTCGTAAATATCGAAAAACTTAACGACAAATACGATTCTGCCTACCACCAAACTGTAAATGACAATGCTAACCAGTGAATCTCCTACGGAAATGCTTTGTTTTCTGCCTAAAATACCCACCACCAACAGCCCTATCATAAGGCTAAACAATAGAATAATAGGTGATACAGGAAGTGCGAAAGAACCGAATGTGATTGATGTCAAAAGTGGGCCTTTACTGGTTTTGATAATAATACATTGAAAGAAATTCGTTAAAACACTGGTATAGCGTCAATAGGCGTTCTAGATTAACTGGCTGCCATAGATTACAGTTGATTATTCGTCAATTATATCACTATTCACGTCTTTATCTCTATGTGAGCGAAAAACCCACTTGATGAGCTTTGAGACGTCAATGAGTTATTAGAATGGCTATTACACCCATATAATTAGCGTTATACGGGTATGAAGACAAATTGCGATTATTTAGCTCACTGTTTTGTTAGATTTTAATATCAGTAAGATATTGAAATTACAAAAGTGAATACGTTATTGCCTGCATTCATTATCAGACGCTTAGCCCAAGCGCAGCGAATACACCAATGTTAATGCTTTATACGCTTAGAGAACGCATTATGATAAACGTTGAATAAAGTGATGATATAACTCAGATAAATTTGGAGTTATCAGCTGAATAGGCTTGCTAAGATGGCGGTTCGAACATGTGATAGTCAATAGCAAATGAGTTAAGAGCAGCATGTCCCCTGCCCTTAACTCTCTTTAATCGTTGACGTTAGTTAAACACTATACGTCGTAAGTAGTCGAGGCTGTATCCCCACCACGTCCAGTCCAATTGGTGTGGAAAAACTCACCTCTTGGCTTGTCTGTGCGCTCATATGTGTGGGCACCGAAATAGTCGCGTTGTGCTTGCAACAAATTCGCTGGCAGACGCGCAGTTCTAAACCCATCGAAATAAGTTAACGCAGAGCTTAAGCAAGGAATGGCAATACCATTCATTACAGCAGTGCCAACCACATTCCTCCACCCTGCTTGAGCAGATTCAACTGTGTCTTTGAAATAAGGCGTAAGCAATAAGTTTTCCAGCTTAGGATCGGTATCATAAGCCTCTTTTATTTTGCCTAAGAACGCAGAGCGGATAATACAACCGCCACGCCACATTAGCGCGATACCACCATAGTTAAGCTCCCAGCCGAACTCTTTCGCTGCTTCTTGCATTAGCATATAACCCTGAGCATAGGATACGATTTTAGCGGCAAGTACTGCCTGGCGAAGGTTTTCGATGAAGGCTTCTTTATCACCGGTGAAGTTAACCTCAGGCCCAGTCACTACCTTTGATGCTTCTACACGTTGCTCTTTTTTCGCAGAAATACAACGAGCGAATACAGAATCGGCGATTAACGTCAACGGAACGCCCAAGTCGAGAGCGGTTACCCCAGTCCATTTACCTGTGCCCTTTTGCCCTGCTGTATCGAGGATTTTTTCAACAAGAGGTTCTCCATCTTCATCTTTGAAGGCAAAGATGTCTTTGGTGATGTCGATAAGGTAACTGTCTAGTTCGGTTGTATTCCAATGCGCAAATACTTTTTGGATTTCATCAGAGTTTAAGCCAAGTACTACTTTCATTAACTGATAGGCTTCGCAGATGAGTTGCATGTCACCGTATTCAATGCCGTTGTGCACCATTTTAACGAAATGACCGGCGCCAGCATCGCCGACCCAATCACAGCAAGGAACAACTTCGTTACCATCTTCATCAGCCACTTTGGCTGAAATCGCTTGGAAAATATCCTTCACTAATGGCCACGCTTTTTTAGAGCCGCCAGGCATAATAGAAGGACCTTTTAATGCACCCTCTTCACCACCAGACACGCCTGTACCGATATACAATAAGCCTTTGCTCTCTAAATATTCGGTTCTGCGATTTGAATCTGGGAAGTGAGTGTTGCCACCGTCAATGATGATGTCGCCTTCGTCAAGAAAAGGAATAAGCTGTTCGATAAAATCATCTACGGCTTGACCTGCTTTAACCATCAACATCACTTTACGTGGAGTGGCAAGAGATTCCACTAAGGATTGTACGCTATCTGCACCGCGGATATTTTTACCTTTAGCGCGCCCACCAATAAATTTTTCAACCTTTGAATAACTTCTGTTATAGGCAGTTACAGTGAAACCTTTTGATTCCATATTAAGGATCAAATTCTCACCCATTACGGCTAAACCGACTAAACCGATGTCCGACTTGCTTTTCATTTCACATTCCTTAATAACGTGTACTGAGTAAAAAAACGCATACCAATATAGCTAAAAACAAAGGCATGGCTAATAAATCTGATTGGCTTATAAACAATGCTTGTTTACTGGGGGCAAAAGCGTAATTTATCAAGCTCGACTTTCGCTCTATGCCCAGTGAATTCAGTGTTTCGATGAGTAACCATGTAATTTGAACAATCTCTCATCACCGAACGACGTTTTATTCGACAACTTGGTGACAACCAACCCGCCGAGGTCATCATCAACATAAGATGGTTTCTGGTTATCTTACTAGGCTACGGATGACGAGTATGACATTTACTGCTGTTACGACGCCAGTTACATGGGCGAAAAAGTTATCTTAACGTTAAAATTAGCCCGTAAATGATCATCTTAAGCACTATTTTTCCGCTATTTTTGTATCAAACCCTATCAACTGTATTTATATACAGTTAACATGGACTGATTCGTAAACGTTGCTTACTACTACTTCATGTCAATTATATTTATGCCGTTATTTCCTCACGCTGAACAACTTGATGTGGGGGTTGCTTATATTAATCAACAGGTGATGGACTTCGATCTGTCGATAAAGGACGCCGCCTACAGTTACGAGTTAGCCATTGAGTATTTAAGTGAGAACCGTTTTAACGCTAATAATTTCAAGTCAATCCGTAGTGAACTAAATCTGCTGTTTAATTGGGCTTGGCGGGTGAAACAGCTTTCCATTGCTCAAATAGACAGGGTGCAATTACGTAAGTTTGTGGACTTTTGTAATCAACCGCCATCAGAACTTATCACCCATGCGTCATATCCGTTCTTTATAGCGCGCAAGCAAGACGGCGCAATTGAGCCTAATCCGAAATGGCGGCCGTTCGTATTGCGAGACGCAGCAAGCTATGTGCGAAAAACATCCACCTTAAAAGCACAGCTGTCTTTATTAAGCGGGTTCTTTTTATTTTTAAGCGACATGGAATACTGCGATAAGAACCCAGCGGCGGTGTTGTTGCGAAGGCTGAACGTAAATAACACGCATGTTATCGAGTCATCTGATGATGAAAAAGCATTGAGTGAATTACAATGGCGGAGTGTCTGGCAGCAGGTTAATCATCTTGCGGATAGCCAACCAGAAAAACACCAACGCACCCGCCTGCTTTTCGCCATGCTGTATTTGCTCTATCCGAGGGTGTCTGAAATAGCGGCTAGGCCTGGCTATACGCCTATGATGAGCAGCTTTATAAGGCACAGAAGCGGACATTGGGTGTTTAAAATTCCACGTAGTAAAGGCGGAAAGAGCCGTATGATCCCCTGCCCCGATGAATTAATTCGATGCTTGAGTCAGTATCGACGTTATCTAGGACTCAGTGATTTACCTTTACCTAATGAACAAGTGCCGTTGTTTGTGCGCCACAAAGCCGGTACCCATGGGCGAGAAGCGGGTATTCTCAATGCTCAACTAGGGATAGAGTCTATACGTAGTATTGTGAGAACTGTCTTTGATTCAACTGCCGACTTTTTAGAGAAAACGGCGCCTCAAGAAGCCTATGAGTTACGAGATTTCAGTGTGCACTCTTTACGTCATACCGGCATTACAACTTCGATTGCAGCAGGCACCCCATTACAAGTAGTCATGAAAAATGCAGGACACGCGGACCTGTCAACGCTTTCTATTTATATCTCGACTGATATACAACAACAAGCTGAGGCCACCGTGCCCCGAATATTGTAATACTTATATAGGCGCATTACTTTTCCTACAATTTAGGTAAGTGTAAGCCTGTAAGAGCGCAGGCTTACCTATATTTACGCGTTTAGATGTGTTGTATACAATTATTCATCCAGTGAATAAGCAATGACATAATCTCCTGGAGGTGTTTCCATAAAATGATGCCCGGCGGCAACAATAACTAAATAACTCTTACCCTTCTCTCGATACATCATAGGGTTAGCTTGCCCACCCGCAGGTAATACGTCTTGCCAAACCGTTTCCCCTGTATTGATATCAATAGCTCGGATCAAGTTATCGGTCGCTGCCGCTATAAAAATTAAGCCACTTTTGGTGACGACACTACCTCCGTTATTGGGTGTGCCTATGGTTAACGGTAAGCCCGAGGCAATGCCAAATGGACCGTTATTACGGGCTGTACCGAGGGGGCGATCCCATAACGTGGTACCGTCTTCCAAATTAATAGCTCTTATTCCGCCGTACGGAGGCTGTTTGCATAATAATCCAGTAAAAGGCAAGCGCCATCCGGCATTAACATCAACCGCGTAAGGTGTGCCCTGTTGCGGGTCCCCAGCGCCTTCTGCTCCACCATCGTCGTGTTCCATCTCATCTCTTGGCTTCCAACCTCGCTCATTTGCTTCTTCGCGGCTAACGAGTCTGTTGTAGTTGGGCATGTCATTATAATTCGCAATTAACACTCCTCTTGATGGGTCAATTGCTACGCTTCCCCAGTCAGAGCCTCCATTGTAACCGGGGTACTCAATCCAGTGTTGTTTGGTAGTGGGCGGCGTATAAATGCCCTGGTAACTGGCTTTTTGGAATTGAATGCGGCAAGCCAACTGGTCAAACATCGTAACGCCCCACATGTCACGAGCGGTAAGATCGGGTTTACGCAGTGTGTGAAATGTTGAAAATGGTTGAGTCTCAGAGCGAGTTTCTGGCACGACTCCGCCCGTTGGAACCTCTCGCTCTTCAACCCCAGTGAGCGCTTCGCCTGTTTCTCGATTCAATATGTAAATATCACCTTGCTTACTTGTCAACACTAACGCAGGGACTTGACCATCTTTAGTTGGATAGTCAATAAGGCTAACCTGTGAGCCTAAATCATAATCCCATACGTCTTTGTGAACTGTTTGAAATGACCAAGCAGGTTTGCCTGTGTTCACATCCATGGCTACGAGAGACGTTGCATATTTAAGCTCTGCTGCAGTGCGTGAACCACTCCAATAATCCGCTGATGAATTACCCATGGGTAAATAAGCTAACCCTAAATCATTGTCACCAGTTGCAGACGTCCACATATTTGGTGTACCTCGGGTATAAGTTTCGCCTTTTGGGGGTAACTTAGATATGTTTGGCTTAACCATATCCCAAGCCCAAAGAAGTTCTCCAGTTTGTACATCAAACCCTTTTATAACACCCGACGGAGCGTATCGTTTTTGACCGTCAAGTACTTGATGTCCAGTAATAATAACTCCTTTTACAATGACTGGGACGCCAGTAATAGCGACAAATCCGCTAGGTGTTTTACCCATGTACTCCTTGATATCAACCTCACCTTGGTTGCCAAAGTCAATGCAGGGTTTACCGGTTTGTGCATCTACTTCTACTATCCTTCCATCTAATGTGCCACTAACAATTCTCTCGCTACAGGCAAGCGTATTAAGCTTTAAGGCGTTTTTACTGGCGGTGCTTTTATGGTTTATGTCAGTTTGCTGCTGAGCCGAGCTGTTCACCGCTTTATAGTACGCTACGCCACGACAGGCTGCCGTGTAGGGTATGTCTTTATCTGCTACTTCAGGATCATAGCGCCATATCTGCTTACCCGTTTGAGCATCTAGTGCGACAAGCTGGTTTCTGGCTGTACATAAATACAATTTATCATCAATTTTAATGGGCGTCGTTTCAGCCCCATAACGCTTTAACGGTATATCCTTTGTCCTATACTGCCATGCTCGTTTAAGAGAGGAGACATTCTCCGGGGTAATATCAGTCACGGGAGAGTAACGACTGGCATTATTGTCTCGGCCATAAACTGGCCAGTCATCTGAGTCAATATCACTGATACCATTGTTGGTACCCAACTTGATTAAGCTACTTCCTACTGGAGGGGGCGTTGCATTATGCGTCCAGTTTGTTGGGACAAACGCCATGCAAAACGCAGCGATAAAAATAACGGCAAAAGCGCCCGAGAGAGATAGACTAGCGCGCTTTGAGAAACCTAAGTTAGGAAGTAATAACGCCAGGATAAATCCGAGTGCGACTATTACCCCCATTCTAGGTACCCAACGCCAATAGTCTAAGGCTGATTCCCACATCGTCCAACCGAGGGTGCCAAAAAAGAGCAGTATAAATATCCATAGTCCTGAGCGTCGCTTAAAGTAGATTAAGACACTACTGAACAATAAAGCGATACCTGCAATGGCGTAATAATATGATCCACCTTCTGACATTAACCACAGTCCGCCTATTGCCAGATATAGTCCGATCAGAAAGCTTATCACTGAATATATTCGTAACGACCAATTAGAAATGCGTTGACGTAAGGAGGAAGGCATTTGGCGGTTTCCTTTTTAAGTAGAGTACAAGAATGATTTGATAGAAGACACTGACTAAATTAGAGGGTGTATTTGCCGTTAAAACAGCGCAAACCTCATGCCTAAACAGCACCACTTCTCTGGGGTAATGCAAGACGTGCACCACCAACAACGACGGGAATAGCAGATGTTTAAGCCTAGAGCCCCCACTTCAAATGAAATTATTTCAAAGCGGGTGCAATAAATTCTAATGATAGTCCACGTGTTAGAGGTACTAGAATGGGGCTGCAAAGAACTGATATTAGGCTTAACTATTTAATTGTCTAACCGATACGCGTTCAACATCTAGCTTTGAAAATTAACACCTGATATTCAGAAATATTAATCATTTGGTTGTTGTCGCTGTGTTCATGTGCACCGTCAGCGAATGTGAATTCACTCGGGTCATGGTAACCATTGTTCCAATTGAAAAGACATTGCCACTTTCGATTATCGAAGTCGGCTAATATATAGTGGTCTAATCGCTGATTTTTAAAATTAATAACCACTAATAGCGTTTCGTCGCCTTCGTTAACTTGGCCATTAATGTCATCTTCATTGTTTACATTTTTATCTCTAGTGTACGCTAATACTTTATTGTCGTGATCCATGTGGGTGATATTGAGTTCATCACCACGCAGAGATGGATGATGTACGCGCAAGGATATTAATGTTGTGTACGCTTGATGAAGCTGAGGAAATTGGTCTTTTCTAGCCCAATCAATAGGGTCTTTATCATCAAACCATAAATCCTCAAGTAGCTCTTGGCCTTGGAACAACATTGGGATCCCTGGGGCGGTCAGCGTAAGCGCAGCACCTATAGCAGAGCGCTGACGTGCAAAATAATCTTTGTCGACGTTCCCCGGGGCGATTTCTTCCGCCAGCCTTGCACTGCCATTAGCGACCTCGTCATGAGATTCAACATACACAACTCGACTTAATGAATCACCGGAGTATTGCCTAGTTAATGCTTTTTCTACTAGGTTTAAATCTCGGCTATCATCTTCAGGTTGTGTTAGTACATCTCTTATTGGATGAACAAAGTCTGCATCCCACTGTGCGGTATACCCTAAGCCACCATGTTTAGTTTTATCTGTTACAAAATCGTTTCCATGCAGATCCTCAGCTACGACAATTTTACCAGGGTGGTGACTTCCAATTTCGCTATTTAACCAGCGAATTAAATCATATGCTTCTTCAATTGCATCATCCGGATGCTCAGAGCCACTGACTGAGCGCATGTAGGGGATCATGTCCATGCGCAATCCATCTAGACGAAACTCTTCAAGCCACATCATTGCGTTGTCGTATATGTACTGGCGTACTTCTGGTCGACCGTAATCAGGCCTTGTGTCACCCCATGGAGTATCACTGCGCCAATCGTTAAAAAAGTAGATCCCACCTTTATTATTTTCAGACCATCCATCAAATTGCCATAGATGAAGGTCGCTTGGTCCAAAATGGTTGTAGACCACATCAAGTACAACAGCGATCCCCCTAGCGTGAGCCTCGCGTACCAAATCTTTTAGACCATCAGGGCCGCCGTAAGCTTCCTCCACCGCAAATGGATATGCGGGGTTGTAACCCCAACTGAAGTCACCCGCAAATTCATTTACCGGCATAACTTCAATACAGTTAATGCCTAGCTGTACGAGGTAGTCTAACTTTTCGATGGTGCTTTTAAAGGTACCGGGCTCATTCGGTTCGCCGTTCTCACCGATAGCTTTGCAATTAAACGTTCCTATGTGAAGTTCATAAATAACAAGAGCGCTTTTGTCTGGCATTTGAAAGGGTTTTTCGGGCCACTGGTAATCGTCATCATAGACGACTGATGCGCCCACACTGTTCGTTAATAATCGTGCTCTAGGGTCGTTGCGTTTAAGCACATCACCAGATTGCGTGGTAATACTAAATTGGTATTTTTGATGATTCTTTAACAGGGGAATTTGACCAGTCCATATACCATCATTTTCAAGTGTAAGAGCAACGCCCTTTTCACTCCAATCATCAAATTCACCCCGCATGGCTACGGCTTTGGCGTTGGGCGCCCACAGCGCGACTTCATAGCCTTTATCTAATTTGAATAATCCCATGGATGCAATACGTTCTTTTGACATTGAAGGTCTCGGTAAATGAAGTAGAAGAACTATGCACTAAGCGGAATACGCGCCAACTTGGTGGACTTTTAGCTTGTGAAATATATTAGCGGTTGGCTTATTGATTTTGTTGGTCTTATTTAACGCCTACCCCTTCCAACATAATACTTACAGTAAATCTCTTAAATGGTTAAAACTAAATTCTGATGAGTAAAATTTTCACTGAAAGGGTAATTTTTTCGTCTATCAATACCCGAGTAATTTGCTTTTTTTGTCAGCAAGACACGCTGAACAGCTTTAATTTGGGATGGGTCGAACCGCGTGTTTACAAATATGTTCGAAGGTACAAGTTTTGCAACGCTCTTAATATCGAATAAACATCCATTTTGTTTTAACAGGATGGATAAGCTAAAAGGAAATTGTGATGAGCCAAGAAATCCGAGGTAAAATAAGCGCCATTTATGGCGACGAGATGGCTGCCAAAAATGCAGCATCAGCAGTGATGGGTGCCACAGGCCTATCACACAATGAGGTGAGTATTGTTGCGGCTCATGATCCACATTTTGATGATAAATTAGAAAACGACGATAAAAAAGTCGGACTTTTTATGCTCAAGGCCCACATGGGGTTCGCCCTTTGTGGTGTGGTATTAGGCGTGTTTTGTGGAGTACTGTTAGGATTTTATGGACCTGTTTATACTCAAACCAGCCCAGCGTTGACCGTCATTGCATTAGCCATTCTAGGCTTTTTTGTTGGCCTGATGATCGCTGGATTGGCTTCGCTAAGACCCGACCAGGATGCAGTCGTTAATCAAACTCGTGAAGCGACTTCAGCCGGAAAATGGATCGTCGTGGTGAACAGCCCCTCTCATGAAAAGACCGAAAAAGGATATGAAGTTCTTAATACCTCAGCGGAGTCAATATCAACGAGTTTATAATAGAGAGCCAAGAGATAAACGCAGTTATTTATCGAAATTGCTTTGAACGCAGGTCGATAATCAAAGGTTTAGTCTTGATGGCGAGCAGCGCATACAATTGATGTAACGATGCCTCACATCATGCGGCATCATTAAATCAAATAGAAAACCTATGACTAGGCGGTTCTGGGGATATTAAACAAGGTATAAAAGTTGTGAGTGGTGGCTTTTGCCAGTTCGTCAACGGAAATCCCTTTTAGCTGAGCAATGAATTCTCCCACTTCTCGAACGTAACCGGGCTGGTTTTGCTTACCTCTATACGGAACAGGGGCGAGCCAAGGCGAGTCTGTTTCAATCAGTAGGCTCTCTAATGGAATTTTTTTAACCACTTCTTGTAATGCTTGGGCACTCTTGAATGTGACGATCCCTGAAATAGAAATGTAAAACCCTAATTCTATAGCCGCTTGTGCCATTTCCCAGTCTTCCGTAAAGCAGTGCAGCACACCGCGCGTGTGAGGCGCTTTGTGCTCTTTCAATAAGGATATAGTATCGTGACGAGCATCTCGCGTATGAACGATTAAAGGCTTATTCAACTCATTGGCTACTTTTATATGATCGACAAAAGATGTTAACTGCACGTCTTTGGTATCTGCACTGTAAAAATAGTCCAAGCCTGTTTCACCTATCGCGACGATATTCTCGGACTTGGCCATAGTGAGTAACTCTTCATAAGTGCAAGCCTCATCTTGGTGAAGTGGGTGTACGCCACAGGACGCTGAAACATTATTAAAAGGTTTAATGGATTTCATCATGGCTGGAAAGTCATTGACGGACACGCAAACACAAAGAAAATGCTCTACACCGCGTTGCTGTGCAAAATGGATGACTTCCTCTAAGGCTTGTGGGCTTTTATCTAATCGGTCTAAGTGACAATGTGAATCTACAAACAAAGAATATTCCTACTTTAAATCGTTAATCTAATACCAAGCAAATTACTGTCGTTAGGCCTTTTGTGCCATCGACTGCAATATATTAACAAGTACCAGGGTTTTATTAACGCCTGGGTTGCGCAATTGCTCGTTAGCGTTGACGCATCGCCCGTGCATCTGCCATAAGTGTTCCGTGTTTTTTTGGCCAGCTTTAAGTTCGTTTACAAGCCATACCTGTAACCACTTTACAATTGTTATGGCTTCATCTTGCCATTTCGCTGCCAGTGCGGCTGGGTCTGCCGTACCCACCTTCAAGTACCCTAGATTTTCAACCAGCTCTTGATAATTGATTTTGGGCGGTGTTTTTACATGCTCAATCAGTACTAAAGGAGACGTACCGTATAAACGCAACAAAGCTTCATCAACATTTGCATAGCCTTCATCTTTTAACCAAGTAATGCACTCTTGTTGAGTCGGGCTTGGTAACGCCACCTTCTCACAGCGACTCAAAATGGTCGGAAGTAAGCGCTCAGGATGACTACTTAATAACAGTAAGAAGGTATTGTTGGTTGGCTCTTCTAAGGTTTTTAACAATGCGTTGGCACTGGACTCTGTCATGGTGTGCGCGTCATGAATAACCAACACTTTAGCGCCTGAAAGTTGCGCAGAGCCTGAGAGTTTTTTAATTGCGTCGCGAATGGCGTCGACACCAATTTGCTTGTCAGAACGAATTTCATACAAATCCGGATGATTCCCTGCCGCTAACAACAAACATGACTGACAATGACCACAAGGACCTAAGTTCTCTTGCGGGAGAGAAGGTTTATTAGCACATAGTAAAAACTGCCCTAGTTGTTGTGCAATTTCCGTTTTGCCTATGCCTTTTTCACCTTTTAGCAATAACGCATGGTGCAAAGAGTATGTCGCTGCGCGCTGAGACAATTGCTGCAAAGATGCGTGTAACCAAGAATACACCTTACACCGCCAAAAACTGTTGCATGGCGTGTTGAATATCGTGATGCACTTGCTCGATTGACTGCATTGTATTGATGACAACACAGTTCTCATCTTGCTCTGCCAAACTGAGATAACGAGCACGAGTACGTTCAAAAAAGGATATATCAAGCTGCTCTATGCGGTCCAACTCGCCACGGCCTCTTGCTCGTGCTAATCCTATATTTGGTTCAACGTCTAAGTATAAGGTGAAATCAGGTACGAATCCCTTCAAGGTAATATCACGCAGAGGTTGAATCAATGTTTGGGGTATTTCTCGCCCTCCGCCTTGATAGGCTTGAGATGACATATCATGGCGATCGCCTAACACCCATGACCCTGACTTTAATGCGGGGTGAATAACATTGTGCAGTAGCTGAGCGCGGGCAGCATACATGAGTAACAGTTCAGCTTCTGTGGTTACCGTTTCGTTCTGCCAGTCTTTTTTAACACACTCACGAATGGCCTCAGCCATAGCTGTTCCACCTGGCTCTCGGGTGCAGGTTAAACTGTGCCCAGCTTGTTCTATACAGGATTTTACGATATTCACTGCGGTGCTTTTACCTGCACCCTCTAATCCTTCAATGACAATAAATTTACCTGGGTGTATCAAACTTCATTTCCTTTACGCTCACTGTGGCGTGTTTATTAGATGTTCTTAAGTAGTATGCTTCAACCGAGTCACCGATTTAATTGGTATTGACGTACGGCCTGATTATGTTCTTGTAACGTTTCTGAAAAGTGATGACTGCCATCCCCTTTGGACACAAAATACAGCTCGTCAGTGGCTAACGGGTTAAGGGCTGCATTTATCGCTAGCTTGCTGGGCATGGCGATGGGGGTTGGGGTCAAACCTTTAATCACGTAAGTATTATAAGGTGTTGCTTGTCTTAAGTCTTTACGCCTGATATTACCGTCGAAATCTTCAATGCCATAAATAACAGTAGGATCGGTTTGTAGGCGCATGTTCAATCTTAGGCGATTAACAAAAACGCCTGCTATACGACTTCTCTCTTCGCTTAATGCGGTTTCTTTTTCAATGATGGACGCCATAATAAGCGCTTCGTATGGAGTTGCATAAGGCACATTTTGGTAGCGATTTTGCCATTGTAGTGCGAGTTCTTTTTGCATTGCGTTGTAAGCCCACTTTACTAGGGTAAATGCACTGGTACCTGCCACAAAGTGGTAGGTGTCGGGCATCAGCCATCCCTCCAAAGATTGGCCTTCTATATCGTGGCTAAAACTTTTTATATTTTCGCTAAAATCTTCACCCACCTTAACGTAGGGATGATTCGTAAGCTGCTTCTCCCAATCTTGCCACCTAAGGCCTTCTACCAGCGTGAGCGTGAATTGCTTCTCCTTACCACTGGCAATAAGTTGGAAAACATCGATACCGTTCATTCCTGGCGCGATCTCGTACGTGCCTGCTTTTACTTCGGCGATCTCCGGCATCATTTTAAGCATCACTTTAAGGCCGAATGTATCCTCAATCAGTGATTGTTCTTTCAGCTTTTTTAAAATGCTGTTAGAGAATTGACCTTTCTTAACAGTGAGTAAAAGTGGCTCATCAAGCGTTAATGGTTTTTGTGCTTGCTGCTTTAGGTAATGCAAGCCTGTCATTAACGTAACAATCACTACGGTCATCAATAATGAGGACACTTTGATAACGTTGATTCTCAAAACTTCGTCCCTTGTTTTTTAATACTAATAATTCATTACTCCGTTCTGTAAATCCCGAGTTTTCTCACTTAAATAATATGCCCTGTGGCCATCACTAAACTCAATTGCTGATACAGGGACAATGCCCATCAAGCTATTACACACGAAAACCTCCGAGGCAGATTGTATGCTGTTGAGCCCTTCTCTACACTGATGGATTGGTACCTGATTAGCCGATAAATATGCCATTACTTGGTTACGCATAACGCCTTCAACGCCACTAAAATTAAGCGCAGGTGTATGCCATGCATTTTCGCCATACCAAAATACATTTCCCACCGAGGATTCAACAATGACATCATCAGTATCGAGAACCAAGCAATCTTGAAAGGCATCATTAGCTAATTCGTGCTTTATCAGTACTTGCTCTAAGCGGTTCAAATGTTTCAATCCCGCAAGCAATGGTTGTTTGGCTAACGTAATACTGCTGATATTAAGTTCGATACCCTTTCGTTGCCAGTCTTGGTAATGAGCAGGAAAAGAATGTTGGCTAACGATGTAAACAGGGGTATTCGCCCCCTCAGGGCTATAACCACGTCCACCGGAGCCTCGTGAAATTAACACCTTCAAAACACTAAGCGCTTGTTGTTTTGCGAGCTCCGATACATGTAGCGTTAATTCCCCCCAATTTATTGAAGAAATAAACAAGCGCTCACAGGTGGATTGTAACCGTGTTAAATGCGCGTCCCAATACTTAACCTTCCCGTCTTTAACTAACATGGTGGTGAAGCACCCATCGCCGTATTGGGTCGCTCTATCTGTGATATCGAGTTGTGTCTCGGATGAACCATTTACAATCATATGTAAGTCTTTGAGTAAATCATGTCTTAGAATAAAGGGAGCAATCTGATGCAAAAAAGCCTGTAATAGCAATGATATTACAGGCTTCGTTTAGATACTATTCGCGCGTGATAAATTAGACTTTTTTAAATAGCAACGAACCGTTAGTTCCGCCAAATCCAAATGAATTACACAAGGCGTACTCCATTTTGATAGAGCGGGCTTCGTGTGCAACAAAATCGAGATCGCACCCTTCACCTGGGTTGTCTAAGTTGATAGTCGGTGGTGCCACTTGGTCTTTCAACGCTAAGATAGTGAAAATAGCCTCCACTGCACCAGCGGCACCTAATAAATGACCGGTCATGGATTTCGTTGAGCTAACAAGTACCTTTTTGGCGCTGTCTTGAAAAATAGTTTTTACTGCAGCGACTTCTGCCACATCACCCGCCGGTGTCGATGTACCATGCGCGTTGATATAACCGACTTGGTCCGCATTCACTGAGGCGTCATTGAGTGCATTGTGCATTGCAGCTGCTGCACCTTCACCATTTTCAGGCGGTGATGTCATGTGATGAGCGTCACCACTCATGCCAAAACCAACAAGCTCAGCATAGATTTTTGCGCCGCGAGCCTTAGCTGATTCATACTCTTCTAGCATAACAACACCGGCACCCTCGCCCATAACGAAACCGTCTCGGTCTTTGTCCCATGGGCGACTGGCTATTTGTGGGTTATCGTTGCGAGTCGACAATGCTCTAGCAGCTGCAAAGCCACCTAAGCCCAGTGGGCAAATAGACGCTTCCGCACCGCCAGCTAACATCGCATCGGCATCGCCATAAGCAATGGTACGTGCAGCGATCCCCATATTATGAACACCTGTAGTACAAGCAGTCACAATATTTAAATTAGGACCTTTCAAGCCTTCCATGATGGACAGGAAGCCTGAAATCATATTGGTGATGGTAGCTGGTACAAAAAAGGGTGAGATGCGCTTAGGGCCAGAGTTAACTAATTTAGTATGATTTTCTTCGATCAAACTTAAACCGCCAATACCAGAGCCAATGGCTACGCCAACTCGAGATGCGTTCTTTTCAGTAATGGCTAAGCCTGAGTCCACTAATGCTTGCTTTCCAGCCGCAATACCAAACTGGATAAACTTATCCATTTTCTTGGTTTCTTTTTTGGCGATGTAATCTTCAACGTTGAAGTCTTTCACTTCACCTGCGAAATGCGTGGTGTATTCAGATGCATCAAAAACCGTGATAGGGCCTATGCCACTTTTACCGCCGACGATATTCTGCCACGTGGAAGCATAATCATTGCCCACAGGAGAGAGTACGCCAAGACCGGTTACTACAACCCGACGTTTAGCCACTTTGGCCTCCGAACGTAAAATAAATTTGGTGTATTAGATAAGAGAAACGGCTCAGAAAGAGCCGTTTTTAAAAACTGTTTACGCGTCTTTGTGAGCGTTAACGTAGTCAATAGCAGATTGAACTGTTGTAATTTTTTCTGCTTCTTCATCAGGAATTTCAGTATCGAATTCCTCTTCTAAAGCCATAACCAATTCAACTGTGTCTAGAGAATCCGCACCTAAATCATCAACAAACGAGGCTTCTGATTTTACTTCTTCTTCTTTAACACCAAGTTGTTCAATAATGATTTTTTTAACGCGTTCTTCGATGTCACTCATAATTCTAGTTTTCCCTTAAAAGTCGCTAGATATAAATTTCGAGTAGTGTATTCACCAACCCACCGCCTTGCAAGCAAGACATTGAAGTTTTTTACTGGTCGAACCACTAAAAACTATATAATAATCAACAAAAAATTAACAGGCAAGCAATGTTTTAACAACCTAAGTTATTAAATAAACATACTACCCCATATACATTCCACCGTTTACATGCAGGGTTTCGCCCGTTATGTATGCGGCGCTATTGCTAGCTAAAAAGCCAACCGCTGAGGCTACTTCTTGAACAGAGCCTAAACGATTTGCTGGAATATCTTTAAAAATGGCCTCGCGTTGGTCGTCATTCAGTGCTTTGGTCATATCAGTATCAATGAAACCTGGAGCAACTACATTGACGGTAATTCCCCGAGAAGCGACTTCACGTGCCATTGATTTAGTAAAACCGATGACGCCTGCTTTCGCTGCAGCATAGTTTGCTTGACCGGCATTACCTGAACTGCCAACAACAGAACCAATATTGATGATTCTACCACAACGTTTTTTCATCATGCCACGTAAAACTGCTTTAGACATGTTAAACACGGATGTGAGGTTGGTATCAATAATATCTTGCCATTCTTCATCTTTCATTCGCATGAGCAAGTTATCCCGGGTGATGCCGGCATTATTGACCAAAATATCGATCACACCAAATTGCTCTGCGATGTCAGATAACAAACGAGTCATCGATTCTGGCTCTGATACGTTGAGTACCATGCCTTTGCCATTGTCCGCTAAATATTCACTGATGGCGCTGGCGCCAGCTTCAGAGGTAGCAGTACCAATAACCGTCGCCCCATCATTCACTAATTGCTCAGCGATCGCTTTACCGATACCGCGGCTAGCACCCGTTACAAGTGCTATTTTTCCGTCTAATCCAGACATACATTATCTCTATATTATTGAATTGTTGACACTGTTTCTGCGTTGTTTACCGCATCACAGCTCAATGATTTATCTATGCGTTTTATCAAGCCAGTTAACACCTTACCTGGGCCAATTTCATGAATCTGACTTACACCTAAAGCGGACAGCTTCTGAACGGTTTCAGTCCAGCGCACTGGGTTATATAACTGGCGTAAAAGTGCAGATTTAATATCTTGTACGTTAGATTCAATAGCGACATCAACATTGTTTATCACCCCAATAGAAGGGGGAGTAAACTCGATAGTTTTAAACAGCTCAGCAAGTTTATTTGCTGCGGGTTTCATCAAAGCACAGTGAGAAGGTACACTTACAGCTAAAGGTAGAGCACGTTTCGCGCCCGCTTCTTTGCACAGTACAGCTGCTTTTTCGGCCGCTTCTGCATTACCTGCAATAACGATTTGGCCAGGTGAGTTAAAGTTTACCGCAGACACAATTTGCTGTGTTTCGTCTTGAGCTTGTTCGCATGCTTGAATCACTTTAGCATCATCAAGCCCAATAATCGCATACATCGCCCCTACCCCTTCAGGGACAGCCTGTTGCATAAATTGGCCGCGCGCTTCTACTAATTTGATACCGTCTTCAAATGATAGAACACCCGCACACACAAGGGCTGAATATTCTCCCAAACTATGACCTGCAAGATAATGCGGCAAATTAGCGCTTTGTGATTTTAAAACTTGGAATATAGCGAAACTAGCAGCCAACAACGCAGGCTGAGTCACTTGCGTTTGTCCTAATGTTTGACCACTGTCGTTTTGGACTACGTCCCAAAGGTCGTAACCTAAGACTTTGCTTGCCCGACCAAATGTTTCTTCTACTAGCGGATGATTAGCCGCTAAGTCTTTCAACATGCCCACTGTTTGTGAACCCTGACCTGGGAACACCCACGCGCGTTTTGACATAAAACTTCCTTTCATTTACTCACTAAAATAATAGTTACAACCATAACAATGATGCTGGTATTTAATATCGCACTAAAGCAGACGCCCAGGCAAAACCACCACCAAAGGCTTCTAATAGGAGGTTTTGCCCTCGTTTGATACGCCCGTCTCGAACTGCTTCATCTAACGCCGTAGGGACCGTCGCCGCTGACGTATTACCATATCGCTCAAGTGTCATAACCACTTGATCAAGCGACATATCTAATTTCTTGGCCGTGGCTTTGATTATTCGGAAATTAGCCTGGTGAGGAACGAGCCAATCTAAATCAGATTTTTGCATATTATTGGCGGCTAAGGTTTCTTCAACGATTTCACTTAACTTTGTCACAGCAACGCGGAATACTTCATTGCCTTTCATGGTTCCCCAGTTTTCATGGATAGATAGCTCATCCCCACGAGTGGGGTTACCAATGGCCAATAAATCACCGTATGACCCCGCAGCATGGATATGGGTGGATAATATACCAGGCTCTTCGCTCGCTTCGATAATCGTTGCACCTGCAGCGTCACCAAATAAAATCACCATAGTGCGGTCTTCAGGGCTGATCATACGACTCAGGCAATCAGTTCCTACGACCAAAATACGTTTTGCCATGCCTGATTTAATGTATTGATCAGCCACGCTTAAAGCATAGCAATATCCTGCGCAGGCGGCTGCAACGTCAAATGCGGGAATGCCATCGATGTCTAACGCTTTTTGGATCTCGCACGCCGTGCTAGGTAGAGAGTGGCGTCCGCTGGTTGTGGCACACACAATCATGTCTAATGATTTGGCGTCTATTCCAGCTGCTTCTAGCGCTTTTTTACTCGCCTCAAAGCCCATCGTGGCCGCGGTTTCATGCTCCCCGATAATGCGGCGCTCTTTGATACCTGTGCGATCTGTTATCCATTCGTCTGAAGTATCTACCATGAGGGATAAGTCGGCGTTGGTGCGCACGTCGCTTGGATAATAACTACCAGTACCAATTATTCTAGAATTCATTTATTACGATCGCTCCATCAAGAGGTTTTCTATCTTATCTTTAATTTTTGTGGGAACTTGCCTTTCGGCTTCTTGAACCGCTTCGCGGATCGCATACAAAAAAGCCTCATCCGAGGCATTTCCGTGGCTTTTGACCACAATTCCGCGCAATCCTATCAGACTCGCACCGTTATACTGGTCGGGGTTCACTCGCAAATAAAGACGACGTAATAGGGGCATGGCCAGCTTTGCCATGATTTTACTCAATATATTTCGCTTAGCATCCCGCTTTACTTGCTCTATCAATAACTTAACCAGTCCTTCGCAAGATTTCAAAGCGATGTTTCCCGAGAAACCGTCGGTTACAATGACATCAGCAATATCGTTAAATATATCGTCACCTTCAACGAAACCAATATAGTTTATGTGGTCGCTAGCGGCTAATAATTGACTTGCCTCTTTGATATTCGCAGGGCCTTTAATTTGCTCTACCCCTACGTTTAAAATAGCCACTCTCGGGCGCTCAATTCCTGCAATTTGCTCAGCTAATACAGATCCCATAACTGCATTTTGTAGCAATGTTTGTGCGTCGCTTTGTACCGTCGCGCCTAAATCTAAAAGATAGACTTTGCGACCCTTAGCAGTGGGTAAACTTGATACCAAAGCAGGACGGTTGACACCTGAGAGGGTCTTAAGTTGAGAGCATGCCATTGCCAGCAAAGCGCCGGTATTACCAGCACTTACACACGCATCCGCTTGTCCATTGTGAACCTGCTTAATGGCACAGGCCATAGACGAGTCTTTTTTATGTCGAAGTGCCGTAACAGGATTGTCATCCATCAAAACCTGTTGGTTACAATGAACTATTGAATATCGATTAGATAAGGAAGAGGAGTGCTGGTTTAACCAAGATGTAATAACACCTTCGTCTCCGCAAAAGACTAAATTAAGGTAGGGGAATTCATTCAGTGCTTTTAAAGCAGCAGATAGAATATTATGGGGGCCGTTATCGCCCCCCATAATATCTAACGCTAAGGTTAGATGACGCAAAGTTATCTCAAATTATAGTGAGAGAACTTTTTTGCCTTTGTAGTAACCATCAGCTGTAACGTGATGACGAACGTGCGTCTCACCTGATGTTGAATCTACAGACATAGTCGCAGTTCCCAACGCATCATGCGAACGACGCATGCCACGCTTAGAACGAGTTTTACGATTCTTTTGTACTGCCATTAGTTTGCTCCTAGTCTCGCTTAAGTTCTTTCAAAACCGCGAACGGGTTTGGACGTTCATCGACCGGTTCAATTTTTCCGAACGTCATGTCCTCTGCTTTTATGTCACAATCCTCCTCTGCATGAAGGGCGACAATGGGCAAAGAGATGATCATTTCGTCTTCAAAAATTTGAAGTAAATTGACTTCTCCGTGGTCATTGACCTCTACCGGGTCGTAAATATCCGGTAACTCATCGGCCTTTTCATCATCAAGTCCCTGCACAGGACTGAAACAAAACGACACATCTAAAGGATGAGTAAAAACACCATTACATCTTTGACAGACAAGTGATGTTTCACAACGAATTTGACCTTCGAAGTATGAAAGACCCTGCTCGTCTTTTAAAAACTTCACTTCGATATCAACTTCGTCGTCTACGCCAGCAACTGTACTTAGCAATCTCGGCATATCAGCCGTTAACATTACCCCCTGATATTCAGAGCGTTTTGTCGCACTTTTGATTGGATCGAGTTGTTTAGGTAATTTTACTTTCTGCATAGCGCGCGCATCATAAAGGCTGAAAAGGGTTTAGTCAAAGAAAATATAATCTTAAGTCCTATGTAAATTAAGCAATTTATGCTTTTATGTCGGCCGTCAATAATAATACAGGTCGTCAAATTGATGAAACTAATTCTTGCTTCAACCTCCCCTTATCGAGAAAACATTCTTAAAAAGCTGTGTATCCCTTTTTCATGTGTTGCACCCAGCGTGGATGAAACGCCGATGAATAATGAATCTGCTAACAATTTAGTGGCGCGATTGGCACGAGAAAAAGCATTATCTGTAGGAGAAACTGAAAAAGGCCTTATTATAGGCTCTGATCAAGTGGCTTGTATCAACGGTGTTATTCTCGGTAAACCTGGTAATAAGCTTAAGGCATTTGACCAACTTACACAGCTCAGCGGAAAAACCGTTACTTTTTTTACCGGATTATCTTTACTTGATAGCACAACACATCGTCAGGAAACGATTGTTGAAACATTTGGTGTAACATTTAAATCACTCAGTGCTAAACAAATTAATCGATATCTGGAACTTGAAGAGCCTTATGATTGTGCCGGTAGTTTTAAAAGCGAAGGTTTGGGAATAGCGTTATTTTCGTCATTAGATGGTCGCGACCCTAATACCCTTATTGGCCTACCCCTAATTGCACTAGTGGCGATGCTAGAAAGGTTTGAATTTGATGTTTTTGAGCATATGCAATAGATGAAACGTCCTTTAACTGCCCGGTTAACCGACGTTTCTTAAAAGAACAAATGAATAGCTAATTCGCTAAAGATTATCGAGCATGCTAGATAATTGCTTGCGCCAGTGGACAATTTGCACACCTGAATCCTGTTCTGCCGCGGTTTTGTCGATAACAGAAAATGCGGGTCGCTTAGCCGGTGTCGGGTACTGAGCTGCATAAATTGGCAGCACTGGGATCGCTTTATGCAATAATCCTTTTTCTAGTGCTAGCTCTTGGATCGCGATAGCAAAATCATACCAACTTGCCACGCCTGCATCGGTCCAATGGTATATCCCTTTGATATCAGGCTTATTGACCATCGCCCAAAGCCAATCAGCTAGCCCAGCAGCGTAAGTGGGTGTACCGATTTGGTCTGAGACAATACCTAGTTGTGGTTTCTCTTGCATTAAGCGCAGCATAGTTTTAACGAAGTTATTACCATGGCTAGAATATACCCAGGCCGTTCGCACAATAATTGCTTCAGGCTGTATGCTTTGAACGGCCACCTCACCTGCTAGTTTCGACGCGCCATACACTCCAAGCGGGTTAGGTCTATCGGTTACGATATAAGGTGAACACTTAGTCCCATCAAATACAAAATCAGTTGAAATGTGTAACAACCTTGAACCGACTTTTATACAGGCGTTAGCAATATTCTTAGCACCTTCTTCATTCACTAAGAAGGCGGTGGTTTTATCTGACTCCGCCTTATCCACTGCGGTATAAGCTGCGCAATTAATAACCACGTCAGGCTGTATAGATGCAAAAACTTCAGCAACCTTCTTCGCATCAGTTATATCAAGCTCTGCGCTATCAAAAGCGAACACTTTAATATCCGATTCGGGAACACGGTTACAAAGCTCCCACCCTAATTGACCATTTTTTCCAGTGATAAGTACTTTCACTATATTTCCATATCTAGATTTGTATTAAATGCGTATGAGTGTATTGCTAATCAAATTTTGGGGCATCGTTGAATAAATAACCCACTTGGTCTTTTTCCGATAATGCTGGCGCCTCACCGTTCACTAATGGCCAGTGGATGCCAAGGGCAGGATCATTCCATAAAATAGACACTTCAGATTGTGGGTGATAGTAATCACTGCATTTATATACAAACTCAGCTGTTGCACTGGTGACATAAAAACCGTGGGCGAAGCCCGCTGGGACCCACAGCTGTTTATTATCCTGCGCTGACAATTCAAGGCCATATGATTGACCAAAGGTGGAAGAGGATTGGCGTAAATCTACGACCACATCATATACACTACCTTGGGTAACCCGAACTAACTTACCTTGGGTGTGCTCTAACTGGTAATGTAAGCCGCGTAATATTCCTTGGCGAGACTTACTGTGATTATCTTGAACAAGTGCCTTCACACCTGTGGTTTCGGTAAATAAGTCAGCGCGAAATGTTTCCATAAAGAAACCTC
>OJDH01000308.1_pt1 | contig 25949 bp, 21 predicted proteins | sample 1592761 | NCBI WGS metagenome assembly OJDH01 (sample SAMN05416855, study PRJEB24817) | seawater metagenome | isolation source: Sea water | place: Canada:Atlantic | collected 2013-11
CATCTAGAAGATCAGTCAACCGATCGATTTATCACTAAATGATCGGCATTAGAGCCTATTGGCTCCCTTTTCATTTATTGCTTATTGAGCCTTTACATTAACGCTTACGACGACGTAGTCCTGCTAATGGTAAAAGAAGCATTGTTAACCACCCTAGAGAACCACTTGATAAGTTGTCTTGTTTATCTGTAGCTTTAACAGAAACACTACCTGCTTCACTATCTACGGTCCCATCATTTGCGACTACGGAAAAACTATAAGTGGCAGTTGTTGAGGCTGTAAAGGTAATGTTTTCAGTTGTTGAATCGAAATCAACATCTGGACCAGCTGTTTGAGTCCAAACAAATGTTAAATCATCTGCATCTACATCTTTTGCATTTGAATTAACAGTGATTGGAAGCTCTACTGCTCGACTATTTGCGGAAGGTGCAACAGTTGGAGTATCGTTAATATTTGATACTGTTATTTTTACTTGGGTAGGAACCGACTGATTAGCGTCTTCATCTTCAGAAGAGTAAGTAAAGCTATCCATACCAAAGAAATCTTTATTCGGCGTGTATTTAGCTGTTCCGTCTTCATTCAATGAAACTTCACCGTTAGATGGAGCATCAAGCACAGTCGTTTTAGCTAACTTTCCAACTGGAGAAACGTCAATTAAGCGTTGTGCTTTTGCTGTGATACCGTCACCAGTGACACTAGAGCGAGCGACTTTTTGATCTCCAAGATCATTATCAAGTACGTTGAATTCAACACTTGCTTCTTCTTCAACCGTTACTGAATCGGTTTGCCCAGGATTAAATTCAGTCGCTTTTACAGAGTAATCGATTTCGATACTACCAGCTGCAGTATTCTGGAGGGTGATAAAATCGTTTGTAGTAACAGATTCCCCTTCGCCATTGTAGTGATAAGTCGTCCCGACACTACCACCAATGTTTTCAGCACCAATAGTAACTTTTGCAGGCATATTCGGAATGTCGTGGTAATGGAATGAGATATCTTCTTCTTCACCTGTTTTTATCCAAACACTAAATGTGTAAGTGTTACCAGATGTATCGGCGTATACCTGTGCTTTATTCCACTCAACAACAATCCATGAGTCATCTCCAGATGTAACAACTTGAAGTCCTAGCTGGCCGCCACCAGTATCGCCAGTTGTTCCATCGGTTAGATCGTAGTCAGTCCAGAATGGAGCCAAAATATTATCTGGATTTGCTGAGTCTGGTAGCTCTTTATTATTCCAAGTTCCGGATGCCGAACCTGTACCAACAATGACAATACCATTATCTGAAATAGTTATGCCATTGTAAGTCGCTCCATTATACTTGAAGCTTGGTAGTGTGTTGAAATTAAAAGACTTTTCATCGCACCCCTCATCGCATGCTGGCACGTATGCAAGGTTTAAATCAAAAATACTTGGGTTAGTACCTGTTGATTTTGATGAATTCATTTCAGGTAAATCTAATTTACCTACCCAAGTAATCAGTCCTAGATCTTGGTTGACATTAAAACCATTTTGTTGGGCTCCATTAAGAGAAACTGTTACATCGTCTTTTGATGTGAAAGAAGTCCCTTTAGGTGCATATGCTGAAACAGTAACTGTATTCTCAAAAATTGAGTTATTAATTGTAGTCTTAATAGGGAATGCATCGCTTGCTTCAATATCTGTAGCATTTGAGCTTATTGATAGCAAGGAGGCGTCACTAGATTCTTTAGACTTAACGGCTAATGGAAGATGAGCATCTTGCTTACCATCATCACTCTTTAACATTACACTTCCAAATATCCAAGAGCCATATTCTGAAAAAGTAGAGTCGACAGTTATACTAAGCTCTGCTGATGCACCTGCTTCTAACTCGATAGAAGCGGGAGAAACGGTAATACCAGCGCTATCAGTAGAGGCTGAAAGTGTCCAAGAAGTCGCTTCATCGCTCTTGTTGTATACAGTACGAGTAAAAGTACATTTTCCAACACATGAATCTGCAGAAATAGATGGTCTATCGAAAGTTAAAATAGCTTTAGCAGCTGCATCAAGATCCATACGACCCGCACCCATTGCAAATGGTGAGGCTGGGGTTTCTGCATCATCATCAAGAATGCCTTCCATCATTGCTGTTGATGTTAATGCCGTTTTAATATCATTAGCAGACCAATCAGGGTGAAGTTGACGCATCATTGCTGCAGCACCTGCAACATGAGGACTTGCCATACTCGTACCTGAAATCATATTAAAGTCTTCTCCACCGTCATCCGGTGAAAATGCTGATAAAATATTAGTTCCTGGAGCGGCTAAATCAGGTTTAAGAACATTTTCATTACCATTCGGCCCTCTTGAGCTACCTGCATTAATCGTATCAGCCAGAGACTTAGATACTATTCGTTGTACTTCTGCAGATATCTTACCTGCTGTTGCTTCATCACCTAATGATTCGATAATAGCCGTGCCATCAGCTTGAGATATCATCACTGAAGGCAGCGTCGCGTCAGGCATAAACATACTGATTGGAGAGCCAGCTTTGCTGTTGTAGACAACCATAGCTTTCGCACCAGCGGCTAATGCATTTTCAGCTTTTAAGGAGAAGTTACAAGCACCACGTGAAATAAGGGCTATTCCATCTTTGAAAGAATCTGCAGCGAAGGCTGAACAACCTTCAAAATTATCAGCATCAAGATTAGTTGCTGCAATAATTGGAGCACTTATGTCTGCTGTGATCGCACTGTTATTTGCTTCTATTGCTAGTAAATCGTCTTCGCCAGCATTGAAAGAGTTAGCAAAGAATCGACCTGTTGTGCTGTTAGCAACCGTTATGCCTGATTCAATACAGGCAGGGCAACCAATAGTTTTGGCGCCATTCCCGTCATTACCTGCGGCTGAAACAACTACAACACCTGCAGCTTCTGCGGCTTCAAACATTGTCTTATACGGGCTGTTAGCAGGATCGCCACCTGCACCGCCGCCCCAAGAGTTATTGATGACATCAGCACCATCATTTACAGCATGTTCCAATGCTTCCATTAGCATGATGTTCGAACCTGAACCGCCAGAACAATCTGCTTTTGAATATAGAGCTTTATAAGACATTAGGTATGCAGCTGGTGCAACACCCGATAACTCTACATCGATATCTTTAAAAGTAGCATTGACTTTATTACCAACTGCTGTACCAGCAACATGGGTACCATGTCCGCCGAAACCCAGTGGACTCATATATTCATCTGGACAAACTTGGAAAGTTGGTTGTGACCAACGCGCTACAATTAATTTATTATTACAAAAAGTGGTATCAACGGTTGAACAATAATCATCTGTTGGCATAGCACCTTCAGGAGCGGCAAAGCCATCTCCTGAAAACATTGGGTTTTCGGGGCGAATACCGCCATCAATAACCGCGACTCGAATCCCTTTACCCGCATTTTCCATTCCAGCTACGGCATCCCACATAGCTTTGCTGTTAATGACTTCATGAGAAGCATCCATGCTCATTTCATACATGGTTTCAGGATAAACGGACTTTACCCCTGGGATTGCCATTAACTGCTCAATAGAAAGACCTTGGCCAACAATAGTCACACCATTAAAAAGAGTCTGAAATTTGCGTTCAACTTTACTATTTGCTGAAACACTAGAAAGCGCAGTTACAAACTTGCTCTGCTCTTGAGCTAAATGACTAGAGTAAGTTTTAGCAGCGCTAGATTGAACGTTAATTTTCTGGCCTTTTTTAGCCGGAGAAGTAGCCGATAGCTTTGAAATTCCTCCACTATATTTAGACAGCGATGGAGACTCTAGTTCAACGATAAATCTCTGAGGAGCTGCATGGTTAATTACTGACTCAGCTTTCTTATAGCTTGCGGCAGAGGTGATTTCTGGACTGTATGGGTTCGATGTATAGCTGGTGCTTGCCATTGCAGCACTAGAAACCAGTGCTGCCGCAATTGCGATTGATAGTTTAGTTTTCACTACGTTCTTCCTTGTCAATTCGAGCCTTAGACAAAATGTAAATAAGGCTATTCATTATTGAATTATTATTAGCTCCTCTCTTTTTGAGAGGTTAGGAAGGTTTGTAGCACAAATGGGTGCATTTGTTAATGGTTTGGGTGTAAATGTTGTTTTCTGGTTTTTACTTTGGAGTGGCACTAAAGCGAATATCATATAACTAGTTGTACTAAGCCTTAATAACCCTAGAAAATAGTCTTTTGAAGGTTTATTGGTGTTTTTGCTGGCTAAGCCTTACTGGTTGGTGTAATAGGGTTGCTGTTATCTTGTTGTCTTTTCTTGTTGTTTGGCACGCAACCTTTACAAGTATGTAGCGTTTGAAGCTGTTAAGTGTGTTTCTACTACTTAATTTAAAGCCTTTGGTTTAGATACTACTGTTGGATTATGTCCTCATATAGGATGTTCTGCTATTGAGAGTAGCTTGATATTGATAGGAAAATAGCTTTAACTTTTGAGGTTTTAGGTGCTCTATAAACCTACAAAGAGATAAATAATTTAATGTTCGGTATTTTTAGCTGTGGCTACTTAATTGATTTCTTGGTGCTGCACTTATGTTTGTGGCTTTGTTTTTGTTGTGTTACAAAAGTGAATTCCTTGGTTAAGTTTACTAAGGATTCTCCTTGAACTTGGCATCTCTTCAGAATAAGAAGAGAGTTGAGTTGCTAATAGTAAATAAGGGATATAACAAAAATACCATAAGTGTTAAGGAATTGTTAAGTGAAAACTCAAATCGCAATTGCAGTGTCTACTGCGCTACTCTCCATGTCTGTGAATGCTGTAGGGCATTCAGATCACAATGTTAAAGTCGTAACCTCTCAATCAGCCGAAGTTAGGGCGCAAATACCAGTTATTGACTCTAAATCAGAGACGAAAAATCAAGTTGTACGTAATAACGCTGTTTTTACTCCAGAGGCTAACTTAGGCTCTGGAACTTATCGATATTTCGTTCGTCTTATTGAAAGCCCTGTTGCACTTTATCAAGGTGGAATCGAAGGCTATAAAGCAACGTCTTCTGATAGCGTTAAAGGTAAGAGCAGGAAGCTGGATGTAAACAGTAAAGATGTTAAATCCTACCGTTCATTCTTGAATTCTCGTCAAGATAGCATTATCTCAAAAGGCTCCTCTTTATTGGGCGAGCTGAATATAAAGCAAAGAACCACGCTTGCCTATAACGGTATGGTTGTTGAAATGACGCAAGCTCAGGCAGCTAAGCTAGCTAAAGTTGCCGGTATTGCAAATATTCAAAGAGAAGTTTTACGTAAAACCATGACGGATTCAGGACCTGCGATCATCAAAGCTCCAGCAATCTGGAGTGGTGCAGCGACAGGAACTGAAAATAGAGGTGAGGGTATGATTGTTGGTATCATTGATACCGGTATCAATACTGATCACCCATCTTTCGCTGATGTCGGCGGGGATGAATATGATCACACTAATCCATGGGGACAAGGTACGTATTCAGGTGATTGTGCTGGTGATTTCCCTGAACTTTGTAATGATAAGCTAATTGGTGTACATAGCTGGCCAGCAGTGACAGAGCAATATTTGGATTATGATCTGGATGTGGCACCAAACGGTGAAGATCATAATGGCCATGGTTCTCATACATCAGGTACAACAGCTGGTAATGTGCTTTTAAATACCAATGTGCCAAATGTGGATGGTGAAAATACGGGGGTAGTATTTGAGTCTATGTCTGGTGTCGCACCCCATGCAAACATTGTTTCCTATCAAGTATGTCTTCCTGGCGAAGATGATGATATTGGATTTGCAGGATGTTTACCTTCATTGACTGTGCTTGCGGTTGAACATGCAATTGAGAATGGTGTTGATGCACTTAACTACTCTATTGGTGGTGGTTCAAGTAATCCATGGAATGACGCAGATGCCTTAGCCTTTTTATCTGCGCGTAAAGCAGGTATTCATGTTGCGACTTCAGCTGGTAACTCTGGTCCCGGACCTGAAACAGTGGGATCTCCTGGAGATGCACCTTGGTTAACCACTGTTGCGGCTTATACTCACGATAGAGATTTTGCAGAGAAGACAGTGGGTAGCTTTACTGGCGGTGACACTGCAGTACCTTCAGATTTAACAGGTAAAGCAATGACTGGCGCCTTTGCCGGTTCTATCGTTTACGCTGGTGATTTTGAAAATGCTAACGATCCTGATAGCGACGCAGCTCAGTGTTTAAAGCCATTTCCTGAAGATACATTCGCAGAAAACACCATTGTAGTTTGTGATCGCGGTGCAATTGCCCGTGTTGATAAGGGACGTCATGTACTCGCAGGTGGTGCTTCTGCACTCGTTTTAGCAAATAAACAAGATGGTGCTTCAAGTGTTGTTGCCGACGCCCATGTTTTACCTGCTATTCATATTGATGCTGATAATGGTGATGCGTTGCGTACTTGGTTAGCAAGTGGTGCAGCCCATACTGCTAGCATTACAGGCACTAAAGTTATTAGCGATGATAAACTTGCACGAATTGCGGCAGGGTTTACCTCTCGTGGACCAAACAAATCAGTACCAGATGTCATTGCTCCATCAATTGCAGCACCTGGTGTCAGTATCTTCGCAGCTTATGCAGATGATCAATCTGATGCATTTAAAGATAGCCCAGATCCGAGCGATTATGGTTTCTTAAGTGGAACTTCAATGGCAAGTCCGCATATTGCAGGTTCATTGACACTCCTTGCTAGTATTCACCCTACTTGGACTCCTGCTGAAGTACAATCTGCTTTAATGATGACGGCAAACCAAACTACATTCAAAGAAGATGGAGAAACGCCATCAGATTTCTTTGATATGGGAGCAGGTTTTGCAGATCTAGAAGCTGCTGCAAAGTCAGGGTTAGTGATGGACGAAACCTATGTTAATTATGTGAAAGCTGATCCAGGGTTAAATGGAAAGCCTTCAGAGATTAACTTGCCTACCATGGCTAATGCTAAATGTGTTGGTGAGTGTACTTGGATCCGTACTGTTAAGGCGACTAAAGCTGGCACATGGAGTGCAAGTCCTTTAGGCGCTACAGATGGTTTAGTGCTGAATGTATCTCCTGCAACTTTTGAATTGGAAGCTGGGGCAACACAAGAACTGACAATCACTGCTGATGTGTCTGCTGCAAGTGCAGGTTGGAATTTTGCGAATATTAAACTTGCTGCTGAGGGGATGCCGGAAGTCAAGTTGCCAGTTGCAGTAAAAGCAAGTGGTAATAACTTACCTGCTAGCTTGTCAATCACGGCAGGTCGTACTGAAGGAAGCATGACTTATACTGGTCTTGTTGCAAGCGAGTTGTCAGAGATTACTGCTGGAGTTTATGATAAATCAACAGATTTAATCGCCCCTACGACTTTTGCTGTGCCTGAAGACGGATTTAACTATGTCGCAGTAGAGTTTGATGCAGTTGTTCCAAATGTCATCTTTTCAACTTCTTCTGAAACCGCTCCAGATGTAGATTTACGTATTCTTAATGGTGCTTTTGCTAAAATTGGAAGCAGTGCAGGTTCAGATTCTGATGAGTCAGTGTCATTTACAGATCTGCCTGCTGGTACATATTATGTCGTAGTTGATGGTTACAAAGCTTCAACCCCAGGTGGTTCTGATGATGTAACTGTAAAAGTCACTTCAGTTGTGGCTGATGAAGCGTCATTAAGTGATGATGTATCAGTTAAAGTTGCAGAAGGTGAAGGTGAGTTTAGCCTAACTTTCGATTGGGATACTGATAAGAACTCTTCAGGTATTTTAATTCTGGAATCTGGTGATAAGAGCGCTATGATACAAGTTCCTTATAGTCTTGTTCGTAAGAATGATGTTAGCCATATAACGAACTTGTCAGATGCGATGACTGCAGGGAAGGCGAGCCGAGTGAGCTTTGATGTTGAACCTAACTTCTCTGATGAAGATAAGGAATATACATTTACGGCTCAGATGTCTGCTGGTCACAAAGTCGATAAGATCTCAAATGAGGGAACTCATGAAGGAAATACTATCACTTGGAAAGTGACTCAAGTAGCGGCTTCGGGTGAAAATCTATCTGTCGGCTTTGATTTAATCCCAACGAAAGCTGGTGATGCATTTGCACTGAAGTTAACCAATGAACTCGCCTCTGATGTTATTGAAGAAACCATTAAGTTTGGTGTGATGGAAGTGGCTCCTGTTGCTATGATTGATTCGCCTTCAAGTGTTACAGATACTGAAAGCATAACTCTTGATGCAAGTGCTTCTTATGATGGCAATGATGATGAGTTAACCTATGCTTGGAAACAAACTGGTGGTGTACTGGTTACTATAAGTGATACTGGTGAGAGTGTAAGTTTCGATGCACCAGAGGTTGACAGACAAGGAGCTGTATTGTCATTTGAAGTAACTGTTTCTGATGGAAACGGAAATTCAAGTACAGCAATGACAACAGTAACCGTCACAAAAACACCTGAAGTTGATGATGGTGGCTCTATGGGCTGGATTGCAATATTACTTCTGCCATTTGTTTGGATTAGACGTAAGTTTCAAGGCTAATCTGTTTGAATGAAACCATAAAGGCTAACGAAAGTTAGCCTTTTTTATTTGTTGGTAATATATGGTAGACAGCAAGAGAGATTATATACTCAATTAAGCTGATTGCTATTAAGGCTTAACTGCTCTAACAATAGGGTTTTGTAGACTAATTAACGTTTCTGTTGACTGAATCTCATCGATTGATTGAATACGATTGATTAGCACATGTTGCAATCCGTCGATGGATTGGCACATAACCTTTACAAAAACGCTGTAATTGCCAGTGGTATAGTACGCTTCTACGACTTCCTCTAAAGCATTTAGTTTAGATATAGCGGCTGGATAATCTCCAGCGCTCTTCAGATTGATACCGATAAAGCAACATACGTCATAACCAAGTGCTTTGGGATCAACGGTAATTTGTGCTCCGGTGATAATGCCTGCTTGTTTCATCTTTTCGACACGAACATGAATAGTGCCTGCACTAACACTGAATCGCTTAGCTAACTCGGCAAAAGGAGTTCGTGCTTCTTCCATAAGTGCTGATAAAATTCGATTATCAAGTTGATCTCTTTGAAATGAGGTATCCATGGTAATGTGCTTATTATTATGGTGATTAATTGTCAATTTACGTTTTTTTGTAAGAGATGGCTATCAAAATTAGATATTTACTGAGTTAATCTGCAGATGCTAAAGCAGTTACTATTCTTTATTCCAATTATCAATTTTATTTGCACTACCTGTTCACTGCATTATTGTTCTGCTTTAGGGACTAAAAAAGGGACCTCACAGCTGAAGGTTAGCTCGTTTCCAGAGTAGGGCTGTTTAATTGTTAACTCATGTGCATGCAGTAATAATCGTGAGGATAGCCTTTTCGCTAATGGGTCGGCATAGAAGTTATCACCTAAGATAGGGTGGCCTATGGCAAGCATATGAACTCTAAGCTGATGAGAGCGTCCTGTAATAGGCGTGAGTTTTACTAAGGTAGAGCGTTTAGCTCTGCTAATCACCTTGTAGTGGGTCAATGATGGCTTTCCCAACTGATGGTCAACTTTTTGTTTTGGTCGGTTTGGCCAATCACAGATAAGTGGAAACTCGATGCTGCCTGTATCATTTTTTATGTGGCCAGCAACCCGTGCGTAATAGGTCTTCTTCGTTTCTCGATCCCTAAATTGCCTCTTAAGTTCTTTTTCTGCATTTCGCCTTAGTGCGAGAACAATGACGCCTGATGTCGACATGTCGAGCCTATGCACAACTTGTGCATTTGGATATTCAGTAAGAACGCGTTCATAAATGCTGTCTCTATGCTCGGGAGCTCGGCCGGGGACTGAGAGTAAGCCTGAAGGTTTATTGACAACTAAAATGTCCTTGTCTTGGTAGAGAATATCAAGCCAAGGCGATGTAGGGGGGGAGTAGATAAAGTCAGACATAAAAATAACCTAAGTAGAGGTGCGAAGCAAAGATAACTGCTAGGAAGGAGGTGAAGCAAGTAAAATGAATGCTGTTACATGCTCTTTCAATTTTAATGAATGAATTAGATGTTAATAGTGTTGATTTCATTCGTTTGTCTTGCTCTAATTTGATGTTCTTGTCTGTACTCTTTAGAGTCTTATGTTGTTATTTGTTTTTTTAAGCTAATAAGCGAGTTGTAAATGTTAAATCGAACTCGATATCGATTGGCTGATAAAGTTGTCGATCCTGCACAATGTACCATCTTAAGCGGAGGTAACTTACTCAAGGTTGAGTTAAGGGCGATGCAGGTACTGCTATGCCTGATAAACCATGCTGGAGAACCTGTCAGTAGGGATATGCTATTAGATGAGGTCTGGTCTGGTGGTGAAGTTTCTGATAACGCTATTAATCGCATTATCGGTATTTTAAGAAACCAGCTTGGCGACAATGCAAAATCACCAAATTTTATCAAAACCTTACCTAAAGTGGGCTATGTATTAATAGCATCTGTCACCTTAGTTAAAGAGGTCACCAAGCATGAGAAGTTCGCTACTGAAGTGATTGCTGGTGCTGAACTCGATAAGGTTGAGAGTAAAAAGCAGGTCTTTAAACGTAGTCTATTTGCAACCTTGTACCAACATGCAGGTAAAACGGCATTGTTATTTACGGTTCTCCTGTCTCTGTTGATCTTTTCTGTTTACCTAATCAGCCATAACTCCACCATTGATAATGCTCAATATGTTAAGACAGAGCTAAAACGTCTTACTTATCAAGATGGACAGGAGTTATCGCCTATGCTCTCAGTTGACGGAAAATACTTGACCTTTGCAAAACGAGACTTAGGTGAGAAAAACTGGCGTATAGGTTTGATGACGCTGGGTAGTGGTAAGACTCATTTTCTTGATGATGCATTTGATAGCCAAGGGTATCCAGCCTTTAGTCCGGATGGCAGTAAAATTGCTTATCTCTCATTTAATCTTGTTGGTGGCTGCCAGATTAATATTGTTGAGGTGAATGCTGGACAGTTCGGTAGGATAAGCAAGGTTACAGATTGTAAGAGTATTATCCAGAGTACCAGTATAGTTTGGCATCCGTCGGGGAAGAGTCTTTATTATACTGATGAAGATCATGAAAAAAACTTTGTTAGTGAGCGAATGGTATTTTCTATTGATATAGCTGGTGTAAATAAGAAGCAATTAAGTCAGCCGTACTCTATCGGTGGTGGTGATTACTCAATTAGCCTTTCACCAAATGGCCGCTATCTCGCCGTGGTGAGAAATGTACGTTGGTATCAAGTTCAGGTTATGTTGTTGTCTCTGGACACTGGTAACTGGCAGAAACTGTTTACTTCAGCTTTACCTTTGCATACGGTAGGTTGGAGTCATGATAGCGAGTCTGTAATCTATCATGGCGAGGGCTCAAATTTGATGGGGTACAACATAGATTCAAAGACTCATACCCAATTGACCAATATATTGCAACCTGTTTTCTCTCCTATTTCCAATTCAAAGGGAGATATTGTTGCTGTATTGGGTAAACTTTATGACGGTGAAGTTTGGCGTCTTCCTGTTTCTTTTTCTTCAGCCAAAAAAACAAAAAAAACTATTACTATTGACGACGAAAATATCCGTTTATCTCAATTTATTGCATCTAATGGCAGTGATTCACGTCCAGTAGTTACCTTAAATGGGCAGCATCTTGCTTTTGTTTCAACAAGAACTGGTGGTCATCAAGTGTGGTTAAAGTCAAAAGATGGCACCGAAAAACAGTTAACCCAGTTCAAGGATATAACTTCCATCATGGATATTCATTTTTCTGTTGATGGAAATCAAATTTTAGGGAGAACAAATCACCAGCCTTTTATCTATGATTTCACTACTGATAAAGTTAAGTATATTAATATTAAAGAAGAATATGAGTTGTATAGTGTTGCTTGGGGGCCAGATAGTCGAACCATTATGGCATCGTTTGATATCTTAGGTAAGTCCTCTCTCAGGTTGGTCGATATAATGTCTGGTAAGGTGTTCGATACATTAGCAGAGGGCAGCGAGTTTGGTCTGTTTTCCAGTACCGGCAAGCTCTACTTTACTCAAAGGTTAAAAGAAGGGTTATGGACCTTAGAAAATGGTGAGACAAAGTTAATCCGTAAGGAATTTAATGTAATACTAGATTTGTCATGGACCATAGTTGGTGATTATGTTTATAACTTAACTTATAGAGATGGGCGTACAGATATCGATCGTTTTAACCTTAATACTGGAGAGTTATCTAGTATTATGTTGCTCAATGGTAATCATCAATCGCTTTCAATTGCTGTCGATAGAGAAGAGGTAATATACCTCGGGATTTTTAATGAGACAAATACTAATATAGTAAAGGTCATGCTTTAAAGCTTTGATAATTAAGGCTATTACTTTTTTATCATCTTTTTATCATCTTTTTATTATCTTTTATCTGTTATATAGTTGTATTTTAAAACAAGTATCCCCGATTGGGTTGATAATATAATTAAACAGTTTTAGTGAATGCTTATCTTTTTGGAGGATTAAACATGAAAAAAATGACAATAAGTATGTTTTTCAAGGTTATACTAATTGGTTCTGTATGTATGACTGGAATGTCTGTCGCAGTAGCAAATGATGAATCAGAAGACGAAGTAATTGTAACACCACAAGGCGGATGTAATATTTGGCCATGTAATATTGATGTATAATCTGAAAATTTAATAACGTTACATCAACATTGGTCTCTGTTTATATGCGCTCATATCTGGGCGCATTTTTATTTTTTATATTGCCTTTCACTTTTTCATTCCGCAATCAAATTCATTTTTATGTATTCACAGTATATATCTGTGATTTAGTAAGTATTGTCCTATGCGACTCTCGCTAGAGTTGATGTATTAGTAGGGGGACTGCATGTCAGATCTACTAGTTAGCGATTCAACTGAGTAAGTGGATATTCTGCATTAAACTTCTACCACTTGTGAAACATTCTTTTTTTTCGAGATGATAAGTAAACAAATCGTTCGTAAAATATTGAATTTGTTATTAATCATCTTTTAATCATCTTATTGTTATGACTCACCAACCACCCAGTTGTAGATTTGTAGTCAGACAGGTTAACTCGGTAAGTTCAATGATTAGGTCGGCTTTTAATCTAAACTTTACCCTGGGTTTCATCACTTGCTTTCTACAACTAAAGGGAACGATTAATTTTAAAGTGTCATATATTTCATTGTCTGGTCCACAATTGAGATAACTGGATAGTACATATAGTTAGGTTTGACAGCTTAGATCTGAGTTAGGTCTTAACTGCCAAAAACTATAGGTTCTAGCGTGACAGTTTTTATATTGGTCTGTTTCTGTAGTGGCAAAGTGGTTCATTAATCGTGAATACTTAATCAGAACACTGATTAACCTGTCTCCCTATTTACTTGTTAATTGAAGATTGAAGTGAAATTTTGTCAATTAAAGATGTTCTACTAGCGATGATATTTATCCACGTTGCTAGGTTTGCCTTTGTATGATTAAGCTTGCTTAGTTTTTCACTACGACTAGGCTGATTTTTCATCATAGATGGTAAGTTGTTAGATTATCGTCATCTCCCTTTAGACATAGGGGTGCTTAATTTGAGCACTCCTTTTTTTTTGTGTTTTCTATCGAGAGTATTAATGATTCTAATCATTAGGTGGCTGGGTTGTTTATCGAAGTCCTACGAAAACCCGTTACCGTTTACATGCATCAAAGAAAATGTCCAAACTACAAATGACAAGGCTATATGGATAAAAGCATAGACACTTTGATCCAGCATCTCCATTCCCCTCGATTGCCAAATCAGTTTGCCGTGTAGCAATATCACCAGTGGAAATAGCGCAAATAGTGGGTAAAACGCTATTGAACTGCTATCACCTAACAGTAACTTGCTGAGCAAAGACCAGAACACCATAAAAGCAGTGAGAAGAGGTGGAGCTGCTTGTCTATATTGTTCTGGATAGGGGAACATGGGTTTCCTTGTTTACTGGGTAAGTCATAATGTTTTTATGCTAGTCGGGCTTTCGTGCAATCAATTGAGCTTTTTGGCTGACACTAGCATGACTAACTATCTTACCTTCAAAGTAATGCAAGCAGCCCCAATGAGCAAACTCTGATTTAAGCTCACCTTGTTTAAGTAGAAACTTAGGGTTCTTCGGGTGACCAATTTCAGCTTGTTTATCGATGAATGTTTCATAGAAAATTAGACCTCCTGGTTTCAGGGCTGCTCTAATTTGTGGGAAAAGAGGTCGGTGAAGATAGTTAAATACCAGGATCAGATCATATTCTGCAACTGGAAGAGCTGTGGCTGAGCCATCTTCTAGATCCCACTGAAGATAGAGATGGTTTTCTGGCCGATTACTGAGCCCGGCTAACGATCTGTCTATAAATGTCACCTGATGACCACGTTCAGCAAACCAGAGACCATTTCTTCCTTTGCCACAGGCTAGGTCGAGTACTTTTATACTCCCCTCTTCGTGCCTAAACTGAGCGAACTCTGTAATGAGTGTCGCTGTTTCAGCCTTTAACTTCTTTTCTTCCATCAATTCTACGCCCATGAATAATTGAAAAATGACGTAATCCTGCAGGGCCGTGAGACACCATAACAGAGAGCAGGAGTACGGTGATTAAGAGCTCTGGTTTGTAATTTGCAAGGGGCATGAAGAGTCCAAGTAAACCGAGTTTTACTAGTGTCAGAACTCCTTTTAGTTGGATCAGCCAACGCCAGTCTCTGACTATCTCCCATATCATCATCAGTGAGCCAGATGCCATAGCCATGCACCAATAATAGATCCATTTATCTTGCGGCACGCCTAATAGTATCCCTCCTCCAGCACCAGTGACTCCGAGAATATGTACGGCTCTTAGGCTAGTTTTACTGAGTCTTTGTAGCCAAAATTGTTTTTCTGTTAGTTTTGATTTAGCCATACTGATGCTGAGGTTATTTGATTTGCTGTAAGCTTATCAGGATTTTTTATACTGTGAAGCCCCGTATTACTGCTGGGTGAATTTATACCTGATTTCTATTAAACTCTCAGCCAATAGAATAGATAGGTGATAAAAATGAGAATTGGGTTCTTCAGTGCTAAGCACTATGACATGGAACACTTCGATCGCACTAATCAGGTTTTTGGTGCCGAAATCGAATATTTCGATTACCGATTATGCATGCAGTCTGTAAAGCTAGCTCATGGTTTTGAGGCTATCTGTGCATTTGTAAATGACTCATTGTGTGAAGAGGTTTTGGTTGAACTCGCTAAGAACGGCACTAAGATTATCGCCATGCGCTGTGCCGGCTTTAATAACGTCGATCTTGTTGCTGCTAAGCGCTTAGGGTTACGAGTGGTTAACGTTCCAGCCTATTCTCCAGAGTCAGTTGCTGAACATACCATAGCCTTAATGTTGACCTTGAATAGAAAGGTGCACAAGGCTTATCAGAGAACCCGTGATGCTAATTTCTCGCTGGAGGGGTTGGTTGGTTTTAACATGCATAATCGAACCGTAGGTGTTATAGGTACCGGTAAAATTGGCTTGGCGACTATCAGAATATTATTAGGTTTTGGCTGTAAGGTTCTAGCGCATGATCCATACCCTAACTCGGAAGTTGTCGCTCTTGGAGTTGATTATGTACCGCTTGATAAGCTCTACTCTGTGTCGGATATTATTACGTTACATTGTCCTTTAACTCCTGATAATCATCATCTGTTGTGTAAGGCTAGTTTCGATAAAATGAAGCCTGGTGTTATGGTCATAAACACCAGCAGAGGTGGCCTGTTAGATGCTATGGATGCGATGGAAGCATTGAAAATGGGACAGCTAGGCTCGCTTGGTTTGGATGTTTATGAAAATGAAAAATCTTTATTTTTCCAAGATAAATCTAATGAAATCATTCAAGACGATGTCTTTAGACGTTTATCTGCGTGTCACAATGTGATTTTTACTGGCCATCAGGCCTTTTTAACCTCCGAAGCATTGGAGGCCATTGCGCATACGAGCTTAACTAATGTGAAGCAACTGCTTTCAGGGAAGTGTTGTCCTAATGAGTTGCATTCATAAGCATATGTACGTCTCAAAGGTCGTTAGGCAGTGTTGATTACGATTGAAATAGAATCACTATAGCCATCACATGGATGTGGTGAATGGTTGTGTGGCTGAAGAAATATATAGCCCATTACTAAATGCGGTGTAAAACGGATTATATGCCTAGAATTTGACATATCATGTGGATATTAACTGACAAAATAAGGATTGGCTGATAAATTGAAACCTCAATCTCAGCTAGAGTTTTTATACCATGATGGTCACCCAAGAAGTTCACGATATTCCTACCAATACAGGGCTTATGCGAACCTATCTTTATCGTCCTGATGAAGAGGGCCAGTTTCCAACTATTTTGTTTTATTCTGAGATATTTCAACAAACAGAGCCTATTGCAAGGGCGGCGACTATGATGGCCGGACACGGCTTTGTGGTACTTGTGCCTGAAGTGTTTCATGAGCTTAATCCCATTGGAACCGTGCTTGCTTATGATGAAGCGGGTAAAGATAAAGGTAATGAAGATAAGTTTGCTAAGCCATTAGAGAGTCATGATTCAGATACTGAGGCGTTAGTTCAATTTGCCAGAAGTCAGCCTTTTTGTACCAGTCAGGTTGGTAGCATGGGCGTGTGTATTGGCGGGCATTTAGCGTATCGTGCTGCAATAAACCCCGATATCTCAGCCGCTTTTTGTTTATATGCGACCGATATTCATTCAAGTACTTTACCTAGTGATGAAGGCAATGATTCTCTGTCCAGAACTGAAGACATTCAGGGGGAGTTAGTGATGGTGTGGGGCAAACAAGATCCACATGTATCAAGTGAGGGGCGTAAGCGGGTATATGCTCAGTTAGAAAGTACTAAACGGACGTTTACTTGGTTAGAGGTCAATGCACAGCATGCCTTTATGCGCGACAGTGAGAGCCGATACGATCCCGCTCTGGCTATGCAGATGTACTTACAAGCCGTTGCTTTTTTTCACAGACTATTGCGTTAGTTTTAATTCAAGTACAGCTTAAACTTTAAGAGTCATTAATTAAATAATGACTCTCATTTCGGCTAGTGCTTAGCCTTGATTGCTGTAGTGAGCAAGATCTTGCACACTTACACGAGCGATAAACTCATTATCAAGGTAGAAATCAACCTGTTCTCCACTCTTCTTACCAGACATTAGCTGTTGGCTACCGTCGTCGAAGTTCAGTGTCATCACTAAGGTGTCATCACCGGTGGCTTCCATTGTCGCGTTAGAAAGTTTGATCTCTGGTAGCGGTGCCTTAGTTAGTTCTTTATTGAGGTGAGGGTTAACTTTAAAGATGGCTTCAACAGGCATATCAACAACGGCAGGTGAACGCTTGGTGATAGGGTTAGTCCCTGTCCAGAATTCAACGCTATTGAATATGAATAGATCTGCTGTAGCTGTTAAGCCATAAACAGGGCTTAGTAGAATAAATAAACCAGCGCGGCCAAAACGGTTATCGACAGCACTTAGGTTACCTTTGGTGACCATTGCGCTTAAGCCCATTTGACCCATGCACCCAGAAAGTTGAGTGGTTAATAGAGCGGCAAGCGTGATAGAGATTAATGTTTTTTTCATGATTTTCTTAGTTGATGGGAAAGCGAGCAGATTTTAATGATTAGATTTTTATTATTAGCGATCTTAATCACAGTCCTTGGTTGAATATTAGTGGTGATTGCTTGCGGCTTTGAGGGGTATGTTGTTGGGTCTGGCTCGTTGGTTTCTTTTTGTTGTTGATAGCTCGCTTTGTCATCTATTGTCATTTTGTTGTTAACGCTCGTATCTTATTAGTGAACACTATTATCCAAGAATTATAGTGGCAAAACTAACATGTTGGGAGTGGGTTATATTGGTAATTTAGCGCATACTACACGGCTTATTTTTAGGGGGGATACATGACAGAACTTGAAACACTATATCAGAGCGAAGATGAGTATGGCCCTTTATTAGTTCTCGATGACAAGCATATGCGCGTGCTCTCCTTTGGCGATAATGATGAGCAGAGTAAGTTACTCAAAGCGGAGCCTCATCTTCCCCAACACACTTATGTTCAGGCTATGCTTTTGGTACTGCTATTTATCAAACCTAAGCGGGTGATTATTCTTGGACTCGGTGGTGGTGGGTTGATACATGCACTTCGTCATTATGATACTGGCATAAAGGTGACGGCGGTAGAGTTGAGAGCCCAAGTGATCGATATTGCAAAGCGCTTTTTTCAGTTACCTATCGGTAAAAAGCTGACGTTAATTCATCAAGATGCCGCAGAATTTCTCGCACAGGCAGATCATAAGAAAGCGGATGTGATCTTTGCAGACATATATGGGGCTGATGGCGTCGATGAAAGCCAGTTGTCTGAAGATTTTATTAAGAATGCGTCTGCAATGATAAAGGCCGATGGCTTCCTTGTTTTAAACTGCTGGAAGGAACACAGCCAAAATCGGGCCTTATTAGAGCTGTTGCAAACTTACTTCTGTGAGGTGAGGGCATGCTTGACTGGTGGAGGCAATTGGGTTGTGTTTGCCAGTAAATCTAAAAGAGACATTTCTGGTAGTGGCATGAGAGCTAAGGCTCACGGTTTATCTCAACAGCTAGATTTTACCTTAAGTCGTTCTTTGACTCGGTTTGACTATTGGGTTTAGTTATTTCCATAGGCAAGCTTGCTTGCCTATTCCTTCGTTGTATTACTATCTATCCTCAAGCTATTCATGGTTGTTCGGATAAATCGATTAGGACAACAGTTTTTATCCGTTATACTTAATTTAGGCTCCACGTTATTATCTTCACATCGAAAACAAACTGACCATTACATCTTAAGTCAGTCGAATGAATTTATTAATAATTTTTACGGAGCTTTAAATGAATCAATCAATCATCAATACTGAAATCAAGCCTTTCTCAGCAACTGCATTCCACAAGGGTGAATTCGTACCAGTTTCTGAGCAAGACCTACTAGGAAAATGGTCTGTGGTTTTCTTCTACCCTGCTGATTTCACTTTTGTATGTCCAACAGAATTAGGTGACATGGCTGACCATTACGAGAAGCTGCAAGGTATGGGTGTTGAAGTTTTCTCAGTATCAACAGACACTCACTTCACTCACAAAGCATGGCACGATACTTCAGACACTATCAACAAGATTCAGTATCCAATGATTGGTGACCCAACTGGCGCTATCACTCGTAATTTCGGTGTCATGATTGAAGAAGATGGCTTAGCACTTCGCGGCACATTCGTTATCAACCCAGAAGGTCAAATCAAAGTCAGTGAAGTTCATGACTTGGGTATCGGTCGAAGCGCTGCTGAACTAGTACGTAAGATTCAAGCTGCTCAATATGTTGCAACTCACGACGGTGAAGTTTGTCCAGCAGCATGGCAGCCAGGTGCAGAAACACTAGCACCATCACTAGACCTAGTCGGTAAAATCTAATTTAACCTATTGCTGGTAGCGGCTTCATCTCCAAACTACCAGCCACTGAGGTGAAAGATTTACTTTACACTTCAGTGCTCTTTTTATCTATATCCAAATAAGCTCAGCTCCCCCTGTCAGTCTGAGCTTATTTTTTCCCAAATTTTCCGATTGATACTCAAAGATAGTAGTGTCGATTTTTTAGGAGTTATCATGTTAGATACGAATCTTATGGTTCAACTGAAAACCTACCTGCAAAACCTCAAGCGCCCAGTTGAACTTGTCGTGTCTGCAGATTTCAGCCCTAAAGCGCAAGAGCTTAGAGCTTTAGCGCAAGACATTGAAAGTTTGTCACCATTAGTTAGCATCACAGAGAGCGATGGTAAGCGCATGCCTTCGATGAAAGTGACGAATGCAACAACGCAAACTGATATTACCTTTGCTGGTTTGCCGATGGGTCACGAGTTTACCTCACTTGTTTTGGCTCTACTTCATACTGGCGGTCACCCACTTAAGTTAGATGATGCGGTTATTGCACAGATCAAGGCCCTTCCTGGCGAGTATCATTTCGAGACCTACGTTTCGCTTAGCTGTCAAAATTGCCCAGATGTTGTTCAGGCATTGAACATGATGGCGGCTGTTAATCCAAATATCACGAATGTAATGATTGATGGTTCACTGTTTCAAACCGAGGTTTTTGAGCGCGATATTTTAGCCGTCCCTTCGGTTTACCTAAATGGTGAAGTGTTTGCTCAAGGCCGTATTAGTTTAACGGAAATTCTCAACAAAATAGACACTGGAGCAACGGCACGACAAGCTGAAGTCTTGGCTGAAAAAGAGCCATTTGATGTGCTTGTTGTTGGCGGTGGTCCTGCGGGTGCTTCGGCGGCAATTTATGCTGCTCGTAAAGGTTTACGCACTGGTATTGTTGCCGATAAATTTGGCGGTCAAGTCGCTGAGACAGTAGGTATTGAAAACTTTATCTCAGTTAAGGCCACTGAGGGGCCTAAGCTAGTGGCAAACCTTGAAGCCCATGTTCATGAATATGATGTCGATATTATGGATAATCAACGAGCTTTGAGTCTTAAATCGGGCGAGCTATTTGAACTTGAACTGGAAAATGGTGCTGTATTAAAAAGTAAAACAGTATTGTTAGCGACAGGTGCAAGATGGCGTGAAATGAACGTACCTGGTGAGCAAGCGTATCGCGGTAAAGGTGTCGCTTATTGTCCACATTGTGATGGCCCCTTGTTTAAAGGTAAGCGTGTTGCCGTCATTGGTGGTGGTAACTCAGGTATTGAAGCAGCAATCGATTTGGCGAATATTGTTGAACACGTTACCGTACTGGAATTTGATAGCCAATTAAGAGCAGATGACGTTTTGCAGCGTAAAGCGGCATCGATGGGTAATATTAAGATCATTACCCAAGCCATGACTACAGAAGTTGTCGGTGATACAAAGCGCGTTAATGGGCTTAACTATACTGATCGAGCCACTGGTGAGTCACATCATGTCGATCTTGAAGGTATCTTTGTTCAGATTGGTTTGATCCCTAACTCTGAGTGGTTAGAGGGGACGATTGGTCTAACGCCAAGAGGCGAAATCATCGTTGACGGTAAAGGTGAAACATCATTAACGGGCGTATTTGCTGCCGGTGATGTGACTAACTCAGCGTACAAGCAGATTATTATTGCGATGGGCAGTGGGGCAACCGCTTCGTTAGGCGCATTTGATTATCTGATTAGACACAGCGCGCCAGAGGTAGAACAAGCCGCAGCTTAATTTTTTTGTTTAAACAAAAATCAGCCAGTCACTAGACTGGCTGATTGCTATTGCGGTAAACCTTGGTATAACTAACCTGAACTAGGGATAATGAGTGTTCAGACGTTCTGAATTATTTTTTAAATCATCAGCTTAATTACTTTTCATTTCTCATATATCTGACCGTTTTGCTCGATGCCAAAATTATTGTCTATATCAAGGCGAGGGTTCGTGCGTAATAGCTGGCTATTACTAGAAAGCTCAACACAGATAGAGGCAATAATAGGGGGATTGAGCGGCACAGCTTATCCCGAGTTCAGGTTAACTAGACTTTGATATTGACGTTATGCCCTGAATTGCCAACTGGAGCTGCGGGGGCTGTAGCTTGAATCAATTGCAGTGCAATTTCTCCTTCTGCTTCTTGTTGCTCTTTAGCCAATTGAGCGACTTTAACGCCAACATTACCATTGCTTAAGTTAGGCTCTAAATTTGCGGTACCGATTGTGACTGACATTTCGACCTCACACTAAATTAATTCATCGATCTTTGGTTAAGATTCTATCGACTCAGATACCATAAACTTTAGTCCAAAGGAGCAGTTTATGGTAGCGACGTTTGTTATATTATTTAACCTATTTATCAAGAATTTTCCTAGTGAGGGTAATGATAAAAGTAAGTGCTATTGAGCTGAAGATTAAACCTATTGCCAGAGTAACATTTTGCAGTGCAGTAGGATCCATCGCTAGTGTGCCACCTAAACCTATCATCATAATGCCAGACATTAACTTTAGAGTTTTCCCCTCTTTTTCTGTCAGCTTACGTTTACCTAATGTGGCGCTAAAGGCGATAACGATGATAGCTAGAGGGAGCACGTAGACGATGTTATAGAAAACAAGGTACATATAGCGTTCAAAGTCAGGTAACTCATGCATGGCTAAAACGCTGGTATAAATCATGGGGAAGCCTGCGGTACATAAGAGTTCATAAGCGTTAGCTAAGATGGACAGTACCACGGTCCCAGCAATCATTGCTGCCATGCTGCTGGCATTCGTGAGTTTTCCCATACGCTTTATCAGGCCAGTTCGGTTTTCTGCCGACATAGATAGAGTGACTTCTCCCTTAGTGAAAAAGTAATCTTTTAGATTTATGACTCCAGCAACTAAAGCCAGAATTCCAGCTCCCAGTATGATCATCCCTCCGTCACTATTCGCGCCGAGTAGTTCGAAAATATTTAGCCATGCGATCATGAAAAGAAAATAGATGAAGCCTGAAAAGAATACAAATATCCCACCGACAATTAGCATACGAGTACGACTCTTAGCATTCACCATAATTGAGAGTAAAAATAACAGTACAAAGAAGGCACAAGGATTAAACGCATCGACCCCAGCAAGGACAAGAGTAAGTAAAGGGAGTGAAAGTTGCTCTGGTGCAACAACACCGATGAATGGCAGTTCTACTGGTTGAACTGAACTGGTGTTGGATTGTTGAGATTCAAGATTAAGGTCGCAAGTTCCCGTATTACTATCTTGGTTTGTACCATCATTACAAGTGCTGAAAAGTGGTTGTTCTTTATCTGAACTGTTAGGTGCAAAGTTGTCTTGGGGAGCTAATTTCCCCCCCAAAGATTGATAGCACTGTTTCAAGCTGTCAACTAAATATTGGCCAGTTACAGCTTCGCTACTGTAGCCCACGACAGCTTTATTACACACAGCCATATAGGGAACCGAGCTCGCTTTGGTCCCCGTTTGTAAGGCTATTTCTTGCCATTTATCCATAGAGCCTGGTGTTGAGACTCTATGCGAGTAAAGTTCTATCCAAGGGTATAGTTTTGGTAATTGGTCGATAAATGGGTGAGCTTCAGCACAGTGAGGGCAAGTTTTGGACCAGAAAAAGTAGAGTTTTATCTTAAGTTCGCCCTGTTCATTTACATAATGCCAGCTTTGAGATTCATCAGTGAACGATGTTGGAACCGTTGAGGCTAAAGTGTCAGAACTTAAAAATAAACTTAAGAAAAACAGCATGGTGAGTAGGGGTAATCTAGCCATGTTCCCTCCGAAGGGTGTATTTATCTAATTAGAGTATTTGAGACGAGCTATCTCGATTACTCTACGTTTATTTATCTGATTAGATAAATAAACGTGTGATAAATGTAGCCTGAATCTCGATTAATCGAGAATTGAGAACTTAATCGTATTTTACCTTTTGGGTTATTTTAATGTTGGCTGTGAATCGGAGTTCAGGTTGTTTGATATTTGAATCGATATTTCAATTACTCAGCAAGTTCAAATGATTTAACGGTGGGAGCTTTGATCGGGCACCAGGTTACGCTTATATCACGTCGTTTATCCATGCCAGCAGTTAAAATCCGCGTGACGATGGGCGCAGGAAAGCTTGATTCCGTTAAATAGGATTTAACTCTGTGGATCCTGCGTTCGGCAAGCCAGAGGTTATATGCTCTGAGTTCATCACTTTTCTGGTTTTTTTGAACTTGAAACTCTAATAACAGATAGCCATTTTTTGATTTATGCTCTTCACTGATTTCGTCTAATCGAGTGGAGTAGGCACTTGGAAAATAGGAACTGTTTTTAACATAAGGTATGTTGAACATATGAACACTACTATCACATTGTGCTACAGCATTTCCTGTTATTAATACTGCAAGGGCGGCGATTATCACTCTCATTATTGACTTCCGGTGATGTAAAATAGTTATTATTTGTGTTTGGGTGGTTTTTTATTCTGTTGATAACTTAAGCTAGTGCTAGGATGAAATCAATGAGTAAGATAATAAGTTAAGCCTTTCGAGTAAACAACAAAGAGAGTTTGTAGGCATTTAGTTTGGTATTATTCAGAGACATTCTTACCAAAAGTGTCGATTTACCGGGTGACTATAAGTATATTGTGCACAACTGAACTAATTATTTAGGCCATTATGTCAAAAGATCTTCTAAACCCTCTATCACTGGACAATCAAGTGTGTTTTTCACTCTATAGCGCCACGAATGCAATGGTGAGAGCGTATCGCCCTTTGCTGACTGAGCTCGATTTAACCTACCCTCAATACTTAGTCATGTTAGTGCTATGGGAAAATAGGGGGATAAGTGTAAAAACGCTAGGGGAGCAGCTTCATCTTGATTCAGGAACCTTAACTCCCTTGCTTAAACGCTTAGAAGTAAAAGGCCTAGTGATTAGAGGCAGAAGTGAATTAGACGAAAGGGTAAGGGTATTACATGCATCAAAGAAAGGCGTGGACTTAAAGCTACTTGCCGCGAAAATACCTGAGAAAATGGCGTGTAAACTCACGATAAAGCCAGAGGTTTTTATTGAATTAAAGCGTTTGTGTGATCAGGCTTATGTGAGCCTAGCTGACGCGGATATGAAGTAATACTAAAGCTAAATCAATCTCGTTTATTTTGTTTGTTACTGGTGGTGGTTTCGCCAACAAGTTGAATTAATTATGCTATCTTAATTTATATTCGCCCCCACTAGGTATTTAAATGGACCAACTTGATCTGATTGTTATTGGTGGCGGTATCAATGGGGCCGGCATTGCCCAAAGCGCATCAGCAGCTGGCTACAGTGTATTGTTATTGGAAGAAGGCGAGGTGGGTGAGCAAACTTCGGCTAATTCAAGTAAATTAATCCATGGCGGACTAAGGTACCTTGAGTCAGGTCATTTATCCTTGGTTCGCAAGTCTCTATCTGAACGCCGGGCTTTGCTTAGGTTAGCGCCTAGTTTAGTTAAACCTGTTCCCTTCTATATTCCCGTTTATGACAATAGCCAACGCAGCCAGTGGATGATTAGAGCTGGACTGAGCGCCTATGCTTTATTGAGTGAATTAGATCCCTTAGGCAGATATAAGAGTATTCCTGCGGCTCAATGGCCCAACATTCGGGGGTTGAAGCTGCAAGGTTTAGAGGCTGTTTTTCAATATTGGGATGCCCAAACAGATGATAAGGCGTTGACTCAAGCTGTCATAAAGAGCGCAATAGAATTAGGTGCTAACGTATTACAACAGACTCGATGTGATGCCATTGTACATAGACCAGAGTATTGTGAAGTTAGCTATTTGTATCAAGGTGAGCCCACTAAAGTAAAAGCATCATGTGTGATTAATGCAACTGGTCCTTGGGTCAATGAGCTGATTGACTGTGTGTCGCCTCCAATGGCAAAAGAGGAGATAGATCTCGTACAGGGAACCCATCTATTGCTTGATATTACTCCCCCTGATGGGATCTTATATCTGGAGTCTTGCTTCGATCAACGAGTCGTATTTGTTATCCCTTGGCAGGGGAAAACCTTGTTGGGGACGACGGAGACTCAATTAGCCGATTTAGAAGGAAAGCCGACTCCAACAAGAGAGGAGATCGTTTATCTGCTAGGGATTTATCAACATTACTTTACTGACGCGGGTGAGATTGAAATATTAGAGTCAAAGATCGTCGAGACATTCTGTGGTGTTAGGGTCTTGCCTAAACAAGCGGGATCATCGTTCGATCATTCTCGAGAACTCTGGTTACAAACCCGAGAGTCACATCCTAGGATCTTGACCCTCTATGGTGGCAAGCTAACCACATTTCGCACGACAGCAAAAGAGGTCACTCTTTGGCTTGAAAGCAGGTTAGGTGGGAGGAAAGTGTTAGCTGATATCGATAAATTGCCTTTGTACTAATACTCAGACGAAAAATTCATCTAAGTGTCATATATATACCAATCAGTATAAGAAGTTGATCTACTCAGAGTGTTTTTTGGCAAACTAAT
>OJDH01000309.1_pt1 | contig 25793 bp, 28 predicted proteins | sample 1592761 | NCBI WGS metagenome assembly OJDH01 (sample SAMN05416855, study PRJEB24817) | seawater metagenome | isolation source: Sea water | place: Canada:Atlantic | collected 2013-11
GTATGCCCGGTGGTGTGGGAGGACGGCGGGGGTAACCCCGCCTCCTACCCGATATCTGCGCCAGGCTGAATATAGTCATTTTTCAGGGCGGTTACCGCTGTATTCCGTTCAAGATAGCGGGCAGGTATGATGGAGCAAGGTCTATGCCGAATCAGTTTTTGAAATGAACCAGTGTAAGGAAGTTGTATACCGATGGACGTTCTTTCAGCAATGGGTGTTTTTGTGCGGGTTGTCGACCGCAAGAGCTTCTCAATGGCAGCCAATGAGCTGGGGATTTCCAGTTCATCAGTCAGTAAACAGGTTTCCCATCTGGAGAAACATGTCGGTGCCCGTTTGTTACAGCGGACCACTCGGCGGTTGAGTGTCACCGAGGTCGGTGCTGCCTATTACGACAAGTGTGTGCGTATCCTGTTTGATATCGAAGAAGCTGAAAACCTGGTATCGCAGCTGCAGGGCGCTCCGCGAGGGGTATTGCGGATCTCCTGCAACATGACCTTTGGTCAGATGCAGCTGTCCCGGGCGATTCCTGAATTTATGGAAAAATACCCGGATATCAAGTTTGATGTCTCACTGGACGACCGTCCTCAGGATATGGTGAGCGAAGGCTTTGACCTGGCGATTCGTATCGCCGACCCTCAGCTTCCTGACTCCAGCCTGATTGCGCGTGAAATCGGCGCTATTCCGATGTTTATCTGCGCCAGCCCCCAGTACCTGGAGACACATGGTCAGCCAGATAGTCTGAAGGACCTGAAAGAACATAACTGTCTTATCTTCGTTCATGCCTCCAATGCCAATCAGTGGACGCTGGATGAAGGCGGCAATCTGAACACTGTGCAGGTGGCAGGGGACATGAAAGCCAATAACAGTCTGGTGGTGCGGGCCTCAGCGCTGGCGCACCGGGGTGTGGCTAATCTGGCGTCTTTTGTGATCGCCCGGTTTATTGAGTCTGGTGAACTGAAGCTGGTATTCCCCGATCATCAACCGGAACGGCTCTCGATCTTTGCCGTCTACCCGGATCGTAAATACACCTCGCCTAAAGTCAGTGCCTTTATCACCTTCTTTAAAGACTGGCTGGCCCGCAACCTTGAACAGGAACAGGCAAATTTTCGCTGACAGACCCAGGCCTGCTTACCCGTCGTTCAGGCTGCTTTGCAGTGCCTGCTCGATAATTTCCAGGCAGACTGCCACCGCCAGTGGCATCGTGTCAGGGTAGGGATGCAGTGCGTAGACGGTGTTCGCTGGCAGTTCATAGCCGGGCATCATCTCGACCAGCACGCCCGCCCGCGCCTGAAAGATAAACCCAGGCACAATACCCATTCCAGCACCGGCTTCCAGTAATGCAAGACAGGTGGGCAGCGAATCTGCTCGACAGCCAGGTGTCGCGTCTACTATCCGAACCCCTTCACCTGTTATCGCCGTTAAGTGATGCTGAATCTTTTCACCTTGCCAGCGGTTGGCGATATAAGGCACAGACCCGGCGGCGAACTGCTTCACGGTGCTGGTGGTGCCGCACAGCACATCACGAAAACTGCCAATCCGGCGTTGTTTCAGGCGGCTGGCAGGGGAGGGTCCTACCCGGATGGCCAGATCTATACCTGCCGTCATCAGATCAAGCTGACCATCATCCGTTATCAGTTCAGGCTCTATCTGTGGATAACGCTGCATCAGTTGCCCTATCGCAGGGGCAATCAGCGATCCCATCAGAGCGTGAGGTGCTGTGATACGAATCAGACCTTGTGGGCTCAGTTGACTGTTTTGCGCGGTCTGCCATGCCTGGTCTGCCACGGTATTTATCTGCTGGCAGCTCTGATAAAAGTCATCACCTGCCGGAGTCAGTACCTGACGGCGGGTGGTACGCTTGAGCAGTACAACGCCGAGTTCGGCTTCGAGGGTTTTCAGGTGCTGGCTGACCACCGATTTTGACAGCCCCAGACGCTGGGCGGCGGCACTGATGGAGCCGGTCTCGATAATATGAGCAAAGACAGACATCTGACGCAGACGGTTCATGATTATTGTCCGTAAAAACTGAACAATAAATTCTCATTGCTTTGTTTTTCGCTGTCAAGATGATCGTTACAGTGAGTGTCTCAATGTTAAGCGTGGACATAAGGACTCAGAATGATGAATGACGATCAAGTATTAGCCTGTTGTAAAGCGGGTATCGCAGCCTGGCAGCAAGCGTTTAACCGCCAGGATGCCGCTGGGTGTGCTGCGCAGTATTGCGATGACACGGTTATGGATGCCCGGCCATTCGGCATTTTTACCGGTAAGGATGAAATACAGGCGTTCTGGCAGAATATTATGGACCAGGGCTTTGCCGACGTTGAATACAGCCAGGTGAGCTGGGAAGCCGTCGCAGAAGGCGGTTATCTACTCAGTGCCAGCTGGACCATGAACAAAGCGTATGGCGTTGTACACCGTGAGCACTGGGTGGTGCAGGCCGATGGTGTGGCGCGTCTGGTGAGTGATGCTTTTGAAGTGCAGGGTGAACGTTGATCGAACCCTGGCTGCTCGCGACTTTTTTTGTTAACCACTGATGTCGCTCTGCGCTGGCAGAGCGACCATGCCGTTCATTTCAGGTTTATCGCCGGGGTTTACCATCGCTGCTATCTTTTGAGTGCCCCCCGGCACTCGTGTTGAACAGGTACTTACGATGAAACAACTGCAGCGTTCTCTTGCCCTTCTTACTCTGACAGCTGTGACCGCTGCGCCGATCTCTATCGCGCAGGCCGGTATGGTTGGCACAGATCAGGTGGTTGCCAGCCAGCAGGCGCAGGCTGATCGTACCCGTATTCAACAGTGGCTGGACCGTGATGGCCTGCAGCAACAGCTGGCGGCGCAAGGCGTGGATATGGCAACAGCCCGTAGCCGTATTGCCGGGCTAAGTGATGCTGAAGTGGCGCAGATGAATCAGCAACTGGATCAGCTGCCCGCCGGCCAGGGAATTATTGGGCTGGCAGCGATGATCTTTGTGGTATTTATTATCACCGATGCGGTGGGTGCGACCGACGTATTTACCTTCGTTAAGCCTGTTCGCTGAACCCTGTGATCGTGCGGGCCGGACTTTCCAGAGCGGCGACAATCATGGCAGTGATACTGTCGCTATCCGGTTGTAGCAGCCTGATAGCCACCGTGCCCGCTGTCTCATCACAGCTGCCAGCCCGGGCAGAACTTAGCGCTGTGCCATTTTTTCCGCAGGAAAAATACCAGTGCGGTCCTGCCGCGCTGGCCACAGTGCTTGGGGCCCAGGGGTTGCCACATACGCCAGCTCAGCTGAAGCCACAGGTTTACCTCCCCGGTCGTGAAGGCAGTTTACAGCCGGAGCTGATGGCGGCAGTACGCCGTGCCGGGCGGGTAGCTTACCCGCTACAGCCGCAGCTTAATGATCTGTTGCGCGAGGTGGCAGCGGGAAACCCGGTGCTGGTCTTGCAGAACCTGGGTTTAAGTATCCTGCCCCAGTGGCATTACGCCGTGGTGGTCGGTTATGACCTGGATCGTCAGCAGCTGGTGCTGCGCTCCGGCACCGATAAGCGCCGCCTGACTGACATTGGCGTATTTATGAACACCTGGCGGCGGAGCCAGAACTGGGCGCTGGTGGTCGCCGACCCGCAACAACTCCCTGTCACCGCACAGCCAGACCGCTGGCTGCAGGCGGCCCATGCACTGTCAGCGGTCGCGCCCGCCCAGGCTGATACGGCCTTTGATCGTGCCGTCAGCCGCTGGCCTGCGCGCAGTGAACTCTGGCTGGCCTCTGGCAATGCCAAATACAGCCTGCAACAGTTCACTGCTGCCGCTAACCGTTTCCGTCAGGGGCTGGCAATGCACCCACGTGATGGCGCGCTATGGAATAACTACGCCTATAGTCTGGCCAGCCTGAATTGCCCACTGGCTGCGGCTCGGGCGGTGAAGTGTGCTGTCAGATTTAGCCCGGATAGCGTTGCTTTCAAAGCGAGTTATCAGCAACTGGCCCCCGCAGCCAGCCAGGCCGCGCTCGACCCGCCCACCTGTCCTGTTGTCCAGTGCCGTTGAAGATGAGCGACTGTTCAGCTTTTGTGGCATAGGCAGTGTCAGCTGAAGGGGTTAAAATAGAGGCGATTTTGATAGCGAGAAGCCTGATATGAGCCAGATTGACGAACGCCCAACCCCACCAGAAGATTATGAATGTTGCCAGAGTGAATGCAGTCCCTGCGTCTGGGATGCTTACTATGAAGCGCTCAATGAATGGAATGCTCGTCAGCAGGCTGAAAAAGCCAAAGCGGCTGAGTCTGAGGCTAGCGAGTAATTTCCCTGCGCATCACTGAGCATAGTGAAGGGCTGGCCTGGGGAATAAAACTCAGGACGCGCGGATAAATAGTACGAACCATCCCACCGTACGTCCTGAGCCTGTTACCGGGCGTCAGTCCACATTGGCAGAGATATTGTCACCTCTGGACTGTATACGTCCTTGCTCATCTACCCAGATCTGGTAAGGGTTGCCGAACACTTTATACGTGCTGAAGATCTTGTTGTCCTGGTCCCAGATGACCGGGAACTCCAGCTGCCAGCGTTCGGCAAAGGTCTTTACCCAGGCCTGGTCAACATAGAAGCCTTTAACGACCCCAACCCACTGGTTTTTCTGGTCACGAGCTGAAAGTTTTTGCACCTTGGCCAGCTGGCTTTCACAGTCAGGCCAGTGGGGCATCGGGCAGAGGCTATCGAGAAAGACCAGGCTGACCGGCTGGCCCCGATATTGCTCAAGGTTGACGGTGTTACCTTTCAGGCTGGTTGCGCTAAAAGCAGGCGCGCTGTCGCCTGGTAGTGGCTTGTCAGCGGCAAATGTGCAGGCAGATAGTGTTGTCAGTAGCACTGCGGTGGCGTATTTATTCATAATCAATCCTGTGCGCGTCAGATTAAAATTTTTGATCAACAAAGTGCTGGAATGCATCGCTGTTGCCGCTGAACTGTACTTTTCCGTCTTTCAGTAACACATGCGCGGGTGTCTGCCAGAGTTTGTAGCGGCGCATCAGCTCATATTTGTGGTCGATCAATAAAGGCTTACTGGCGGGGAATGACGTCTGAAAATCCCGTACATAGGCCGGTGTAACGTTCATATCAAGAGCGATCCAGACCGATGACGCACGGGCAGAAAAGCTGGCGGGCAGCTTGCTGACCATCTCTTCGGGCCCGGCACCTGCCCAGGAATCCCAGATATTGATAAACACCAGGTGCTGCCAGCCGGGGGCATCCAGTGATACAGGCGCATCGTTGACACTGCGGTAATCGGCCAGTGCAGCGCTACTTAGCAGGCATAAAGAAAGCAGTAACTTTTTCATGATTTAACTCTCCTGTGCGCTGATCAGCGTTTCAATTGCTGTTTCCAGCTGGTCGGTTATCAGGTGGCTGCGCATTTTGACCCGGCCCTCCCGGTCGATCAGTACATGGGTCGGGGTGCCAATAACGCCGTACAGGTTGGTCAGACGGCCGTCACTATCAAAAACGACGGGCAGGCTGTAGCCGTTTTTGGCGAACAGTGCCCGGACATTTTTGACCGAGTCATTGATGCCAACATTGATGGTCAGTACTTCCAGTTTGCCCTTGTTCTTTTCATATCTGGCGTTAATGTGTGGCATCTCTTCTTTGCAGTAAGAGCACCAGGTCGCCCAGAATTTAAGTAGTACCGGCTTTTTGCCACGAAACTGGCTCAAATCAAACGTTTCACCGTTGATTCGGCTGGCACTGAACGTGGGTGCCATCTCGGCAGCCTGTGTTTGTGCAGACGCGAGAGGCGCGGCGAGCGCCAGCTGGCTGTGCAGGGCGAGTGCCAGCACAGTACTGGCCAGTCCTGGTAAATAACGCATGGTGTTTCTCCTGAGTAATGAATAGATCAGAAAATTAAAAACAGGTTACAGAGCGCTACCGGCGTTCAGCAGCAGGTATTCAGCGGTGCCCAGCATCAGCAGCCCCAGCAGTATTTTTGAGCTGTTCAGCCAGCGGCCCGAACGGGGCAGGCGCTGCATCAGCGGGCTGAAGGTACCCACCAGAATCAGCAAGGTGCTCATGCCATAGGCAAACAGCACCAGCAGCAACGCGCCCCAGAGAGGGTTGCCTGCGGAGGCAACATAGATCAGCAGCATGCCCAGCACAGGTGAGGTGCAGGGGGCGGCAATCAGGCCCGAGAGTGCACCCATGGTGAACAGGTAGCCGCGTCGGCCCAGTCCCCAGCGGCCTGCATCAACTTGCACCGCCCAGTTGGGTAGCTGCAGCCAGCCCAGCATCCAGGCTGCCATTAACAGGCAGATGTTACCGATCAGCAGCAAGGTGATCGGGTGGCTGGCAATCGTGCCAAATAATTGCCCGGTGAGTGCGGCCAGCATTCCCAGCAGGCCATAAACCAGTGCCAGCCCGGCAACGTAGATCAGTACATGGCGGAACCCCTGGCCACGGTGGCCGTCAGGGTTACTACCGGATACAACCCCCAGGGTGATTGGCAGTAATGGGTACACACAGGGTGACAGGCTGGTCAGGATGCCAGCGGCGATGACGATAGGGATAATAAGCAGTGACAGTTCACCACTTTGCAGGCTTGCCTGAATTATCGATTCCATAACGAACTACCTCATTAACACGTATCTGTGTTGGTCGCTTTATTGCTTGCCGAGCAGTGTGGCCAACTGCAGAATGACAACCAATGACAGAGCGGGTAAATCGACTGATATTTGCCTTTAAAGGCAGTGAAATCCTGATGATATTCCAGTGAATTCATTGAGTTACGTGGCCTGTAGAGGTATTTTTTACAGCAGTTATCAGTGCCCCGAAATGTCCTGTCATAAGGGTTTGAGGTTAAGAAACATCATGAGTTTGTACCGATTTAACAGCTTTGAGTTTGATAGCAGTAGTGGTGTGCTACGTGACGGCGATGACGAGCGCCATGTGCGGCATAAAGTGGCACAGCTGCTGAGCTATCTGATTGAACAGCGTGACCGGGTTGTCAGCAAAACCGAGCTGCTGGAGGCACTCTGGGAGCAGGGTGAAATGCGTGAAAACTCATTAACCCAGGGGGTGCGGGAAGCGCGCCGCTTACTGGGAGATTCTGCCCAGCAGCCGAGTTTTATTCGTAATTACCCACAGCGGGGTTACCAGTGGATTGCGCCTACAGAACAGCTAAGCCCGACAGCAGTGCGGGTGGCGGATGTGGGCACCGACACCGATACAGAGACTCAAACGGCGCTGGAAACGGTAACGCCGCCTCGCCGCTTTACTCCCATGGCCGTGTTGCTGGCTGCTGTGTTGTTACTGTGCTGCACGGTGATTGTTAGCTGGCAGCTGACAGCGTCGGATGCACCGGTGCAATCGGTTGAACACAAGCCTCGTCTGATGGTGTTGCCGTTTATAAATGAAACCGGTGACAGCAGCTTGCAGTGGATGGAGCAGGGGCTGAGCGATATGCTCGCCACAGCATTAGGCCAGAGTAGTGAGCTGACGATCATTGCCCCGGCTGCCAGTCATAACCGGTTGGCGTTAGAGGGACTGGCGTGGCCGCCAGAACCTGAGCAGCTGAAAGCGTTGATGGCCAGACAGAAAATTGATCTGTTGTTAATGAGCCGGGTTAGTCTTTACCGGCAGCAACAGGTGCTTAACGTTCAGTTGTATCGAGCGGATGGCCGAACTGTGCAGGGCAGCATCAGCTACCCCGAGCTGGCAGTGGCCACCAGTGCGGTTGCGGCTCAGCTGCATCAGTTAATTACGCCGACTCAGGTGGTCGGCAGCCTGCCCCAGCTGGCTGCGCATCCAGCGTCCGTGCAGGATCTTGTGCGGGGGTTGCAAGCATTACAACAGCAAGGGCCAGAACTGGCGGCGAATTACTTTGCTGCTGCCCGTTTGCAAGACCCGGCCAACCAGTGGGCTCAGGCTTACAGTGGCCTGACAGCGTTGCAACTGGGTGACTGGCAGGATGCGCAGGCGCAGTTTACGCCCCTGGCAGGCACAACAGACCCGGTGTTAGCCGGGTTTATCTGTCGCTGGCAGGGCGAGGTTGCCTATCGTCAGGGTCGGTTAAGCGATGCTGAAGTAACCCTGACAGCCTGTGCTGAGCAGGCCGCGCAGGGTAATGATCAGCGTATTCAATATGAAAGCTATCGTCTGCTGGCTCAATTGGCACACCAGCAACAGAACTGGCCTCAATATCGGCACTGGAATGACCTTGCCAGTGAAATTACCACCGCCGATACCGAACTGGCAGTGCAGGCTGAGCGGCTGTTTTACCTGGGGAACCCGGTAGAGTCAGGATTAGAAAAAGACCCCTACAATGATCTGCTGCAGAACGGCCCGCGCTTAAAGCAGGCGTTGAGTTATTTCCAGGCGCTGGCGAATCAGCCGCGTATTGCGGACAGTCGTTTTGCACTGGCACAGAACTACACCTTGCCGCTGACTGAGCGTGAGGCTGCCCTCAAGGAGGCCATCATGCTCTGGCGTACGCTGGGAATGCCATTCGAGCTGGCTCAGGCGCTGATCTATCAGGGCTTTTATCAGCTGCAGTTACACCAGGGAAGCAAAGCCGTTGCGCCACTGGAAGAAGCCATCCGCCTGGCCGAGCAGCTGGGTGCACAGTGGCTGGGGCAGCAGGCGAAGTTTTTCCGGGCTTTTGCTGATATGGACCAGGGGCTGAGCCTCTCAGGGGAGGCACAGCGAGCATCTTTGAATAAGGCTGTTCTGAAATTTGATCAGCTGCTTGAGGCGGGGTTATTGCCACGCAAAGAACAGGCTGATGCCCAGGTTCTCAGCGGCTGGGCACTGGCTGAACTGGGCCAGTTTGAGCAGGCTAACGGGCGTCAGCAACAGGCGCAGCAGTTCTATCGTGGCCAGGCGATGGGGGTTTCATTCGGCTACGCCGTTTATTCGCAGATGTGGAACGCATTGCGGCTGAATCAGCTGGACCAGGTCATCGCACTGGGGGATGAGCCGGTTGAAACCCGGCTGCAGCTGCGTTATCTGGCAGAGGCTTACCATCGCAATCAGCAATACGATAAGGCCGCTCAGACCTTCGCCCAGATCAGACTACGGTTTGCTGACAGCTGGGGTGCCGACGACAGCCGGACTCTGGCGGCTTACCGTCAGCAACCGGAACAAGGGTTAGGGACACTGCCCAGTGCACATCAGGTGTACTGTGAAACGGACTGGACCGTTGACGTGCAGTAACACCCGGGAGGCGGGTTTATTCATCAGGGTGATCCGTGTCTGAGTCGATAGCGGACGCATCCTGATGGCCTTTCAGGCCCAGCCGGTTCATCTGCCGGTACAACGTCGAGGGGGAGAGTCCCAGTAGTTGCGAGGTGCGTTCCCGGCAGCCGCCGGTTTTTTGCAATGCAGCCATAATATGCTGAGCTTTGAATGCATCAACCGCTGAACTGAGCGCCTGTATGTCGAGATCGGCGGGGCTGTCGTCCTCGTCAAGCAGCAGATCTTTCCGATGGATCAGGTGATCATCACAAAGAATGGCAGCGCGTTCCAGCAGGTTACACAACTCCCGGACATTGCCTTGCCAGGGCTGGTGCATCAGGTAATGCATCACCTCGTTGTCGACATTGAATACTGGTTTTTCCAGTGTTTTCTGCAGCCGGGACAAAATGTGCAGCACCAGCTCAGGAATATCACAACGGCGCTCACGCAGCGGCGGGGTGCGCAGATTAAACACATTCAGCCGATACCAGAGATCAGCTCTGAACGTACCCTGCCTGACCATGTCTTTGAGGTTGCGGTTGGTGGCGGCGATGATACGGGTGTTTACCTTGATCGGTGTATCACTGCCCACCGGGAAAACCACATTATCCTCAAGTACCCGTAGTAGCCTGGACTGTATCTGCAGTGGCATTTCGCCAATTTCATCCAGAAAGAGCGTGCCGTTGTCAGCCATTCTAAAGGCCCCGTCGCGTGCCTGATGGGCACCGGTAAAGGCCCCTTTGATATGCCCAAACAGATAACTTTCGACCAGCCCTTCAGGGATGGCGGCGACGTTGACCGGCACCCAGGGAGCACCGGGGTCTGGCGAGCCGCGATGCACCGCCCGCGCAACCAGTTCCTTGCCCGTGCCGCTTTCGCCACTGATCAGGACAGTGCAACGGGTGCCAGCAACCCGACGAATCATATTCTTAAGTTCTACAATCAACCGGCTGTGGCCAATCAGGCTGTCGTCATCGATGCGCTCTGGCTGCAGTTGCTGGCGGGTGATCGAATGCTCAGTCAGCCACTGTCTGCGTTGTAAGGCGTGAGCAATTTTGTGCTCAATTTCAGCCAGCGAGAAGGGTTTGAGGATGTAGTCGTGGGCACCACAGTGGAAGACGTTCAGCGCAGTGTCCAGTGAGCTGAAGGCCGTCATCACCAGCACAATGCTGGTGGGGGCGATACGGGTGATCAGCTCAATCAGTTCCGTGTCCTGGGTATCGGGCAGGCGCAGGTCCGAGAGCACCAGGTCGAATACACGCTGTTCCAGTGCCTGCTGGGCTGCCTGTCGAGTTGCAGTACTGGTGACGGCGTAACCTTTGTGGCGCAGAAACTGCTGCAGATTCGCATTGAGGATGGGTTCATCTTCGACGATCAGGATGCGGTTCATGGCTGCGCCCTGCTGTGGCTGTCCAGCGGGTTCAGGCAGCACTGTTGCGGAAAGAACAGGTGTGCGGTTGTGCCATTGTCTGTGCTGAGCAGTTCGAGCTGGCCATGGTAACTGGCCACAATGTGCTGGCTGATGGTTAAACCTGCGCCGAAGCCGCGACGGTAGTCTGGCGGGCTGTGGTTCATCCCCGGGCCATTGTCAGAAATAGATATAAAGACCCCGGTTGCATGGTGGCCGGTGATCGCAATAATCACCTTACTGTCCGGACTGCTTTGACAGGCTTTACTGGCATTATCCAGCAGGTTCAGTAATACCAGTAGCAGGTGGCTCTCGGCTATTTTAATACAGGGCAGTTCGGCGTTTAGCTTTTGCTGTAGCTGGGTTGCGTTAAAGTGCGGACTAAAGCGTAAAAGCTGAGTGGCTTTACGCATAATGTCCGGCAGGGAAATCGATGCGTTTTTATTAACCGATGGCCGCATTTTTTGTCCGGAAAATTCACGCAGGATACGTTGCATCCGTTCTATCAGGTTATGGCAGTTGCGTAGTTTATCCGGCTGCACCTGCTGGCTCAGTTGCATTATTTCGATCTCGGAAGCCATGGCGGTAAGCGGGTTGGCCAGATCATGCAGAATACCGGCGGCGGTCGCGCCAAGGCAGACAAGGCGCTGTTGTTGCTCAATTTGCTGCTGTTGCTGTTTTTGCCGGGTTATATCCTGCAGCGTCAGTAGCAAATAGTGCTGGTTTACCAGTGGCTGACATTCTATCCGCAGTATTTTGTTATCCAGGGGGATATCTAGCTGGGGGTGAGGGGAAGATAAATAGGCGGTCTGGATCAAATCGGACAGTTTGTTTTTAAGTGACTGATCCTGTGTTGCCGTAAACAGAGATTTCCCAGGGCGAGCTTCTCTTAATAGAGCCTGAGCGTTTTTGTTTATTTTTTCTACGGTGAGTTCCTTGCTGATTACAATTAAAGCGCGGCTGCTTTTATAGAAAATATCAACCCAGATACGGGCATCTATTTCATGGGTAGGGCCTGGTTTGTAATCCGTCATTCTTTTTTACCGCGCAGTCTGACGTTAATATCTTCCTTATATTTCGTTAGCTAGTCGCTTAGCAATACCCGCCCTTAGCGGCGGCCATCTGTCCTGCGCCAGGAAGGGTTGATTCGTGAATTAAGCGTAGACGTTCCTGCCGGATGTTGCTGTGGCAGTGACTAATGAAGCCGAGGAAGGGGCGTTGCGGGCGGCTGAAACAGGCCGGTTATACGTGTGTTGGGAATCCAGGCCTGAACCCAGTACTGGCGGGTCAGTTTTCAGAAATCATGGCGGTAGCCCATGAAAATGAAGTAACTGCGGGTTTCGCTGGTGTCTTCGTTCAGCTCGCGGGAAGACCACTCGCCGCCCAGCTCTAGCTCAAAGCGGGTACGTTTGGTCCAGCGGTAATCCAGACGAAAGGACGGGCGCACAAACCACTGGTCAGTATCGTCATCTTCGATTTTACGATACTCCAGCCGCAGGCGCGGGTTGATGCGCAAATCGTTGCTGATCGGGTAGCGGGTATTCAATGACAGGGCATAACGCTTGCTGGACGACAGATCACTGTAACGCATGCCGACAATGGCAATATCACCGTCTTTGAGCAGATTACTGCCGATCCCCTGTAAAAAATACGAAGTCTCAATCCCCGTGCCCTCGATGGCATCCACCCCGCCGGAGGCCGGGGTATCGCGGAATTCAGACAGGGTAATATCCCCACTGAGCTGAAACTGCTCATTGATCGGCTGCACCATCCCCAGGGTAACTGAATGCGTATCGGCGGTGCGGTCCCGTGCCAGTTCACGGGCTTCATCTTCGGTGATGCCGGTGGCCAGCAGTGCTGCCAGATCATCCACTCCCTGGCTCTGGATGGCGTTGCCGGTGGTCAGTACCGGGCTTTTGCGGTAGTTCACTGACAGGTTGAATGTCTGATTGCTCTCATTTGTCCAGCTACCCAGCAGCAGGAAGGTATTTAATTCGTTGTATGAGATGTCGTAATCGATCAGGGAGAACAGGGTTTTCTGCTCCTTGAAATAGCGAACCTCACCGCCGATCGCACGTCGATCCAGTACTTCGCCGTTATATTGCTCAACAAAAAATACGTTGTAGTCCCAGGCGTCCGCATAGGTGCCCAGATCGGCATTGATACTGTAAAAATAGATCTCGCTGTTAATCTCATCGACCGTTGATGACTCGACCGGGAACCCCGCCGCAAAATTGACCTGCAGGGTGTCATTAACCGAATGGCCGTAGGTAAAACCATCGAAGCGGCCCAGCACCCCGCCCTTACTTTCTGACTGGCGGCCAATACGCAAGTTGTGGCCACTGCCCAGGTGCTGGGTATCCAGGTAGAGGGTGCTGATACGCAGCTCGTTCTCTTCATTGTCGAAAAAGTCGACTTCATAGCCGCCGGAAAAACGGGCACGCATATCGTATTCATCGCCGCGATAACGGCCCGTCAGGTACATATCATTACTGAGCCGGGAGGTGGTGACGGAGATCTCTCGATTGTCTTCCAGTTCAGTCGTGTTCTCATCCCGGCGGTAAAACTGGGAGAACCCGCCATAGAGATTCCACTCAGGAGATTTTTGCTGCTGGCGTGCCCGCAACTGTTGCTTGGGGGGAATGGCAGCGGTAATCAGCGCATCGAGGCGCTGTTTTACCCGTGGCGCACCTTCATGGTCTTTATAGGTGTCGAGAAAGCGGCGGTAGGTTTTACGTGCCCGTGCCGTCAGGCCTTTACGTTCTTCGGCCAGCCCCATGAACTCCAGCGCCTGGGCGCTGTGCGGGTTTTCCGTTTCGCGCAGCACATTGTTATAGAGCTCTATGGCCCGGCTGTATTGCTGATCGACCATTGCCTGGCGGGCTCTTTCCATCAGTTTTTGTAGCCGTGGATCGTCGGCGGTTGTGCTCTGTTGTGCGTTGGGATCTGGCTGGCGGGCATCGCTGGCCGGTGCTGCCAGTGTGGGGGCAATTCCATAGCCCAGTATGTAACCGGTAATGAGCAGCGTCGCTAAAGGAATTTGCTTCATGGCGGTGCCTACATATCATTGACAACAGGAGGCTGGCAGGGTGAGTCAGCGGCAAAAGAGGCCGGGCTGATCACCGCCCAGATGCTGCGATAGTCATGGCCCTGGAAAATATGGAATCTGGCCTTTTTACTGAAGCGCAGGGATAAAAAAGGCCCGCCCTGAATATCGCCTTCAAAGGTGGCTTCCCTGAGCAGGGTGGTGCGACGAAAGGCCGGGGCGCGTGACTCGCGATCATCCAGTCGATCGGCATCCAGGGCGCTGACGGTGAGGGGCCTGACTCTGATCCGAACCTGGCTGCCCGTATTACGCGGAAAATGGCTGAGATAGCGGATCGGGATATTCATCTGCACAACGGCAATTTCAGGCTCGCATTCAGCGCCGGTATAGACGTCGAGGTCCGCCATTACACCCTCGCCAATTGGCTGGGCCTGGCTATGGGGTGCCAGCAGCGCCAGCGAGAGCAGCAGGGTACTTACTATCGAATGTCTCATTCCCAGTCCTTATCATTAACACTGTGTTCCGGGTTTGACTGATGGCAGCTGCCAGCGCAGTCGCGCAGTTGTGATACCGGGGCGTTACGGTGCTCATCCGGTTCGTAATCACTGGCGTGACAGGCAGCGCAATCGGGCTGGTAAGCCGGGAACTGCCAGTTCATCACCTGGTTGTTGTTGGTGTGGCAATCGCGGCAGTCCAGCCCGCCCCGGTGATCACCGGGGTAAGCTGCGCCGGAATGGCGGAAGATGGCCGGAGTCCAGCCATTGACGGTATGGCACTCTTCACAGGCGACGGTGGTGACGAAGTGGTTACCGGGTTTGCCGGTCGCCGTTGTGCCGTTATGGCAGCTGGCGCAGTTACCACTGACGTTGCTGTGATCAAAGCGGGCACCGGCGAAGGTGTTGGTGTTATGGCAGTCATCACAGCTGTTGCCACTCTGGATATGGTTGGCAGGTTTGCCGAGGGCGATGTTGCCGTTATGGCAGTTGACGCAACTGCCCTGAACTTCAGCGTGATCGACCCGGCCGACCGGGGTCCAGCCCGCAGGGCTATGGCAGCTCTCGCACAGGTTGCTGGTGGCAATATGGTTGCCCGGTTTACCGGTCGCCGTTGTGCCGTTATGGCAGCTGGCGCAGCTGCCACTGACATTGCTGTGATCGAATACCGCATCGGCAAAGGTGTTGGTGTTATGGCAGTCGTCACAGGTATTGCTGCTCTGGACATGGTTGGAAGGCTTGCCTGGTGCAGTGCTGCCGTTATGGCAGCTGGCGCAACTGCCCTGTACTTCGGCGTGGTCAACCCGACCCACGGGACTCCAGCCGCTGGGGGTGTGGCAACTCTCGCATAGGTTGCTGGTAGCGATATGGTTGCCGGGCTTGCCGGTGGCGGTACTGCCGTTATGGCAGCTGACACAGTTGCCGGTCACGCCGCTGTGGTCGAAGGTGGCTCCGGCAAAGGTATTGGTGTTGTGGCAATCCTCACAGCTGTCCGGGCTCTGCGGGTGGTTGGCGGTTTTGCCCGGCGCGATGCTGCCGTTATGACAACTCACACAGCTGCCTTGAACCTCGGCATGATCAACCCGGCCTACCGGGGTCCAGCCCGTTGGGGTATGGCAGCTCTCACAGAGATTGGTGGTGGCGATATGGTTGCCCGGTTTACCGGTGGCGGTGCTGCCGTTGTGGCAGCTGACACAGTTGCCGGTCACGCCACTGTGGTCGAAGGTGGCCCCGGCAAAGGTATTGGTGTTGTGGCAATCCTCACAGGTATCAGCGGATTGCGGATGGTTGGCGGTTTTACCCGGCGCGGTGCTGCCGTTATGACAGCTCACACAGCTGCCCTGAACCTCGGCATGATCGACCCGGCCCACGGGACTCCAGCCGCTGGGGGTATGGCAACTCTCACAGAGATTACTGGTGGCGATATGGTTGCCCGGTTTACCGGTGGCGGTACTGCCGTTATGGCAGCTGACGCAGTTACCGGTCACGCCACTGTGATCGAAGGTGGCCCCGGCAAAGGTATTGGTGTTGTGGCAGTCGTCACAGCTGTCCGGGCTCTGCGGATGATTTGCTGTTTTACCGGGCGCAGTACTGCCGTTATGACAGCTGACACAGCTGCCCTGAACCTCGGCATGATCGACTCGGATAACCGGTGACCAGCCAGAAGGAATATGGCAGCTCTCGCACTGGTTGGTGGTGGCGATATGGTTACCCGGCTTGCCGGTGGCAGTCGTGCCGTTATGGCAGCTGGAACAGTTATCACTGATTCCACCGTGATCAAAGACAGCGCCGGTAAAGGTGTTGGTGTTATGGCAGTCATCACAGCTCTCGGCAGACGGCACATGGTTGGCGATTTTACCCGGCGCAATGCTGCCATTGTGACAACTGACGCAACTACCCTGAACTTCGGCATGGTCGACCTGACTGATCAGCGTCCAGCTACCGGGCCTGTGGCAGGCTTCGCAGAGGTTGCTGGTGGCGATATGGTTACCCGGTTTGCCGGTGGCGGTACTGCCATTGTGGCAGCTGGCGCAGTTATCGGTGATGCCACTGTGATCAAAGGTGGCCCCGGAAAAACTGCTGGTGTTGTGGCAGTCGTCACAGGAATCGGCGGTTTGCGGGTGGTTCACTGTTTTACCCGGTGCGATGCTGCCGTTGTGACAGCTGACACAGCTGCCGCGAATTTCGGCATGGTCCACCCGGATAACGGGTGTCCAGCCACGGGAGGTATGACAGGCAGTACAGTCATTGCCGCTGGCGATATGGTTATTGGGTTTTGCACTGCCTTTTATCCGGCTGCCAGGGGCGTGGCAATCTTCACAGGCGGTGGGGGTGCCGGTGAACAGGCCACCGAGATGGCAGCTGGCACAGTCAACGGCTTCATGGTTGCCGGTCAGTGGAAAGCCAGTGCCAAAGTGATCGAAATTATCGCGCAAAGGGGCTATCGGTTCGTTAGGGGTGCTCGGTTCCGATGATGACTGGCCAGACAGCCGATTAAATATGGACATCGCCTGTACCTGCTGGGCCGCCAGCAGGCAGATGAGCAGGCCGGGGATAACAATGCGTAGCCACTGACACAGATAAGAGAGCAGGGTGGTTGTCGTTTTATCAGAGTTCATTGTCTTGGCTACCTGTCGCCCATGTGTCTGTCGCGGAACGGACTTTGTGGCTTAGCTTCTGGCTGTCGCTGAACGATTCTGTACTGTGGCAACGCTCACAGTTGCGGCCAAAGCCACCGGCATGAACATCGTCACCCCGATGGCAGCTGTCGCAGCTGCGCTGCTGTTCAACCCCGTTGACGGCGGGTTTGCTATGACAGGCCTGGCAGGCCAGGCCTTCGTGCTTGCCATCAAGGTCGAAACGGGTTTGTGAGTTGTGGTCAAAGCGCCACAGTGCCCAGTCATTCGGGGTATGGCAGCTACCACACTCGGTGCCCAGGGCGGCTTTGTGGCTATCGTCATCTTTGTGGCAGCTGATACACGCCAGTGCCGTGTCTTTAAAGGTCTGGCCGGGGTGGCATTCGTCACAGCTGACAACGGCATGCTGGCCGATGAGCGGAAATTTGCTGAGATCATGGTCGAAACGGATACTGGCGCTGAAGGCAGTCTCGTTATGGCACTGCTCACACTGGGTACCCAGCTGGCCGGCGTGGACATCTTCGCCGCGATGGCAGCTGATACAGGTGCCTTCCAGTTGCTGGCTTAGTTCACCTTTATGACAGCTCTCACAGCGGGCATCGGCATGCTTGCCGTTGAGGGGGAAATCGGTCGCACTGTCATGGTCAAAGCGGATGCGGCTCCAGTTGTTGGCGGTGTGGCAATCGTTACATTTCTTGCCATTGCGTCCGTTATGCCGATCATCGTTTTTATGGCAGCCAATGCAGGTGTCGGGCGGTGCTTTGTCGTATACCGGATCGCGATGGCACTGTTCACAGCTAACCTTGCTGTGCGCCCCTTCAAGTTTAAAATCCGTGGCGGTGTCATGGTCAAAACGGCTTTTGTCCCAGCCCTGGGTGGAGTGGCAGTCTTCGCATTTGTCACCGCGTTTGCCTGCATGGATATCGTTGACCAGGTGGCAGCTGACGCAGCGGCTGGAGACCGCTTCATATTGATCATCGGGGTGGCAGCTGCTGCAGTTGGTCTCCTGGTGTTTATCTTTGAGGGGGAAGTCCGTTTTATCGTGGTCGAACTCGGTTTCCTGCCAGCTGCTTTCAGTGTGGCAGTCGGCACACGCCTCCCCCAGGTTGCCCTGATGAGGGTCGGTGTCTTTATGGCAATCGATGCACTGATCAGCGGCATCACGAAACTTCTCATCCGGCTGATGGCAGCTGCGACAGGCAACAGCGCTGTGTTTACCTTTGAGAACAAAGTCTGTTTGCGTGTGGTCGAAGCTGCTGGCATTGAACTGCACAATATCGGCATCGCGGCCTTTATGATCGGTGTGGCAGGTATGACAGGTGACGGTATCCGCGTTGGCCAGCTGGCCGTGGTAACCCGTGTGCGCGGTGATATCCGCTGCCACCGCTTCGTGGCAGTCCAGGCAGAGGTGGCGCTGGGATTTTTTGCTGAAAGACTCGTGGCACTGGTCACAGTCGGTTTCATACTCGGCGTGGCCCTCGATCAGCTCACCAGGCATCAGCAGTGTTTCCAGGAGATCAGCCCTGGCCGGACTTGCAGCGCCCAGCATCAGGAGTAGCAGTGACAACAACAGGGTGTACCACATCTGCATGGTGATCCTCTTACCCGCAATCGCACCTTATACGGCGGTATCCGGGTTTGTAGTCAGGGTCGGTATACAGGAGAGAATGCAAACACGTTATATGCCACTGTTTGTGTGTTGTTAGTAAAATCAGTGGCTTAGGCTTAGCTCGGGGTTATCGCTCGGGATAGGGGGCCTGTTTTTCCGGGGTAATCGGTCAAAAATGCGAGCCATTAGCGGAGTGTTTTTGCTAACTGACTGATTTGTAACAGAAGCTGGACTCGCATTATTGCGAGGGTGGATGTCAGGGTTGGGAGGGGTGTACAGCTGCCTTGCAGCAGTGATTTCCCATAGCTGATCTGGTATCTTCGCCGCCATAACTTGGAACCCGATGGCCTGATGAACAGTCAAAAATACCGTGAACTTCGGCAGCTGATATCCGAGACAGTGTGTCAGCTACCAGCACTGGATGCCCGTAATGTACAGATTCGTGAGATTGATCATCTGGCGTTGGAGAGTCAGACACAGTGGTGTCATGCTGAAGGGCAAGGTATCGGTTGGGACTGGTATGAAATTATGATGCTTTACCGGCGCGATGAGGTTGATCGTGTAGATATGGCGATCTGGGCTGATGAAATACTAACGGGACTGGCGTTAGGAAAAGTGTCCGCTGGTAAGCTGGTTGTGCGGGTGAACTTCCTTGAAGCAAATGGCGATAAAGCACATCCCTTGAAAGGGCTCGTCTTCCCAATCGTCGACACTTGGCTGGAGCAATACGCAGTAGCGCTAGGGGCAGAATATATCGGCGTGCAAGAACCCTATGAAGGGGTTAAAGATTATTACCGGCAGTTTGGTTACGAAGACTCAGACCCATTTGATCCGCGTAACAATGCCATGGTACGCCGTGTGGAAATTGACCAGCCTACGGAAGTTGAGTAACCTTCAGGTATTAACAGGAGACAGCTATGAACCCCAAGACAGCTACAGGTGCTCGCAAAGAGCCAACGTTTGAAGAAGCGAAAGCCCGCGTGCTGAAAAGCCAGCCAGCGCTTGCAAAACGTTTTGCGCGTCTGCTGGATATTCAGGCTCCTGGAGGTGCAGACTCTGGCCGTATGGCAGGCCCCGCTGAACAGCAGAACACTCAGAAGATTGCATAAATTGACTCTCTGTGAAATCAACCCGCCCCGGCGGGTTTTTTTGTGCGCGCAGGGCATCGTGCGTAACGCCGTGACTAGTGATCATCACTCGGTGTAGCTATTTCTCTGACTGGCCTGATGGGTAATATGCTGTGCAGAGCCAGCTCAGATATCTCAGGTGATCAGGCCAGTCAGCAACGGCCAAAGCCATTCCCGACGGGCAGATAACCTCATAGCCTGGGTATAAGATCGAGGAGCCCAGGCCAAAGACACCGAATACTATCGGTGATAGCATCCCCCGCTCTGATGCCTCTGGATAACGGCTGGCCCGTCTGTTCAGTGTCAGGTTTTAAAACGGATTTTCTTGAAAGCCTTTCCGGCTAACCCCGTTCGTTAATAGGCGGGGTGACGTGGCAATAAGGCTGGAATAGCACAGCGATTTCCCGCATCGAAATCCTGTGAAAATCAGCAACAGCACTGAGGTTTTTATGGCCGTAATTCTTCGCAACCACAACATCGTCCGTGTGACTGATGGCAACAAAGTCGTTAACTGCACCATTGTCAAAATGTGTTACGACTATGCCGAGATCAAGTACCAGGGGGCGACCTACAAAATCCCTTATCAGATGATTGATGAAGTGATCGGTCACGAATTGCTGGTTGGCTATCAATAGTTGATCGGCTGCTGCCTTTATATCCGTGCCCATCATTCCATGTTTGCTGTGCATTGTGGTAATTGATGGGCAGACTTTGCCTGGCCCACCCAAGTAACACCGCTATCCCTCAGCCACCCCTTATTGAGGCGTATGCTGCAATCAGAATTTACTAGATAAGACTCATAATAAGGTCTAAAATTAGCGCTTATTTAAGTGCTTAATTGGTGTTGCTATGAGACAGGTTTTAGCTGATTGTTCAGCGAGTATTTCTGAGTTAAAGAAAAATCCAACAGCTTTGTTAAACGAAGCTGATGGTTCTGTTATTGCTATTCTAAACCACAATAAGCCTGCGGCTTATCTTGTCCCAGCAGAAACTTATGAATTTCTGATGGATATGCTCGATGACTACGAGCTTGCAAAGTTAGTTGAAAGTCGTCGTGATGAGCTGTCTGAAGCGGTGGAAGTAGATATCGATGACTTATAAGCTTAAATTTCTACCTGCTGCAAAGAAAGAGTGGGGCAAGTTAGCGCCACCCATTCAAAGTCAGTTCAAAAAGAAACTTAAAGAACGTCTCGAAAATCCGCATGTTCCTTCATCTAAACTCCGTGGTTATGACTCAGTTTATAAGATCAAACTGCGTACAGCGGGCTATCGTTTAGCTTATGAAGTCATCGATGATGAAGTCGTAGTGTACGTGTTGGCTATTGGAAAACGAGACAAAGATGCAGTGTATAAAAATCTGGCATCAAGATTCTCGTAACAGCAGCCCGTTATTCACTTCTTTTACTGGATTCAGAACAACCTCACCCGGTAAATACCAGTCACTGTCAACAGCAGTCGCTTTGTCCGCTTTTTATCAGCTCAGATTTCTCAGTTGCTCAGGCCAGCCAGCAACAGCACTGAGGTTTTTATGGCCGTAATTCTGCGCAACCACAACATTGTCCGGGTGACTGATGGCAACAACGTCGTTAACTGCACCATTATCAAAATGTGTTACGACTATGCCGAAATCAAGTACCAGGGGGCGACCTACAAAATCCCTTACCAGATGATTGATGACGTGATCGGTCATGAGCTGCTGGTTGGCTATCAATAGCAGATCGGCTGCTGCCTTTATCTACGTGCCCATCATTCCATGTTTTCTGCACATTGTGGTAACTGATGGGCAGGCTTTGCCTGGCCCACCCAAGTAACACTGCCACCCCTCAGCCACCCCTAACGGCAAGGTATTATCCTGCAGCCACAAGGTTTCCAGCCGGGAAAACCAGGGCTGCTGAACCGCATCCTGCACCAGCTGCGCGACAATGGCACAGCTAGTGGGGTAAAGCTGCTCATAGAACTGCGTGGCAGCGGTGTAATCATCTGCCGCGATCATCTGGGTTTGATGCAGTGCACTGCACACTTCAAAAACAGGCACATCACGCAGTTTCTTCAGCAGCTGGTTGCGCAGGCCATGGCGTAAAATTCGGTAATCCTGCGGGGCTGAGATGCCCATGCGCATCCCGTCGTAGTTTCGATCATCATCCAGCATGACAATAGACAGTATTGCCCCGTCTGGGGTGGTAATGGTGGTGATATCACCCTGGCGTATAGATAGGATCAGCATCGTATTTTTCCCTGTGGTAAAGCATCCGTTAGTGAGCGATCGGTTTGCAGCCTGGTCATAAAGCGGACCCGAAGGCCCGCTGGGGGCTGTGAAACATCATCCGGCAGCGCGCCGAACTACCGCTTCAGCAACCGCCCTTGCAGCCGCATAGCGAACAGCCATAGCGGTGACAACAACAGCCACCCACCTGCACCGGCAACACCGCGCATATCAGGGAAAAAACAACGCGCAGCACAGCGCGACACCGGCCAGAAAAGGCGGCGGTAAGGCTCAGATTCTACAGACAATCTGCCGCTACTCAGCCACGGCACAGGGTGCCAGGCCAGATCACAGGCACGGAAAAACAGAACACTCGTAAGTGCAGGAAAACTAAAAGAAAAACTTTTAGGCGAGGGGAACTCTGACGTATGATGATAATCAGCCATTTTGGACTCCGATAAAGTCTATTGTGGTTAGCTGCGTCAGGGTGTTGGAAGCACCTTGGCGTAGCGTCTTCAGTTTCAGGATGTAAAAAACTTCGTGGTTTTACGCACTCCTACGGGTTACTGCCCACATGGGCAGTAACTATCAAACACCAGGCTGCACTTCGGAATCAAGTGTTCAATAATATTTGGATGTTGTTTTAGAGAGTGCTGTTGATGTTCCTGATTCCATTGTAAATCGGTTAGTAATTCCGTCGCTCCCTGTCGCGTCTTATGGATGCCATTGTCGCGGCGGAACCGGTATCGGACAGCAGCTGATTGCAATGAAGCGTGCGAATAATCAATGCATCAGGTATGACCTGAAAAATGACCTTGCCAACAGATAAAAACCAGCGTAAAAATAGCAGCATTACCCGTGTTTACCACGTAGAAAAGCGATCAGCCGTGCAGTCTGGCATCGTTAGTGGCCGTTTAGCTGTATATGGAAAGCCGATGAATGGACAGGGAGATCCGTATGTTAAAAAGCAAATTCCTTAGTAGCCTCCGTTGCCCGTTCAACAGACGGCTATATCGATGATTGTGTTATTTACATAACCGATTATTTGTTAGCAATCTCAAGGAGTCAGAGTGATTATTAAGAATCGTGAATTAGTAGTTGAGCCTGGTAGCCCATTTTTAAATGATGAATTAAATAGGCTGGAAAGCGCAGAAGTTCTTACTCAATTCGTTCTCTCAGCTCAAGATCCTATGGTTGTTTGTTTAGATGCTCCTTGGGGACAAGGAAAAACTACTTTCCTAAGGATGTGGGAACAACATCTTAAAGATAGTGCTGTACCAACTATATATTTTAATGCTTGGGAAAATGATTTTACAGATGATGCACTAGTTTCAATTATTGGTGAAATCAGCTCTGGAATTGACGAACTATCTACACCTGAAGATATCTCTAAGACAAAAGAGTACCTAGATAAGGCTAAAGGGCTCGGAGTAACTTTACTAAAAAGAACTGTTCCTGTTACAGCAAAAGTTGCAACAGCAGGTGCTCTAGATCTTGATAAAATAACAGAACAAGCTCTTGCAGGTTTTGCTGAGTCAATCGCAAAAGAAGAATTAGAAAGTTATGAGAAATCAAAAAAGACTTTGTCTGCTTTTAGAGATTCACTACAGGAGCTAGCCACAAGTATTTCATCTAAAGAAGACCCCAAGCCGTTAGTATTTATTATTGATGAATTAGATCGATGTAGACCAAACTTTTCAATTGAAGTGCTTGAGAAAGCGAAACATTTCTTCAATGTGAGTAATATAGTATTTGTATTAGGTGCAGATAAAACTCAACTTGGACACTCTATTAAGGCCGTGTACGGACAAGACCTAAATGTAAACGGATATTTAAGAAGGTTTATAGATTTTGATTACCTTTTGCCGCCTCCAGAAAAAGGTCTTTTTGTTAGAGCGTTATTTAAGAAATTTGACTTCAATAGCTATTTTTCAAAGAAGACGGGAAGAGAATCACAATATGAGGGGCGTCAAGCCTTAGGTATTTTTTCTGAGTTTTTTGAAATATATAATCTTACTTTAAGAGAACAAGAACATAGTTGCTCTTTGTTAAGCTTAGCTATTAGAACAACTCCTAACGACTACGAACTTTATCCACTATTCCTATGTTATCTAATCGTTTTAAAAGTTAAAGAGCCTGATCTATATAAATCTTTTGTAAATGAAGAAATGACTCCAGCGGCATTATTTGAACATCTTCATTCTAAAAGTGGAGCCGAAGAATTAATTTCCAACAATTACGGGGCAGTTCTTGAAGCATACATAATGACATGTAAGTCTCATCGTCATGGCATTAATGATGTTGTAGAAAAATATAATGAAATTGTTAATTCAACTACTACTAGCGGTGAACAAAAAGCCAGAGCGCAAAGAGTCTTAGAGCTAATAGACAAGTTCGATTGGGATGGCGGCGTTGGTATTTTAGGTTACTTAGTAAATAAAATAGAGATAGCATCTAGGTTCAGCTCATAGATTGCTAACAAGCCATTAAAAAAGGACAAATAACAGTTGGCTATTTGCTCCTTCGTCGTCTATTTTAGCCAACCATCATTTGCCTCTTAATGGGGCGCTATGCAGAAACGAGGAAATTTTCATGAGCTTAGCAGGCTGCGGCCTTTGTAAGATCGAGCGCCCGCTACAAAGGAGCCATCTCCTTCCTCGTGCTTTGTATAAGGCTGTAATGAAAAGCTACTTTCCACATGATCCTGCCCCCGTTTGGGCAAGCCAGTCAGATGGCACGGTGTTGTATGCGAACAAACAAATTGTAAAATATTTCCTATGCTCCCAGTGCGAGGATAGATTTAGTAAAAACGGTGAAAGAGTAATCGCTAACGAATGCTTTCGAAATAGCTTTCGCTTTATTCTTCAGCAAAAGCTAATGAATTCAGAGTTAAGCGGAAAATTCAATACACAGCCGTATTACCATCCGAAGGATTTAGAAAATATTGACTCAGAAAAATACAAGTATTATGCACTGAGTATCATTTGGAGGGTTACCGCAACAGGCTGGAAAAACGCCGATATAGATTATTTGGAAGGCGGGCTTTCTCCCGAGTATTCAACTCAGATAGAAAATTACCTTTTAGGAGGTGATCCACCTAATGATATCTATATTACAGTCTACGTTGACACAAATAGTGGATCTGAAATTACCCCTTTTATGTCTTTGCCGTCAGGGGGTTTAGTAAGTGAAGGCCATTTTTCGTTTTTTGTTCCCGGAGTAAAATTCAATGTATATGTCGGAGAAGAAGCTGACAAAGATGTGTCGAAAGAATTTTCAAAGCAAAATACTCAGTTAATGTTTTTTCTACATGACTTCAAAAGAATGAGAGAGTACTCTGAGATGAAACACGCTGTTACCTATGAGCTTAGGCCCGTAGGCAAATTGGCAAAACGGCAAGTAACTAAACATAGTAAAATCTAGTGCATAATCGGGTAGTCGGAGGTATCTAGCAAAATTACAGGACACCCATAAGACCCTATAAGAAAAATTACAGGACATATATGGACACCTCGCCAATGTCCAGTACTTGCGATCGAGTTTATGATTGTCTGGTCAAGTTTTTCCGTGCTGATGTCATAGCGTCTGATTGGCGAGGTGTCCATCTCAGCACCCATAAAAATAATCTGGCCAGTCGCGATCAGAGGTCGCTGCTACGGGGCTGGTAGCAGCGGGTTCTGACCGCGAGCCATATACTGGCATCGTTCCCACAATCGTTGATTTTTATGGATGTCCTAATCTTTTCCTTTTAGAGCAACCATAAGCACTAAAACTCCTGTATGGGAATACGAAAAAGAATGGCGTTACATTGAAGAAAGCTTTGGACTGTTTGATTTTCCAGGCATGTTGAGCCAAGTCGTATTTGGAATGAAGATGAGCGATGAGCGCAAGCTACATTATAGAGCGTTTATTAGTGAATATATTCCGAATGATGTAGAGTTTTTTGAGATAATTGATAAAACAGATCTTAGTGGAATTGAGGTTAAAAATGCTGGTGCCCAAAGCGCACTTGAAAAGACCTAATCGGGTAGCCGGAGGTGTCTAGCCTCCAGCCCCCACAACACCCTGCATGCGG
>OJDH01000310.1_pt1 | contig 25710 bp, 25 predicted proteins | sample 1592761 | NCBI WGS metagenome assembly OJDH01 (sample SAMN05416855, study PRJEB24817) | seawater metagenome | isolation source: Sea water | place: Canada:Atlantic | collected 2013-11
TCACAAGGGAACAACCATTATGTCATCCATTCGCCTTGAATTAGTTTGCCAAAAACACTCTGAGTAGATCAACTTCTTATACTGATTGGTATAACACTTCAATTTAGAAAGTATAACCAATGCTCACCATATAAACCCATGGGTCAATATCAGTTTCAACTTTTACGGCATCAGCGCCTAAGTTAAAGTTAACGTCTGTGCTTATCTGTGCATACCAAACTGACGCATTCACTAGCCAGTTTTTATTCACTTGATAATCAATCCCCACCTGAGCCGCAACCCCCCAAGAATTCGAAAGGCTCAGATCTGAAAGACCTGCATCTTTAGCACCTTGATTAAATTCATTATCGAAGAAGTTGGTGAAGTTAACACCCGCACCAATATAGGGACGAAGCTTAGAGTCAGATGAGCCAAAGTAGTACTGAGCAACTAAGGTGGGTGGTAACTGCTTAGTCTCTGCTATCTTTCCGAGCGCACCTAATGAGATATCGTGACTAAAAGGCGTAGCCGCTAATAGTTCAATACCAATGTTGTCAGTCAACATATAACCAAAATTCAACCCAAGCTGCGTATTATTGCTTACTTCAAACTCAGCGATATTAGCAACAACAGGGCTAGACTCGTTTGGTGCAACCATAACCGCACCTGCACGTACAATAATATCACCGGCTTGATGAGCAGATACTGAGGCGGTAAAACCAGCAGAAAGAAGGACAGCAGCGACTAAACCAGACACGATATTTTTTTTCATCATACAACTCCATCAACACAACATGAAATGTCGTTATTATTATCAAATCCCTTACATTTGCACGCATCCTGCCAGATTTTTAGTGGTAATTTATTGATCTACATCAATGAATATAGCCACTACCTATTTATAGATAGCCAGATACGATCCAGCTCACAGTTTATAAAGGGATATGATAAATACCACTTTAACTTCAGTGAGCTAGCTCAAGAAAGTTAACATTGAGTAACATGGGAGAAATAAGATGGAAGGAAATATCAGTCACAATAAAGCAACATGCATTTAGCTCAAACAGAGATAATTAAGTCATCAATCTATGGTTAATTTCGGATAGTGAATGGTCCATTTTTTATCTGCAAGACGCGCTTCAAACACTGCTCGAGAACGCTGCTGATTAGGTGTCAGTCTAAGCTCAAATAAGGACTCGAAACCAAATGCTGAAATCAGTTTAATCTCATCCTCACACTGAGCCTTTTCTGTCACTCTTCCAGCTTGCAACATCACACCTACTGCTGTCTCCTGCTCAGGCCAATAACCCATGGCATCCAATGAGGACAGATAGGGAGCATCACCATTACGAATGTGCATCCTAGCTTGATTTTTAACTGACCAAGGTAACTCAGGTGCAAGCTCTCTTAGCTCAAACTCATAGGCTTTGTCAGCAGTCTCTGAAATGTCGTTGGGATTAAAATAGATGACGTCAATATCAGCAAGTGACCTGTTCTGCTCTATTCCGTGAAGTTTGTCCCACACCAGGTTTCTGACAAAACCCGCAGCAATAAAGCCTTGAGGAAGGTTAAGGGTTTGAACTAGCTGTAAAGCGAGCATTCTCACTGGATCCTGTCGTATCCAGCCCTTAAGCCGTTCTTCATTAGACATTAAGATATGACTATCACTTTCAACTTGTTTCATCTTGTCTAATACCTGTCGGTATAACATGAAAAAAGGAGCCGAAGCTCCTTATATTTGATATGAGATTTACTTGCCCGGTACGGCCTTCATCATGACCTCGGTGGTGAATTTACCATTGTTGATCACTGGAAATTGGTCATAGGTCTGGAAGATGACCTGCCCCTGATAGCGGATCATCGCCACCACCGCATAATTAGCATTACTTTTTACCGTATCGGCTGGAAGAATAAACTTAAAAGGCACTGGAGCACGTGCAATGTCAAAATTCTTCTGGGCTAATATCACCCCACGTGTGTCTAAATCCACGATCGCAATATTAATTGAACACCCTTGAGGCAGCGCGATTCTCTCTAAGTACCCTGCTGCACCATTAACAATAATAGGCTGGTCTTCTTGTACTGTGACACATGCAGTCAGGAACAGGCAAAGAAGCAGTACTGAACTTTTTATCAATTTAATCATGTTACGTTCCCTTTTACTCATTTCGCTTTATGCTTGTCATTCTTCATTCTGATCAAGCCTTCCTGAGTTGCCGAAGCAAGCAGCTGACCTTGTTGATTAAAGAATTCTCCTTTAACAAAACCTCGACCACCACAGGCATTGGGGCTGTCATTGCTATAGAGTATCCAGTCATTCAGATCCAGTGGACGATGGAACCACATTGCGTGATCGATTGTCGCTAAGCGCATTCCTGGCGTTAAAAATGACACGCCATGTGGCTGAGTGGCCGTTACTAAAAAGTTAAAGTCCGATGCATAAGCTAACAAATACTCATGAACAGAGTGACTCGTAGGTACGTGACCATTGGCTCGGATCCAAATGTGTTGTTTTGCTTCTCTAGGCTCAGGATGCAATAAACTTTGTGGCTCGACTAATCGCATCTCAATCGGTGCGTCAGCCATAAACTTTTCAAGCATTTTAGACGGGACTTTGTCCCTTAAGGTCATCGCGAGTTCTTGCTGATTCAATAAGCCATCCGGCCCCGGCACATCTGGCATCAAAGATTGATGCTCAAATCCCTCTTCATGTTCCTGAAATGAACAGGTCATGTAGAAAATAGGACACCCTTTCTGAATCGCCTTTACTCGCCTAGCACTGAAACTGCCACCATCACGCATGATTTCAACATCATAGATAATGGGCAATTTATCATCACCAGCTCGTAAAAAATAGGAGTGAAAAGAATGAACTTGCCTTGTCGGGGAAACGGTCTGTTTAGCCGCACTGAGCGCTTGACCCATGACCTGACCGCCAAACACATGACCTAAGCCGATATCCTGACTTTGCCCTCGAAATAAACCAACTTCTATCTGCTCAAGTGAAAGCAACGATAATAGATCATCCAATACCTGACTCATTCGACCTCTTAATTCCTCAAATAATCGACCTAATAGCTTAACTCAGATATCGGGTTTTAGGCTAGGGCTTTGCCAATATGAAGTGACCTTGAATTCCCCAAAGGATAAAGTTTACACGATTACGGTTATTCAATTCTTATATGGTGTTCAGATGCACCACGACGTGCCCAAGCCAGCACTTGATCTTCACCACTATTGTGCAAAATTATCGGCTTGGCATGATGAAGCTGCTCCCAACCAGAAAGTAACGCTTCAGGTTTACAACAATCAGATTGGAAATACATAGGTTTAAACTCGGCAAATTGCCCGTGGCTCACACTGCCCGCTGCAGTAAGTAAATGCTGGCCCGATGGCGCTTCTGTACTACAAAGAAACAACATAGCTGCTGTAATGGATGAGATAGAAAATAGCGGTTTAACCGACGATGCCAACCTGTCTTTTGTCATCGAAGTGAGTGCATGAGGGGTCAAACTGTTAACCTTGATATTATGTTCAGCGCCCTCCATATGCAGACTGTTAACTAATCCTATTAAGGCCATCTTACTGGCACCATAGGAGGTCTCATGCATATCGCCATAAAGCGCACTCACACCGCAGCTCATCATGATCCTGCCGTAACCACGATGCTTCATCAAACTCCAAACTGCCTTGGTCATGTAGAAGCTGCCATTGAGATCCACATCCAGCTGTTCCTGCCACATCTCGACAGTTAAGTGATCAAACGTACAAGAGTGATGAACGCCAGCATTATTGACCAAGATATCAATGTGGCCCCATAAAGCGGCAATCTCATTGACCACCCGAGTGACACCGTCACGATCCCGGACATCGAGCTCGAACATAACAGCTGAGGCCCCCAGCTCTTTAATCGTTTTGTAGCATGACAATAGGTTTGCTGTGCTTCCTTTTTGGCTCACTTGGCATTCATCTAGCGAGCAAGCATCAATAAGAGCAACTTTAGCTCCACGCTCAGCTAACGCTAGCGCATAGGCTCGCCCTAACCCTGTCCCTGCTCCGGTAATCACTGCAACTTGATGATCAAAACGCATCGATACTTTTCCTCATTGAATAGTTCAAATGACAACATCACCTCAATCCATACTCTCGGATCACTACAGTGTTCGACACACCGAGAATGGGCGTTTTTGTTTTTAGTTAGCACCATTATAAAACCATATCTTATGGGAATTTACTTTGAGCGAGATAACAAAATTGCATACAATTTCAACAAGAAACGTTTTAATTCCGTGTCAAATAACGCCGCATGACTTAGCCCTAATGAATAGGTATAATGCATGGCTATTTGAATGGCGTTACGCCCCTGTTCACTCTTATTAATATATCGATTAATTAAATGAATCCTTGGATATTGGCCATACGGCCTCGCACTTTGCCTGCCGCTATTGGGCCACTTTTAGTGGGTAACATATTGGCACTTCAGCTGGAGCAATTTAGCCTAGTTATCGCCTGTATCTCTATGTTATGTGCGGTGCTATTACAAATAGCCGTTAACTTAGCGAATGATTATTTTGACTTTAAAAGTGGTGTTGATACAGAGGAACGCTTGGGCCCGCTTCGTGTAACCCAAAGTGGGCTCCTGTCACCAGCGAAAGTGCGCAATGCCATGATACTTAGTCTGGTGCTTGCATTTTTGGTGGGCTTATTGTTAATTAACCATGGTGGTTGGCCAATAGCCTTACTCGCAGCTGCTGCCATATTTGGCGCGCTAGGTTACAGTGGTGGACCTTATCCCCTTGCCTCTCATGGCTTGGGTGAAGTAGCCGCATTCGTTTTCTTTGGCTTGGTCGCTGTGGTTGGCAGTTACTATCTTCAAGCGGGGGCTACCAGCACCTCAGCCTGGTTATTAGGCAGCGCGATAGGCTTTCTCAATGCCGCGATTATGTTAGTCAATAATACCCGTGACATGAAAACGGACATTAAAGCAGGTAAAAAGACTCTCGCGATCCGTATTGGGCTAGGACAAGCGAGACTCTTTTATCAAGCGTTTGTCTTTCTCCCTTTCGCCGTGATCATTGCAGGGTTTCTACTTGGGTTCCTTCCTGGTTTACCTGTTTTACTGGCGGGTTTGTCGTTAGTTTTTGCGCGTAAACTTAACAATGAATTCAGTCATACCTCTGGGGCCGAGCTCAACCCTTTACTGGGACAAACCGCTAAGCTGACGATGATATTCAGTACACTGTTTAGTATTGGCTGGGTTTTCGTTTAAGCTTTGATTAGGTTTGGTTAAACAAACAGAGAAAATATGACCTGTAAGAACTGTAACAGCACGATTTTCCGACAAAAAATAGGCCGTTGTAAAACCTGTATGTGGCAGCTCACCGTGCTGTCGCTTATCAGTTGGCCTCTGTGGTGGTTACTTTATGCCGACAGCCCGAAACAGATCAACTCCATCGCTCTACTGTTTTTTTGCACGGCTTTTACCAGTCTTCTCGCCCTACATTTAATCGTACTAGGCTACCGTACGCTTACTGAATATTTCAACAAGCAACACAAATAGTCACCTGTTATCCATTCTTGGCTGGTTGATGAAACTCAATCACATTACTGTCAGGGTCTCTGATAAAGATAAACATCGCGCCGCTCGGTACTGTAATTGGACCTTCAGTAACAGCAAAACCTAATTCGGCTAGGTGTTGCTGCACCGCATCAATATCGGTTATCTCAAGTGCGATATGCGTAAAGCCAGTGTGCTTCTCTGGTAAATCCATCAACACATTTTGCACTTCACTCTCTGAACCATTCAGAATAAAGTTAATGTTTATCCCGCATGGATGCTCCATCACGGCAACCGGCTCTGGGCCAATAGGGCCGACAATAAACTCAAACCCCAGCTTTTCATAAAAAGCGCGGGTCACCGCTAAATTGTTCACTCTCAAACCCACATGATTAATCCTAACTATCTCTTTCATTTCGTCCCCTTAGTATTTTCTTATTATTCACTCACGACTTCCATTTCAAAATCTACTTTATCTTGGATATTCATGCCAGCATAAAACATGCTCGCCCCATTTTCCATGGCAAGTCATGACGCCATCATAGCAGTCATCAACGGAAGGGATATCATCAAAAGTGAGGTTGTCAATGGAGTGACCCAGGAGGATCTGCACGCCTTGAATGGCTTCAGGAGCTCAGTATGGGGGTAGTGAAACCAAACGGTCCATCGCCTAATACGTAACTAAATCAATCCAAAAATATTGGATTGATTTACATTGACAGCATGGTGAGGACAAGAGAAGCGACTAAGTGCCAGTCGACCCATCAGCACCGTAAAAAGCAGAGTTAACGACCACTTCACCTGTAGTAAACGTGTATTCCATCACCTGAGTTTTCTCGCCACGTTGAATAAAGTACAGATCACGGTAGACACATCGATCAGTCCCATAGGTGTAGGCAATATCGACATCTGAAGTCATCAGGTCTGCATCTACGACATGGGCGATGGTAAAGTCAGTATTGGTGATGCCATGCCATAACTGCTCGCACGCCATAAACGTCTCACCATTGGTACCATTACTGATCCCTGATGTAGAGTAGGGATAACCTTCAGGGCTAGATGCAACATCTCCCGCTCCAAAACTAGACAGTTTATCGATAGCTCCCGTATTCCCCTCAGTTAGCCAACCAGAATGATAGAGCTTGACCGCATTTTCAAACGCTGAGAACTGACCATCCATTGCGGCCTTTCTCGCATCGCCTTGTAAGTTTATAAATTTAGGCAATACAACAACCGCTAAGATCCCCAATATAATAATCACAACCACTAACTCAATTAATGTAAATCCTCTTGCACTAGTTTTCATCATAACTCTCTATATTTATTGGGTTCTTCATGAGTTAAATAGCGCTAAAGCGCAAAATTTGACGTGCAAGTCTACTCTCCTGAGAACAGCGTTAATTTGACCTATGCCTAATAAATGGCAATGAGCTATAGATGCAGGTAAGATCGCCCCTCAAAAATATTAATCGAATAACAGAGTGAGTTAGTCTGAGATGAGTAGAAAAATTGAGTTGTTAGCACCGGGTGGTGATGTTGAAGCGATTAAAGCAGCGATTGTTGCTGGTGCGAACGCTGTCTATTGCGGACTGGATACGTTTAATGCCCGTAACCGCGCCGCTAACCTCTCCTTTGATGAACTCTGTGGCATACTCAGACTTGCTCACCAATATGATTGTGAAGTGTTCCTTACCATCAATGTGGTGATATTAGAACAGGAGCTTCCCGCCCTATTTAAGCTGCTAAACCAGTTAGTGAATACCAGCCTAGATGGCATTATTGTTCAAGATTTAGGCTTATTTAACTTGGTTAAAAAGCACTTTCCGACACTTGATATCCACGCATCGACGCAGTTGACCACTCATAACGAAGGTCAGATCCATTTTCTGAGTAAGATTGGCGCCTCACGGGTTAACTTATCTCGTGAACTTAACTTAGGTGAGATCACCTCGTTAACTGCACTTGCCCACCAGCACCACATGCTGACCGAAGTATTTGTCCATGGTTCTTTATGTATCGCGTTCTCAGGTCAATGCTACTCAAGCTCTGTTAGTGTCGGTAACTCGGGTAACCGAGGACGCTGTAGCCAAGCATGCCGTGATGAATATGAAGAGACCGCTGCGGGCAATAAATACCCATTGAACCTTAAGGACAACTCTGCTTATTTTGATCTCCCAGAACTGGTTGAAGCTAAAGTGGATTCCCTCAAGATTGAAGGACGTATTAAAGGCGCCCATTACGTCTACACCGTGGTTGATAGCTGGCGTAAACAGATAAACCAGTTTGTCGATACCGGCAAGTTACTCGACGATGACTCAAACCTTTATAAGGTGTTCAACCGAGACTTTACCAACTCGTTCCTCAAAGGCAACCTGACCAAAGGCATGTTTATCGATAACCCACGCGATAACAGTGTTAACCATGCGGTTGAGCAAAAAAATGCCATCTCGGTCGTTCAGATCCAAGAGGTTAGACAAAATCTTAGGGCTGATAAAAATGAGCTAGGGGCGACACTGGAGCAAAAAATCCAGTTTCTCAATATTAATAAGATACCACTTACCCTGACTTTCTTAGGCCAAGAGGGGTTGCCGTTCACCATCAAAGCTAAAGTTGAAGCAGTTTCAAATCAGCCAGAACAAGACTCACAGTTCAGCGAGTTTGTCATAACATCGGATTCAAGCTTACAGCGCTCAGATAAATCAGCTTTGGATCCTGCAGCACTTGAAAAACGCTTCAGAAGCTTTAATGATTCTAATTATGCCATTCAAGACTATGATTTTAGCCAGCTATCTGAAGGACTCAGTATTCCATTTAAGGAGTTAACCGCCCTTAAAAACAGACTCGCTTTCTTACTCAATGATTCAGTAGAAGTGATAGCCCCCGTCGAACTCCCTGTGCTAGCACAGGCTGACAAGATTGATCAACAACCCAAGTTGTCTCTGCTTATCAGTGATGAGAAAGATGCCCACCTGTGCGATATCACAGAGGCTGACATTTACTTTAAACTGCCCGAGAGCTTTAAGAAGGGCTGCAATAAGTTTATCGAACTACTGCAGCGCAACCCTAGGTTCATCCCTTGGTTTCCAGCAGTATTGATTGGTAAAGACTATCTCGAAGCGGTAAGAATACTGGAGCAAGTTAAGCCTCAGCGCATCGTAACCAATAACACCGGCGTGGCATACAAGGCGTTCGAGATGGGTATCGCCTGGATAGCCGGTCCATTTTTAAATACAACCAACTCTTATGCTCTGATGACTATGCAAGAGGAGCTTAACTGTTCTGGCGCGTTTATCTCCAACGAGATTAACCGGATGCAGATGCGTAATATCAAACGTCCAGCAGGGTTCAAATTACTCTACAGCATCTATCATCCCATCTTGATGATGACTAGCAGACAGTGCTTCTTCCAGCAGACTGTTGGCTGTAACAAACCTAGTATTGAAGATGGCTGTATGCTCAAGTGTGAAAAAGCCACTACAATCACTAACGTCAAAGGGATCTCTTTTGCCGTCGATAAGCAAAAAGGCGGCTACCCGAGTATCTATAACGATGAGCAGTTCTTAAATGTGGATGTGATTAAGGATTTCTCTAGCCTATTTGATGAGTTCTTTATCGACTTAACCGATATTGGCTCAGGCTCTAAAGCTAAGCTTGATAAGGTCCAGTTGGTCGAACACTTTGAGCAGCTGCTTAGCGGCGAAGCTGATGCGATATCACAGCTTAATGCCATGGTTGAACTGTCAACCAATGCCCAATATCAACAAGGGCTGTAACCCATAAATACCGTAGAGATAAAGCAATAATATTCGCTTTATCTCTACTAAACACACCACAGTCTACGAGAGCACTGATGCCCCTTCCAATACTTTACTCACTGCAACATTGCCCCTATGCCATGCGAGCACGAATGGCAATATTGCTGGCAGAACAAAGCGTCATGTTGCGGGCCATCGTAATGAAAGAAAAACCCGAAGCCATGCTACAAATTTCCCCAAAAGGCACAGTGCCAGTGTTAATCATCGAAAATGGCGACGCGACTAACGTCATTGATGAAAGCTTGGATATTATGCTTTGGGCGCTTAACAAAAATGATCCTCAATCTCTGCTCTACCCACAATCGCCAGAAGTATTAGCTCAAATTCTCGAACTCATTCAATACAACGACAAAGTATTTAAACCGCTATTAGAGCAGTACAAGAGTGCAAAACGTTACCATAAAGACTCAGAGATCCATGACCGAACGCAATGCGAAGCCTTCATTGCACAATTAGAAGTAAAACTAAACCAACACACCTTCATCATGGGTGACACCCTCAGCCTAGCTGATTACGCGCTTATCCCTTTTGTTCGTCAGTTTGCCAAAGTTGATCGTCAATGGTACTTACAAGCTCCCTACCCCAAACTGCAAAGCTGGCTGAAAGCTCACCTCGACAGTCCACTTTTCTCGAAAGCCATGGCTAAATACCCACTTTGGCTAGAAAGTCATGAGTCCTTTCTTTTTGGTGAAATGTAGCCCACAAAAAAGCCGAACATAAGTTCGGCTTTAGTAAGATAAGCGATAACAATCGTTAAACTTTGTTTATCTCTCTTTTCGCATCGCTCCAGTTCAAGTGGTATTTCTCACCCGCTGGTTTGTCGGTACGCTCAAAAGTATGAGCACCAAAGTAGTCACGCTGACCTTGAAGCAAGTTTGCAGGTAAGGTCTCACAGCGATAGCTGTCGTAATAGGCTAAAGCAGAACCAATACAAGGTGCTGGGATCCCTTTCAGTACCGCTGTCGATACCGCTTTACGCCAGTCGAGTTGCTTTAACGATAATGCCTGACTGAATGTCTCAGCCATCAGCAAGTTCTCTAGCTCGATACCTGTCGTCGCTGCGGCTTGATAGGCTTGAGTGATTGATTGCAGGAAGGTGGCGCGGATGATACAGCCCGCACGCCAAATTTTCGCTATTTCAGCAAAGTCCAACGTCCAATTTCGCTCTTTCGCTGTCATCGCCATCAACTGAAAACCTTGGGCATAGCTGGCAATTTTAGCGCAGTAAAGTGCACTTTCCAGCTGAGCAATAAAGGTGTGTCGCTCTTCATCACTTGGCTTTACAGCAGCAGGACCGCTAAGAAGCTGGCTCAATGCCACTCTTTGCGTTTTTTGTGTGCTTACAGCACGTGCGTACACGGCTTCAGCAATCGTTGGTGCCGGACAGCCTATCTGCAAACTGCTGACAGCAGTCCAAAGACCTGTGCCCTTTTGGCCCGCTTTATCCAAAATCATTTCAACCAAAGGTTTACCTGAAATCGGATCCGCTTGCCTTAAAACCTCAGCGCTGATCTCCATCAAATAGCTGTTCAGGCTACCTTGATTCCATCGTTCAAATAGATCGGCAATCTCATTGGCTGACATCTGAAAGCCGTCACTCAGTAACTGGTAGGCTTCACAGATGAGCTGCATATCGGCATATTCGATGCCGTTATGCACCATTTTGACATAATGCCCAGCGCCAGCAGGACCAATATAGGTGGTGCAAGGTTCGCCTTCAGTGACCGGATTACCCGGCTCTTGACGCTCAATCGGCAAACCTGTATCTGCATCGACTTTGGCCGCTATCGCTTCCCAGATAGGTTTGATTCTATCCCAAGCCTTTATATTGCCACTTGGCATCAATGAAGGCCCGAAACGCGCGCCCATTTCTCCGCCAGAAACAGCAGAACTAAAAAAGGTAAACTTATCGGCGTAACGCGCTTCACGCTCAACCGTATCGGTCCATAAACTGTTGCCCGTATCGATGACAATATCATTTTGCTCGATACCGGCTTCGATTAACGTGCTGCATACCCCGTCAACTGGCGCACCAGCAGGAACCGATAGCACAATAATACGAGGCTTATCGAGACTAGATAACAGTTCAGAAAGATTATTACAGCCATGAACACGCAAAGGCTGATCTGCTTGCTTGCTGTTGACTCTATCAGATTGTTCTTGTTCGAGTACGCCTTGAACTTTGACGTTGTCTAGGTCGAAAGCAGCGACGTGATATTGATTATCGGCAATATTTAAGGCGAGGTTTTTCCCCATGACGCCAAGGCCTATAACGCCGACATCATATAATTTGGTGTGGTTTTCCATTGATATCTTTTCCGCAGGTGACAGAAGATGACATACCCTATCGATTATTGGCGTGTTAACACTTAATTCCCAAAGAATTAAGTGTTATTAGCCTTCTCTATATACGTGAGAACCCTACATTGGGGCATAGACGATAGGTATTATTTGTGCAAGATTATACATACTTTGGTAAGTAAATTACTAGGATTTGCCTGATTAGTTTACAAAATATGCCAAATTGTGTTCTGAAGTTAACAACACCGTCTATCAAGGCTCATGATTAAATGCTCGAAAATACCCGAATTTCGATTACTGCCTTTCGGGTAAATCAACCCTATCAAATCACTCAGATTACGCGTGACTGGCTATTGATTCTTGACCACCAACGCATCGGCGTACCCCATACGCGTTAACGCATTACGCACGAGTTCTAATGTCTGTGGGTCTTCAATGGTTGCTGGCATTTTGTATTCTTGATTATCAGCAATTTTGCGCATTGTACCGCGTAAAATTTTGCCTGATCGAGTCTTAGGTAACTTTTGCACCACACTGACCAATCTAAACGAAGCCACGGGGCCAATATTTTCGCGCACTAAATTGATTAACTCCTTATACAGCGCTTCATCACTCAAGGTTACCCCTTTTTTAAGCACCACTAACCCCAAAGGAACTTGACCTTTAAGCTTGTCATCAACGCCTATCACTGCTACTTCTGCGACGGCTTCATGCTGACACAAAACCTCCTCAAAACGTCCAGTAGAGAGTCGGTGCCCTGCCACATTAATGATGTCATCGATTCGACTCATGATATACAGATACCCGTCTTCATCCATATAACCTGCGTCGCCCGAAAGGTAATAACCCGGATACATAGATAAGTAACTGTCTAGGTATCTCTGCTCATTTTGCCATAGGGTCGTCAATGTTCCCGGAGGCAGCGGCAACTTAATCACCACATTGCCCGAGGTGTTCGCTGCGACCTTATCCCCCATCTCATCGACAACCTCCACTTGATAACCTGGCACTGGCAGTGCTGGCGATCCTGCTTTCACTGTAACAGGGGCCGTTCCCATTAAGTTAGCCGCAACAGGCCAACCGGTTTCTGTTTGCCACCAATGATCGATAACGGGTTTTTCTAAGTGTTGCTCAGCCCAATGCAAGGTGTCGGGATCGCAACGCTCACCTGCTAAAAACAGCGTTTGAAGGCAAGATAAGTCGACATCTTTAATAAAATCTCCATCGGGATCATCGCGCTTTATGGCTCGTATCGCAGTAGGGGCAGTAAAGAAGCTCTTGACTTTGTACTTGGCAATCGTGCGCCAAAAAATGCCCGGATCTGGCGTGCCAACTGGCTTACCTTCAAACATGACTGTGGTCGCTCCCGCCAACAAAGGCCCATAGACAATATAGGAATGCCCAACAACCCAGCCCACATCCGACGCGGCCCAGAAAGTGTCTCCCGCTTCAATGTTGTAGATATGCTTCATCGACCAGGCAAGTGCCACTGCGTGGCCGCCATTATCGCGCACCACACCTTTTGGCTGCCCCGTTGTTCCTGAGGTATAGAGAATATAGAGAGGATCTGTCGCCTTAACGTTTTGACATGCAATGTCTGGCGCATCGGCAACCACACTTTGCCAGTCGACATCACGCTCAGGGGTCAGTTCTGCATAGTGTTGACTGCGATTGAGGATAATACATTGCTCAACTTTATGGCTTGATTGAGCAATAGCATCATCTAGCAGCGGCTTATAAGCCACCACGCCTGAAGGCTCAATGCCACAGGAAGCTGACAAAATAAGCTTAGGTTTAGCATCATCAATTCGACTTGCCAGTTCGTTACCAGCAAAACCACCAAACACCACTGAGTGAATGGCACCAATGCGCGCACACGCCAACATGGCATAAGCCGTTTCTGGCACCATCGGCATATAGATAATGACGCGATCGCCTTTTTTTACTCCAACAGAGTCCATATAACCAGCCAGTCGACTGACTTGAGCTTGTAGCTCTGTATAGGTGATGCCATATTCAGTGTCAGTCACAGGGCTGACATATTGAATGGCGACCTGATCGCCTCGGCCATTCTCGACGTGCCTGTCCACCGCGTTATAACACGTATTGAGCTCACCACCAGAAAACCAAGCATAAAGTGGTATATGACGATCATCGAGGACGCGATCCCAAGGCTTATCCCAACTTAACGCTTCTGCTGCATCAGCCCAAAATTGCTCTGGCTGCGCTATTGAGGCTGTGTGCATCTGTTGATGTAACCCATGATTTCCGCTCTTCATTACCCTCTCCCCAGAACATAAAACTGAATGAATGTGCTTAACCTTAAGTTAATCACATTAGGCTCACAGGCAGATCATTCCCATTAGACCTTATGATTAGGGTGGATAATGAACTGTTTCTATATCGATAAACTGGAAAATTTACTTTCCATAAAATACTGAGAAGACGGCAACAAAATCAGTTAACACTTAATCACCAACTTTACGTTAACGTAAACTTCATGTAAGGTAATTAAAAGTTAAATATTATGGTGTTTTTAATGAGTGATAAACAGATCACACAGACAACTTACTCAATTAGCGATCTGTCTAAAGAGTTTGATATTACAACCCGAAGTATTCGTTTTTACGAAGACCAAGGCCTGTTGAAACCTAAGCGTCGTGGGCAAACTCGGATTTATATCCTAAAAGATAGGGTCCGTCTAAAACTGATTTTACGCGGTAAACGTCTCGGATTTTCACTTGCTGAAACCCGTCGTTTATTTGAGCTTTATGATGCTGATAAAAACAGCGTATCACAGCTGCATACGATGCTTGAGCTTGTCGAAGATAAGAAGGTTTCACTGCAGCAGCAGATGGATGATATCAAAGTGGTATTAATGGAGCTTAACTCTGCAGAACAGCAGTGCCGAGCAGCATTAGAAAACAGTACCGAATAAGACGCTTGTTAAGCTCACATTAAAAACACCGTAAAAACATAATTATAATAATAAATATCTGAATTAAATTGATAGGACACTAGCCATGACTCAACTCTACTCATCACTCAACTTTGGCCTGGGCGAAGATGTCGATATGCTCCGCGATGCAGTTCAAAGTTTCGCAGCCAATGAAATTGCACCAATAGCAGCAAAAACCGACCTCGACAACGCCTTTCCCAATGAACTTTGGCCAGTGTTAGGTGATATGGGACTGCTAGGAGTGACGGTTTCAGAAGAGTATGGTGGCGCTGATATGGGATATTTAGCCCATGTTGTGGCGATGGAAGAGATCTCACGAGCATCAGCTTCAATCGGCTTAAGTTACGGCGCTCACTCTAATTTATGTGTCAACCAGATTAACCGTAACGGTAACGCAGCACAAAAAGCCAAATACCTGCCAAAGCTCGTTACTGGTGAGCACATTGGTGCGTTGGCGATGAGTGAACCTAATGCAGGTTCCGATGTGGTTTCCATGAAACTTCATGCCCGTAAAGACGGCGACCGCTATATCCTTAACGGCAATAAAATGTGGATCACCAATGGTCCTGATGCACACACTTATGTCATCTACGCCAAAACCGATCTTGATAAAGGTGCCCATGGCATCACAGCCTTCATCGTCGAACGTGACTCAAAAGGATTTAGCACCGCACAGAAACTCGACAAACTCGGTATGCGTGGTTCTAACACCTGCGAGCTAGTATTCGAAGATTGTGAAGTGCCAGAGGAGAACATTCTTGGCGGCCTCAATAACGGGGTAAAAGTGTTAATGAGTGGTCTTGATTACGAACGCGTGGTCCTCTCAGGTGGCCCCCTTGGGATCATGACCGCCTGTATGGATATTGTTATTCCTTACATTCACGAACGCGAGCAGTTTGGAAAATCCATCGGCCAGTTTCAGCTAGTTCAAGGCAAGCTTGCCGATATGTACACCGGCATGAATGCGGCTAAATCCTATATCTACAATGTAGCGAAATCTTGCGACCGGGGCGAAGCCACACGTAAAGATGCAGCAGGTGCCATCCTCTATTCTGCTGAGCTAGCCACTAAAATGGCTCTCGATGCCATTCAGCTATTAGGCGGTAACGGTTACGTCAATGAGTACGCAACAGGTCGACTTTTACGTGATGCCAAGCTCTATGAAATCGGTGCAGGAACTTCAGAGATCCGTCGCATGTTGATTGGCCGTGAGCTGTTTAACGAATCTAAGTAAGCCCATGTGGGCAAAGCGGTTGAAACTACTGCCTTGCCCAGTATTCGTTCTCATCCCCCCTATGCTTTCAGCTTCAAAAGGATTGAAATCGTGACTCAACTTAGCAGCCGTATTAACACTCGTAGTGATGAATTCAAGGCTAAACATGACGACATGGTCAACCTTGTTCATGATCTAAAATGCAAAATTAACATCATTGAGCAAGGCGGCGGTGACGTTGCCCGCGAACGTCATCTTTCACGAGGAAAACTCCTGCCTCGCCAGCGTGTTGAAAAGCTACTGGATCCAGGTTCCCCCTTCCTTGAGCTATCGCAATTTGCAGCCTATGAGCTTTATGAAGACTTAGTTCCTGCTGCAGGCATCATTGCAGGTATCGGTCGAGTCAGTGGCATTGAGTGCATGATTATCGCCAACGACGCGACGGTTAAAGGCGGCACTTACTATCCTGTTACCGTCAAAAAACACCTTCGAGCACAAGATATCGCCAGTCGCTGTCATCTTCCCTGTATCTACTTAGTCGACTCTGGTGGCGCTAACCTGCCTCGTCAAGATGAAGTTTTTCCAGACCGTGACCATTTCGGCCGTATCTTCTATAACCAAGCGCAGATGTCTGCCAAAGGGATCCCGCAAATCGCCGTGGTGATGGGACTTTGTACCGCAGGTGGCGCATATGTGCCCGCCATGGCCGATGAGTCGATTATCGTCAAAGAGCAAGGCACCATCTTCCTCGCTGGCCCGCCATTAGTTAAAGCTGCTACCGGTGAAGAAGTGACAGCAGAGGAGCTTGGTGGCGCTGAAGTTCACACTAAAATATCCGGTGTTGCTGATCATCTCGCCCAAAGCGATGATCATGCTTTGGAACTTGCTCGTAAAGCTGTGACTCGACTCAATCATCAAAAAACCATCGAATCTCAACTTAGTCCAGTTAAGCCACCTAAGTTCGACATCAACGAACTTTACGGCATTGTAGGGACCGATCTTAAAAAACCATATGATGTTAAAGAGGTCATTGCACGAGTGGTCGATGACTCAGACTTTGATGAGTTTAAAGCTGGCTACGGCCCAACTTTAGTGTGCGGCTTTGCCCGTATCCACGGTTACCCAGTTGGCATCGTTGCCAACAATGGCATTCTTTTCTCTGAGTCTGCCCAAAAAGGCGCTCACTTTATCGAGCTTTGTTGCCAACGAAAAATCCCATTGCTCTTCTTGCAAAATATCACTGGCTTCATGGTCGGCAAGAAATATGAGCATGAAGGCATTGCGAAACATGGTGCAAAAATGGTGACAGCCGTTTCTTGTGCAAATGTCCCTAAGTTTACCGTCATTATCGGTGGCAGTTATGGCGCCGGTAACTATGGCATGTGTGGCCGCGCATTTGAGCCAACCATGATGTGGATGTGGCCAAATGCGCGTATTTCCGTCATGGGGGGTGAACAAGCTGCAGGTGTATTAGCCACCGTTCGCCGTGATGGACTCGCCCGTAAAGGCGTCGAATGGTCCGATGATGAGGAGCAAAAGTTCCGTGCCCCTATCGTCGAACAATACGACAAAGAGGGTCATCCATATCACGCCAGTGCACGCTTGTGGGATGACGGTATTATTGACCCCGCCCAAACTCGCGACGTGGTTGGATTAGCCCTGTCGGCTGCACTTAATGCACCGATAGAAGAGACCAAGTTCGGTGTGTTCCGCATGTAAGGGCTCGCTCCTTACCTGCACACAGACCTAAACAGATATTTTCTGGGCTAATAGATAATGGATACCCTAGCCATGACAAGTGAATTTTCGAACACGCTACATTTTGTGAATTGCACCCTAAATAAGGGAGTCGGAGAGCTGATCCTCGACCGTGCCGATAAGCACAATGCCTTCGATGAAGTGATGATAAGCGAAATGCTGCAATCCCTCGCTCACTTCGCCAATAATGATGAATGCCAAGTATTAGTTCTTAGGGCCAATGGCAAAAATTTCAGTGCTGGCGCCGATCTTAACTGGATGCGTAATCAGGCTAAGATGGATTTCGAGCAAAACCTTGCTGATGCCAATGAGCTGGCCAAGTTGATGTCAAACCTAGACAAGTTCCCTAAACCTACGATTGCACTTGTTCAAGGCGCGGCCTTTGGTGGTGCATTGGGCCTTATCTGTTGTTGCGATATCGCCATTGCTAACACCCGTGCCAGCTTTTGTTTAAGTGAAGTCAAACTGGGCCTCATTCCAGCAGTGATTAGTCCCTATGTCACCCGAGCAATGGGGCAGCGAGCAGCTCGCCGTTATATGCTCACCGCCGAGCGCTTTAAGGCTGAACAAGCTCAATCACTCAATGTGATCCATGAGATAGATGATGATCTTGATGCGCAAGCAGCGCCGATTATCGACGCTTTACTCGCTAATAGCCCTCAAGGCATGGCTTGGGCCAAGACGTTGCTATCGACCCTTGAAAACGGGGTGATAGATCAAAACACATTAGATTATACCAGCGAGCGTATTGCTCGCATTCGCGTGTCAGCCGAAGGCCAAGAGGGCTTAAATGCCTTCTTTGAAAAACGTAGCCCCGACTGGAAAACAGACACTGACACAGCGCAAGGAGCTCAATAACATGGTCGCATCATCAAAAAGTAACACCTCAGGCAACACTTTCCTCATTAAGAAGTTGTTGATTGCTAACCGAGGTGAAATCGCTTGTCGAATCATAAAAACAGCCAAAGCGATGGGAATACGCACCGTCGCCTTGTACTCTGACGCCGACATCGATGCCCGTCATGTGGCCATGGCTGATGAATCCTTCTATCTTGGCGGCAGCGCACCAGCAGACTCCTACCTTAAGGGCGAGTTAATTGTCGATATTGCTAAACAAGCGGGTGCACAGGCTATTCACCCTGGTTACGGTTTCTTGTCAGAAAACGCCGATTTCGCGCGTTTGTGTGAACAAGCAGGCATTGCTTTTGTTGGACCCACAGCCGATGCCATCGACTCCATGGGCAGTAAAAGTGCAGCAAAAGAGATCATGGGTGCGGCAAAAGTACCGCTGGTTCCGGGTTACCATGGCGATGAGCAAGACGATGAACTGTTAGTTAACGAAGCCAAAAAGATGGGCTTTCCTCTCCTTATCAAAGCGGCCTATGGCGGTGGTGGTAAAGGGATGCGTATCGTGGAAAATCAAGGCGAAGTACTCGACGCTATCCATTCTGCGAGACGTGAAGCCACCTCCTCTTTTGGTAACGACAAACTCCTGATGGAGCGCTATCTACGTCAACCTCGTCACGTAGAAGTGCAAGTCTTTGCCGATAATTACGGACACTGTATTTACCTTTCTGACAGAGATTGCTCAATTCAGCGACGTCACCAAAAAGTGGTTGAAGAAGCCCCTGCACCGGGATTAAGTGATGAGTTAAGAGTTAAAATGGGTGAAGCAGCCGTCGCTGCAGCAAAGGCCATCGACTATCAAGGTGCTGGCACCGTCGAGTTCTTGCTCGACACCGACAACAGTTTCTACTTTATGGAGATGAACACCCGTCTTCAAGTTGAGCACCCAGTGACTGAAATGGTCACAGGACAAGATTTAGTGAAATGGCAGTTAATGGTCGCCAGTGGCCACCAACTACCACTGACGCAAAGTGAAGTGCGGATACACGGCCACTCATTTGAAGTACGTATTTATGCCGAAGATCCACAAAATGAGTTTCTCCCCGCTAGCGGTAAACTCAACTTCCTGCGTGAGCCTGAGCAAAATAGCCATGTAAGAATCGATTCGGGCATTCGTGAAAACGATGTGATCAGTAACTTTTATGACCCGATGATCTCTAAACTGATTGTCTGGGATGAGTCACGCCCAAGAGCGCTGCAACGTCTAGTGCATTCACTTGAGTCGTATCAAATCAGTGGACTCAAACACAATATTGAATTTCTGGCTAATATTACCGAGCACCAAGCATTTCGCGATGCTAACTTCAGTACCGATTTCATCGAACGCTATGGCGATGCCCTCATTGGTCGAGGGCTGAGTGGCAGTGTTGCCAAAGAGCAACAAACCGCACTGGCTCTCGCTGCTCTGTATCAAGTCTGCGCCCGTAAAGAGGCTGCAAAAGCCTGCGCTATTAACAGCAACGACCCATATTCCCCTTGGGGCTCTGTCAGTGGATTTAGGCTCAACAGTGCCAGTCAACATCTAGTGGCTTTGCTCGATGATAATCATGAGCTACAACACTTAGATCTGATTGAAACATCCGTTGGCGGTAAATCTATTTTCCAACTGCACATTAACGATAATTTTTATACGCTCAGCGGTAAGCTTATGGGTGAAGTGTTGCACGCCGAGATATCACTCAGCCAGGCAGACAAGAGTGACAAGGCCTTTACCCATAAGAGCCAAGCCCATAAATTTAAGATCCCAGTAAGCCATGTCGGTGACGACTTTACGCTGTTTATCAGCTCCACCAGCTACCATTTCCGTGCAATTCAAACAGAGTTGACTGAGGAAGAGGAGTGTTTAGCCGACAAACTTAAAGCGCCGATGAATGGCACTGTGGTGACTCACTTAGTCAATGTGGGCGACAGTGTTGTCGCAGGCCAAGGTCTGATGGTGATGGAAGCCATGAAGATGGAGTACACCATAGAGTCTCCTTTTAATGGCATAGTCAGCGCGTTCTATTTCGACATAGGTGAACTGGTCAGTGATGGTGCCCTGCTAGTTGACGTTGAAGCTTCAGAAGTTGAGGAAGAGGGATGAAGATGACTAATGTAATAAACGCCATAGAATCTCCCTTTAATGGCATAGTCAGTGCGTTTTACTTCGACATTGGTGAGTTAGTATCAGACGGCGCTCTGTTAGTCGATGTTACACCTGCTGATGAAAAAGAGGCATGAAGATGACGCCAAAATCGGTAAGTATTTTTGAGGTTGGCGCCCGTGATGGCCTGCAAAATGAAAAGCCCGTCACCACCCAAGATAAGATTATCTTAATTGAAGATCTAGCCAAAGCGGGTATCAAACGCATTGAAGCTGCGAGCTTTGTGTCACCTAAATGGGTGCCACAGATGGCAGATTCAGGTGAGGTACTGCGCAACATTGCACGTCAAAGTGATGTAACTTACAGCGCCCTCACCCCAAATTTAAAAGGACTGGAACTCGCACTTGACGCAGGAGCTGAAGAAGTTGCCATCTTTGGCGCCGCATCCCAGAGCTTCAGCCAGCGCAATATTAACTGCTCGATAGAGGAGTCCATTGAACGCTTCGCCCCAGTGATGGAGCGCGCTATCGCCGCCAATATTCCTGTTCGCGGTTATGTCTCTTGCGTACTGGGTTGTCCCTACGAGGGCGATATCGCCGTTAGCGAAGTGGCACGAGTGTCTGAAATCCTTTACAAAATGGGCTGCTATGAAATTTCGCTTGGAGACACCATAGGCATTGGCACCCCAGATAATGCCCGTAGAATGCTTGAGGCGGTTGCTGAAAAAGTCTCTGTCGATAAACTCGCCCTGCACTTTCATGACACCTATGGGCAAGCGCTGGCCAATATTCTAGCCTGCTTAGAAACTGGCGTCAGTGTGATAGATTCATCGGTTGCGGGACTCGGTGGTTGTCCTTATGCCAAAGGTGCATCGGGGAATTTAGCGACGGAAGATCTCGTCTATATGCTGCACGGATTAGGAATAGAGACAGGTATCGATTTACCCTTACTTGCACAAGCAGGTAACAGAATAAGCCAAGCCTTGGGCAAAACCACAGGTTCAAAAGTAGCTAGAGCCATCAGCGGATAAAGAGCAGGATTAAAAATCTAGGTCCTAGGTCCTAGCATTTGACAGAATAAGGAGTTAAGAATAATGGCAGGACTCAATAAAGTCGTTGGAAGTTATGAAGAGGCACTCGCAGGCCTAAGCAATGATATGACCGTCATGGTGGGCGGATTTGGTCTTTGTGGTATTCCTGAAGGCCTAATTGGTCAGATGGTCAAAACCGGTGTGACCGGGCTGACCGCTATCTCTAATAATGCAGGTGTTGATGACTTTGGTCTCGGACTGCTGCTAAAAACCCGTCAAATCGATACCATGATCGCCTCCTATGTGGGTGAGAATGCCACGTTTGAGCAGCAGATGCTCTCTGGCGTATTAAATGTCATCTTGACCCCTCAAGGCACACTGGCTGAAAAAATTCGAGCTGGCGGTGCGGGTATTCCAGCATTTTTCACCGCAACAGGCTACGGCACCCCCGTTGCTGACGGTAAAGAAACCCGTGAAATAGACGGGCGTCACTATGTACTAGAGCCAGCTTTAACAGCAGACTTTGCTTTAGTCCGCGCTTGGAAAGCTGACACCATGGGCAATTTGGTGTTCCGTAAAACAGCCGCTAACTTTAACCCTATGATGGCGACCGCCGGTAAGATTACGGTCGTGGAAGCTGAGCATATTGTAGAACCCGGTGAGTTAGACCCAGATCATATCCACACACCAGGGATCTACGTCAACCGCGTGATCCAAGGAACGTTCGAGAAACGTATCGAACAACGCACCGTAAAAGCATCTGCATAAGGGAGGCAAACATCATGGCATTATCAAGAGAACAACTCGCACAACGTGTAGCCCAAGAACTTAGAGATGGCTATTACGTCAACCTTGGTATCGGCATCCCAACGCTCGTGGCAAACTACATCCCTCAAGGTATAGAAGTGATGCTGCAATCTGAAAATGGTTTATTAGGCATGGGAGAGTTCCCAACTGAAGAGACCATAGATGCCGATCTCATTAACGCAGGTAAGCAAACCGTCACTGCCGTCCCCGGTGCATCATTTTTCTCATCGGCAGAAAGCTTTGCCATGATCCGCGGTGGACATGTAGATCTGACCGTACTGGGTGCTTTTGAGGTGGATGAGCAAGGCTCTATCGCCTCTTGGATGATCCCCGGCAAGCTGATTAAAGGCATGGGCGGCGCAATGGATTTGGTCGCTGGCGCCGATAATATCATCGTCACCATGATGCATGCAGACAAGAAAGGTAACTCTAAACTCCTGACTAAATGCGAACTGCCATTAACCGGCTTTGGTTGCATCAAACGTGTACTGACCGACTTGGCCTTTATGGAGATTAAAGATGGCGCGTTCCACTTACTTGAACGTGCGCCAGGAGTTAGTGTTGAAGAGATTGTATCTAAGACAGCCGGTACATTGATTGTCCCTGACTATGTACCTGAGATGCGCTTTTAATCTCAAATCGATCTACATTAATTTTTTCTAAATAAACGCCCACAAGACTCATCTTGATGGGCGTTTTTATATAACATTTTCACAGAGAAAATCACGAACCACTAACAATGAGAGCCGAACAAGTACACACTCCAAAAACATAACAGATATAACTCAAACAAAATTCATTCAGACCTCTCATTTTTTCAAAGCCAGCTTGTTTAGCCTTCAAGCCAACTGTACCGTGCGCGCATCATTTGTCATTACCACAGTTGAATTGTGAAATTAAATAAGAATCATCAAGGTTTTACCTTAATAGAGCTCGTCATTGTCATCATCATTTTGGGCATATTAAGTGTTACTGCCACGTCCAAATTCCTCTCACTGTCCAGTGAGGCTCAAGCATCAAGTTTACAAGCGATTGCAGGCTCTATAGCATCGATGAACCGGATAGTGCACGCTAAGACACAAATGATTGGAATTGCAGATAAGGACGACTGCAGCAGTGATTGCAACGGACATCCAAATTGGGATATCAATATCGGCCACTACTTTGTCGATGTTTCAGGCACTCGCTTATTTGTACTTAAGGGCTACCCACTGACAAATGGCGGCTTTCCGATTATCGAAGAAAACTATCGTATTGTAATGGGGTTAACTGACGATGATTTCATATTTAATTCAGGCTCAAAATTTTCTATTATTCCCACAAAATTTACAAATAAAATATCAGAAATAGAAGCTGGCACCTTCAAGTGCCACATAGAGAATAGCAATTTGATATCCGACCCTGTTTATTCAGCTCTTACCGACAACTGCTAATTTTTTAAAATAATTTCAGCCGCTGCATGTAAACTGGGATCATTAGGATCTGAGATATTAGTGACCCAGATAATCTCTCCAGATCGGTTAATAAATACCGTCGTTGGTGTCCCCGGAACCCCATAGCTTTTTGCAGCACTCTCACCACTAATTAAGGTTGGAAAATGTATACCACGTTTTTTCAGCATCTCACCTGGCATCGCCCCTTCATCTTCATTAAAGCTAATACCCAACACTTGCAGATCAGTATCTTTATAGTCCTTAGCAATACTGTCCAGTCCCGGCTGAAGTTTCTTACAGTAAGGACACCAGGTTGCCCAAAAATGCAGGATGAGTGGCTTACCTTTATACTCGGCTAAAGTGTGCGCCTTCCCTTGAGGATCCGGTAGGCTGAAGTCGGGAGCCATGTTTAACATTTCCATCCCTTGGCTTGTTCCACTTAATAAAATCAACAGCATCACACTTTTCAACAGTTTCATCATTCTCTTCTCTCGTTCATATTTAATTGCTTCATATTAAAAATAGACCGAATAACCTGAATTTATTATTCAATTTTTACGGTCTAAGATAATTAATAGCAAAAGCAGAGAAATGAACAAAAGGAGATACTATGAGATTTAGTATTAAAGGAGACCAGCCCATCACTGTTTTTCAGATAACGGCTGTCTTTAGTATGATGTTCGCCTTGGTAGGCTTTAGTTATAACGTCTGGCGCATGGAGATCACCGAATACAACAGCAATATGCGCTCGGCCAGTTTTGAATTACTGCTACAACTTTCTGAGCTTGAAGCCATTGTCTATGCCGCTCACTATGACCAAGATACAATTGAAGGCAACCCGAGAAAAGGCTGGATAAAGGTCAACCTGATTGCCGACTTAAGCATGATCGCTGAACCAGAGGTTTCTACATCCGCTAATGCACTGAAAATGAAGTGGCAAGAGAACTGGCAAACACTTAATGGCTCTGAAGCAAGTGCCATGAAAATGGTGGAGGCGATTGATCACACACGTGATGAGGTGAGACATTTACTGTCTCAATTAAATTAATCATGTTTGATTTTACATAAAAAAGCACCGAGGTACGTTAACCCTCAGTGCTCTCTTTATTCGACATTAATATCCACGCTTTAGGCTAGCCCTGCCGCCTTAATCGCACAACTTAGTCCCACAAGAATTCGCGGAAGTGCTTACGGCAAACTGACTCGTAGCTTTCATTGCCACCAATCGCGACCTGTTCACCTTCTCGCATCGGTTTGCCATTACCATCTAGACGCACCACCATATTGGCCTTTCGACCACAGTGACAGATGGTTTTAAGCTCAACGAGTTTATCCGACCAAGCCAACAAATATTGACTACCTGTAAAGAGCTCACCCTGAAAGTCGGTTTTAAGGCCATAGCACAGCACTGGAATATCTAAAACATCCACCACATACGTGAGCTGCTTAACCTGCTCTTTACTTAGAAACTGAGCTTCATCAATCAGTATGCAGTGCATGCGCTGTTCTTGGTGAACATTACCGATCATGGTCGCCAGATTATCGCCACTACCAAATACTTGCGCGTCGGTTTCAATACCAATTCTTGATGCGACTTTACCCACTCCATATCTGTCATCAATGGATGCTGTCATCACTAAGGTATTCATACCGCGTTCGCGATAGTTATAAGAAGACTGCAATAAAGAGGTCGATTTACCCGCGTTCATGGCTGAGTAATAAAAATAAAGTTGCGCCAAACTCGTATTCCTTAATTAAATAGTTCCCGCTAGTTTACCACCATCACCGCATCAATATAACTAATCATAGATTGGTATTATACCAATCAGTATAAGAAGTTGATCTACTCAGAGTGTTTTTTGGCAAACT
>OJDH01000311.1_pt1 | contig 25695 bp, 25 predicted proteins | sample 1592761 | NCBI WGS metagenome assembly OJDH01 (sample SAMN05416855, study PRJEB24817) | seawater metagenome | isolation source: Sea water | place: Canada:Atlantic | collected 2013-11
TCTCGTGGGCTCGGAGATGTGTATAAGAGACAGGTAGATTAGGGCATTGTTTTTTAAGCAAATCATGTAAGATATGAATATCACGCATGGTGTTATTCTTTGTAGGTAGCAGCTTGGTTAGTTTTTGGCGAAATCCTCTTTCTTGATAAAAGACATCAAATAGCGCTATGCGTGTCTATATTATTGTTTCTGCTCATAATTATGAGGGGATTCGTTAGTGTTAAGCGTTAGGGCTTTCTGCGCTATTTGCTTAACTCTGGAGATATTATGAAACATGAAGAGTTACCTGAAAACACGTCAGATAAATTATTGAACCTATTACACTCTAATATTAGATTTGCGATTAAAATACTGGCTATTTTGATGGTGTTAGTAATTTACTGGAGTATTGCTGACGTTGTTTATGTTCTTTATATGAGGTTATCAGTACCACCATACTTCCTTCTAGACGTAGAAGATATCCTTCAGGTCTTTGGTGCATTCATGATTGTATTAATCGCTGTTGAAATATTTATTAATATTCGATTATACCTTGGCTCACATATAATCCCAGTTGAGTTAGTTGTGGCAACTGCACTCATGGCTGTAGCACGAAAAATTATAGTGTTAGACCTTAAAATTGTTTCAGCCGAACAAATTATGGGACTAGCTTTGGTTACTCTCGCTTTAGGGATAACTTATTTTCTACTAAAACGTAAGGCTCAATCAAGCCCTAGCAAGCCGCTCAAGCAGGACAAATAACAGTTGGCTGCTACTCCTGCGTCGCTCATAGCCGTCTGTCACAGTCGCTCGAAATCTTTCTGTCCCGAATGTCACAATATATGTGAACTCAAACAGATTAAATGGAGTGCTGAAAATACAATTTTGACGATGAGAGTCCGGTCCGTGAGCTACATTCCGCCTACAAATTCTTGCCATGATAAAAGGACTTCTTTGAAGTCTTCTAAACCGCAACCGCAGATTGATTCCTGATCGTATAATTCGGTGTCTTCAGGAATATCGATTTCACCCTCATCTCGGGTTATCGCTGCGTAAACTTCTATCTCATCTCGCGTTAAATCCATATTGAATTCACGCCCTTGCAGCGCGTATTGCTCAATGTCTTTGTGTTCTAATTGTTGAATAACATCCAACAAGTGGTGTATTTTCTGACGATCTCGACCGAGTTCTTCACTAAACCATAAGCCGAGCGTTTCCGCTCCCATTTCAAAAATGGCGGCAGGCTCTGCGCGATCGTTGCGAATAAATTGATAATCCATTAGGTGTCCAAAAAGATTAAATTAAAAAATGTCGCCGCGGGCTTCGATCTGAGTTAAATAAACTCGCAAGTCAAACTCCAGTTGATGGTAATCCGGCAGCATATGTAAACATAGTTGATAGAATGCTTTGTTGTGATCTTTCTCTTTTAAGTGTGCTAATTCGTGCACCACAATCATGTTAAGGAAGGGCTCTGGAACACGTTTAAATAGCGTACTAACGCGAAGTTCATTCTTGCTTTTGAGTTTCGCGCCTTGCACCCGAGAAACATACGTGTGTAAACCTAACGCATGGTTAACCACATGTATTTTGGGATCAAATGCGATTTTACTAAGTGGTGCAGACTTGCGCATAAAGCGGTTCTTTAAGTCCATAACATATTGCCGTAATGCATTGTCGTTGCTGACGTCATGCACATGGGGATAGCTTTTGAGCAAATAGTCTTTTAATTTATCTTGCTCAAGGAGCTGCTCTATTTTGTCTTGCAGGTGTCCAGGGTATGCAGCTAAGTACTTCATTGTATGAATATTAATGACTCGATTTTTTAGGCTCAGGCCAAACAAATTCATCCGCAGAAGCGGGCGCTTGAACGGTCTTTTTAGGGGAGCGAGACTTGCTCCTAGTGGTATACAAATAAAGCTCTTCGACTTTGGCTCTAGCCCAAGGGGTTTTGCGTAAAAACTTTAAGCTTGATTTAACGCTTGGGTCGCTTTTGAAACAATTGATTTTTACTTGCTCGTGCATTTGCTCCCAGCCTAGCTTTTCGACCAGAGTTTCCACTATGTGTTGCAAGGTTAAGCCGTGCAAAGGATTGTTTTTCTGAACTGTCATTCTGTCACATCTGAAATAGTTTGATATTGGGCAATATAATCTGCAACGTTAGGACTAGTAGGTACGCTAAATTATGATGCCTGTTAGGGGTTGTGAATTCTCTACCGGTTGCTCTGGGTAGGTAGCAAGTGTTTGCGATGAACCATGTTCGTCTATTTGCTCTAATTTAACAGAAAATCCCCATAAATGATGTAGATGCTTTAACACTTTATGGTGGCTGTCAGCCAGTGGAACACCGTTTTGTGGCAAATATGACAAGGTTAAAGAGCGGTCGCCTCTGGAGTCCACACCATACACTTGTATATTTGGCTCAATATTACTCAAATTATATTGCGCGGAAAGTTTTTCTCTGACGGCGTGATAACCGGCTTCGTCATGAATGGCAGAAACATCGAGAAAGGCGTTTTGTTCATCATCTTCAATGGCAAAAAACTTAAAATCACGCATTAGCTTTGGTGACATAAACTGACTGATAAAGCTTTCATCCTTAAAGTTTTGCATGGCGAAGTGGACTGTTTCCAGCCAGTCTTTGCCTGCAATTTCAGGAAACCATTGGCGATCTTCATCAGTGGGTGATTGGCAAATGCGCTTTATATCCATAAACATATTAAAGCCCAATGCATATGGATTGAGGCCTGAATAGTTTGGGTGATTATATGCTGGTTGTGCCACCACATTGGTATGGCTGTGCAGAAACTCAAGCATAAACTTATCTGTGAGTTTCCCCTCATCGTAGAGATGGTTGAGTATATGATAGTGCCAAAAGCAGGCCCATCCCTCGTTCATAACTTGGGTCTGTTTTTGCGGATAAAAGTACTGAGATACTTTGCGCACAATCCGGACTAATTCTCGTTGCCAAGGTTCTAACAAAGGGGCATTCTTTTCGATAAAATACAGCAGATTCTCTTGCGGCTCAGAAGGGAATCTTCGAGTAGGTTCGCTGCTTTTAGCTACAGACTTAGGCAAGGTACGCCATAATTCATTCACTTGAGATTGAATATGTTGCTCACGATTTTGCTGGCGCTCCCGCTCAATCTGCATGGATATTTTCTGTGGACGTTTGTAGCGATCAACACCGAAATTCATTAACGCATGGCAGGAGTCGAGCACATTTTCGACTTCACTAACACCGTATTTTTGTTCGCACTTCGCCACATAATTTTTGGCAAATAGTAGGTAGTTTATAATTGAGCTAGCGTCTGTCCATGCTTTGAATAGATAGTTATTTTTGAAAAACGAGTTATGGCCGTAACAAGCATGGGCCATGACGAGTGCTTGCATAGGCATGGTGTTTTCTTCCATTAGATAGGCGATGCAAGGGTCTGAATTAATGACGATTTCGTAGGCCAATCCCATTTGTCCGCGACGGTAATTTTGCTCTGATTGAATAAATTTTTTGCCATAAGACCAATGGGCATAATTAACCGGCATACCGATACTCGCGTACGCATCCATCATGTGTTCAGCGGTAATAATTTCTATCTGGTTGGGATAAGTGTCTAGGCCATAATGTTTCGCTACGCGATCAATCTCTTGTTCGTATTCGTCCAAAAGCTCGAAAGTCCAATCAGGGCCGTCACTTAGCACATCGGAAGTTTGCTTGTGCTGCACATCTGCTTGAGTATTCTTCATAAACTAAGCCACTCCTGATTGGTTTTCTACGCCTTGGTCGAACAGCTCCCTGAAAACCGGATAGATGTCATCAGCATCGACAATATGTTTAATGGCAAAATTATTATGGGTTTCGCTGAGCTTTTCATATTCATGCCAGAGCTTTTGATGTTGACGCGCAGTAATTTCGATATAAGCGAAGTAACGCACTGCAGGCAGCAAGCTCTTTTCGAGTATTTCAGTGCACTTGGCGCAATCGTCTGTCCAATTATCTCCGTCTGACGCCTGTGCTGCATATATATTCCACTCATGACGAGGGAAACGCTGCTCTACGATCTGCTTCATCAACACTAAGGCACTTGAGACAATCGTGCCGCCGGTTTCTGTGGAATAAAAGAACTCTTGTTCGTCGACTTCTTTGGCTTGAGTGTGGTGATGTATATAAACAACCTCGACGTCCTTGTAGGTGCGCGTTAAGAATAAATACAGCAAGATATAGAATCGTTTGGCTTTGTCTTTGGTGGCCTGGTCCATTGAACCCGACACATCCATTAGGCAAAACATAACTGCTTTGCTCGATGGTATGGGGCGTTTTTGATAATTGCGAAAGCGCAGATCAAAGGTGTCGATAAAAGGCACACGAGAAATCGCCTTTTCCAACTGCGCTATCTCTTCTTTTAGCTTTGCCAACATAAGCTGGTCAGGAAGTTTAGATTCGAGGACTTCAACAAGTTGCGCTTGTAGTCGCTTTAGTTGGGCCTTTTTACCTGCTGTGAGGGCGATGCGCCGGGCCACAGACCCTTTCAAAGATCGCACTACATCTAAATTACTGGGGACCCCGTCTGATACAAATCCCGCTCGATAGCTTTCATATTCAACTAGTTTATCCTGCTGAGTTTTTTCGAGATTCGGCAGGATCAGATCTTCGAAAAGAAGATCTAGATATTCGTCTTTTGAAATTTGAAAGACAAAGTCGTCTTGCCCCTCACCGCTATCACTGGCGTTACTATCTCCGCCTTGTCCGGCACCTGAATCAGGGCGTTTTATCTTATCCCCCGCTGTAAATTGGTCATTGCCGGGATGCACAATGCTTCTGGCGCCACCTTTACCTGTATGAAAAATAGGTTCAGATATATCTCGGCTAGAAATACCGATTTTTTCACCATTGGTAACGTCGGTGACACTGCGTTTGTTGATTGAGTCAGACACCGCCTTCTTAATTTGCTCTTTGTAACGGCGCAAGAAACGTTGGCGGTTGACTGTACTCTTTCCTTTGCCGTTGAGCCGTCGATCAATAAAATGGGCCATACTACTTTACCTCAATGGATTCCATTGGAGCGCTGTTGTTTACCAGTGCCACATTAAGAAGATTTTCTCACCCGTAAATACCATTCGCATAACAATCTGACTTGTTTTTGGGTGTAGCCTTTTTCGGCCATACGGGCGACAAAATCATCGTGTTTTTTCTCGTCTTCCGCAGAGCCTTTTTTGTTAAATGATATAACGGGCAATAGATCTTCAGTGTTGGAAAACATTTTCTTTTCAATAACCGTGCGTAACTTTTCGTAGCTGGTCCAGCTTGGGTTCTTGCCTTTATTATTGGCTCTGGCGCGCAGTACGAAATTAACTATTTCATTGCGAAAATCTTTAGGGTTGCTTATACCTGCGGTTTTCTCGATTTTCTCAAGCTCGGTATTTAGCGCTTCTCTGTCAAATAGCTGGCCAGTTTCAGGATCTCGATATTCCTGATCTTGGATCCAGAAATCCGCATAAATGACATAACGGTCAAACAGATTTTGACCGTATTCAGAGTAGGATTCTAAATACGCGGTTTGGATTTCTTTACCGATAAACTCCACATACTTAGGGATTAAATAACCCTTTAAATGTTCTTTGTATTTATCAGCGATTTCGGTAGCGAATTGCTCTCGTTCAATTTGGCGCTCGAGTACATAGAACAAATGCACTGGGTTGGCGGCCAATTCTTGTGGATCAAAATTAAAGACGCGGGACAATATTTTGAATGCGAAGCGGGTTGATAGGCCTTGCATGCCTTCATCCACACCTGCGTAATCTCGGTACTCTTGATAGGACTTGGCCTTAGGGTCCGTGTCTTTCAAACTTTCACCGTCATACACCCGCATTTTTGAATAAATGCTTGAATTCTCAGGCTCTTTCAAACGAGATAACACACTGAACTGGGCTAGGGTTTCTAGCGTGTCTGGGGCACATGGTGCACCTGATAGTTCACTGTTATCGATGAGTTTGCGATAAATCTGCATTTCTTCTGATACACGTAAGCAATATGGCACATTGACAATAAATACGCGGTCAAGAAAGGCTTCATTGTTCTTGTTATTACGAAAGGTTTGCCACTCGGACTCATTCGAGTGGGCCAATATTACGCCTTCAAAGGGCAGGGCAGACAGCCCTTCGGTGGAATTGTAATTACCTTCCTGAGTGGCGGTTAATAGGGGGTGAAGTACTTTTATAGGCGCCTTAAACATCTCCACAAATTCCATCAAACCTTGATTGGCGCGGCACAACGCACCTGAGTAGCTGTAGGCATCAGGGTCGTTCTGGGCGAAGTGTTCCAAGCGCCTGATATCCACTTTTCCGACTAAAGCGGAGATGTCTTGGTTGTTCTCATCACCGGGCTCAGTTTTAGCAACCGCAACCTGATCGAGGATTGAAGGGTGTAACTTGACCACCTTGAACTTTCGAATATCCCCGTTGTATTCATGTAGGCGTTTACGCGCCCATGGTGACATGACGGTTCTTAGGTAGCGTTGTGGAATACCATACTCATTAAGCAGTAATGAGCCGTCCTCATTCGAATCGAACAAACTAAGAGGGTGGTCGTTCACCGGAGAGTCTTTGAGCACGTAAATGGGCTGTTGCTGCATCAGTTCTTTTAGCTTCTCGGCTAAAGAAGACTTGCCGCCGCCAACAGGACCAAGCAGGTATAGCACTTGTTTCTTCTCTTCCAGCCCCTGAGAAGCATGCCGAAGATAAGATACGATTTGTTCTATTGATTCTTCCATGCCATAAAACCCGTCGAACGCTGGGTAGCGAGCGATGATTCGGTTAGAAAAAATACGGCTTAAGGTGGCATCTTTGGCGGTGTCGACCATCTCTGGTTCACCAATTGCTTTAAGAAGACGTTCTGCTGCATTGGCGTATGCTGAATCATCTGTTTTACAGATTTCCAAGAATTCGTCGATGGTTAATTCTTCTTCTTTACGGGCTTCGTACCGTGTTTGATATTGCTCTAAAATTCCCATAACTCGACCTCACATATAGAAAATTTTCTGGCTTCACTGGTAAGATTAGACCCTTATTGGCATTTGTATGTTTCAGATTTAGAACAATATTTTCTAGAGAATGCTAAAAACTGATTTTTAAGCACTAACGAAGTTAGCGCAAGAGAAGCGCAGAGTAAGCAATGCTGAATGGAGTGTGAACAAAAGCCTATTATCGGCAAATTTGAGAGTGCGAGCGATGAGCTGCAGGATGGTTATAGGCACAAGAGCAAAGACATCAGATACAAAAAAGCCCCGATTCATCGAGGCTTTTATATCATCTTCTGATTAGGTTAATCAGACCAGAATCGCTTAAGCGAAGTTACTCGCTGCGAAATCCCAGTTTGCTAGTGCCCAGAAACCTTCAAGGTACTTAGGACGAGCATTACGGTAATCGATGTAGTAAGCATGTTCCCATAAATCTACTGTTAGTAGAGGGGTAACACTTGCATCAGTTAAAGGAGTACCAGCATTGCTAGTGTTAACTATGTCTAGGTTGCCGTCAGCTGTTTTAACAAGCCAAGTCCAGCTTGAACCGAAGTTGTTAACTGCTTTGTCGTTTAATGCTGCTTTGAAATCTGCGAAAGAACCCCATTTAGCGCTAATTGCATCAGCAAGTGCGCCAGTTGGCTCGCCGCCGCCATTTGGGCTTAGGCTGTTCCAGTAGAACGTGTGGTTCCAGATTTGAGCAGCGTTATTGAAAACTCCACCTTCTGACGATTTAACGATCTCTTCAAGATCTTTATTCGCCATATCAGTACCTTCAACCAAGCCGTTTAGCTTAGTAACATAAGTCGCGTGATGCTTGCCATAGTGATATTCCAACGTTTCAGCTGAGATATGTGGTTCTAAGGCATTTTTTTCATACGGAAGAGCTGGTAGTTCGAAAGCCATGATGATTCTCCATTTAAAGTTAACTAAAATCGTGTGTCTAACTTTGTGTAAACGCTAATGTTTTATACACGAATATAAAACGGTTTGTCCAAAGTTATCCTGAAACCCAGTCACCGATCTTAGGGCGCCTAAGGTACATTACAAGGGGTAAGCCTGATAATAATTTGAAACCAATAAAGATCACAAGGGAGCATTGGTATATTGCCTTGAAAACGGTAAACTTGACCGCATTACTAGCGTTAATACAATTTTGAGTGAGAATATTTATGGAAACGGTTGAAAAAATTCAGCAACAAATCAGTGAAAACCCCATTCTTCTTTATATGAAAGGGTCGCCTAAATTGCCTAACTGTGGCTTTTCAGCTCAGGCATCACAGGCGTTGATGTCTTGTGGCGAAGAGTTTGCTTACGTTGATATTCTGCAAAACCCTGACATTCGTTCAGAATTGCCAAAATACGCTGATTGGCCTACTTTTCCACAGTTGTGGGTAGACGGTGAGCTTATTGGTGGTTGTGACATCATCATGGAAATGGTTCAGCAGGGCGAATTGCAAACAATCGTCAAAGAAAGCGCTGAAAAACGCGCTAATAAGTAACTGAGCCAGTTACTTATTAGCGAAGTCGATTGGCTTCGTTTTGAACAATTAATCATCCATAAAAAAAGAGTCTCATAGGACTCTTTTTTTGTTTGTGTCTTGTTAACTTGCATCATAAAATTAATGAGCGGTAAAAAGGCACTGATTATTGGTGCTCCTGCTGAGTGCTCACTCTGCTAGGTTGGGTTAACACACTTCTTTAAATAGAGATTCGTCAATAATAGTGTTGTCAACGATGCTTTGCGCCATACGTACACATTTACCGCACTGATCACCCACGCCAAGCGCTTCACGCAGTTGGCGCATATTGCCCACACCGTCTTCGCGAACGGCCTGTTTAATAGCTTTGTCGGTAATGCCGTGGCACAAACAAACGTACATAATTAACCTTACTAAATATTGATGTAAATGATAATAATTGTTGTTTGCAATACTTTCAAGTATTTCTTTCGTTAATTTGTACATTAAATGGTCTAGATTTATTTCTACTTGATAGTGCGAGATAAGTAGGCCGCAAATTCGGACTCGCCACTTGGTTTTTACGAAACCATACTTACATTATTGGTTCGTAAAAGAGTGTGATAACCCGTTAATAGTCGTTACACTATGCGCCAGCATATTTTAAACCCAAAGAATGGAGATCAAAAATGAGTGTACTAGTTAGTCGCCCAGCCCCAGATTTTACCGCCGCAGCTGTATTAGGAAATGGCGATATCGTTGAAAACTTCACCCTAAGCGAAGCAATCAAAGGGCAAAAAGCAGTTTTGTTTTTCTACCCTCTTGATTTCACTTTCGTTTGCCCATCTGAATTGATTGCTTTTGATAAGCGTTACGATGAGTTTAAAAAACGTGGTGTTGAAGTGATTGGTGTGTCTATCGATTCTCAGTTTACCCATAACGCATGGCGTAACACTGCTATCAATGATGGCGGTATCGGTAAAGTGAAATACGCTATGGTTGCTGATGTTAAGCACGAAATTTGTCAAGCATACGATGTTGAGCATCCAGAAGCTGGCGTTGCATTTCGTGGTTCGTTCTTGATCGATGAAGAGGGCGTTGTGCGTCACCAAGTGGTTAACGATCTTCCTTTAGGTCGTAACATTGACGACATGCTTCGCATGGTTGATGCGCTTAACTTCCATGAAGAACATGGTGAAGTGTGCCCAGCCGGTTGGCAAGCTGGTGAAAAAGGTATGGTAGACAGCCCTGAAGGTGTTGCTAGCTATCTTTCAGAGAACGCTGATTCGCTTTAATAACCTGTAGCGTTACGCGTTATAGATGAAGTGATAAAAGCCGCTGTGATCTTATGTGAACAGCGGCTTTTTTGTGTCTGCGAAATAATGCTTAGTCATGCTCTGGGGTCGGCCAACCACAGGCGCTTTGCCATTTATTAACAATATAACAATAGAGCTCGGCAGTTTTCTGGGTGTCATATAAAGCTGAATGTGCTTCGCTTTGATTGAAGCTAATGTTTGCCGCTTGACATGCTTTGACCAATACCGTTTGCCCCAACGCTAGGCCTGATAGCGTGGTGGTATCGAATGATACAAATGGATGAAACGGCGTACGCTTAATTTTACTGCGTTCGATAGCGGCATTGATAAAACCTAAATCGAATGCGGCGTTGTGCGCCACCATTACCGAGCGCTGGCAGTCAGCGTTTTTTTGCTCTTTGCGGATCTGCTTACACAAGTCTTTCATGACTTCTGTTTCATCTAATGCTCCGCGTAGGGCGCACCAAGGATCTATTCCGTTGAACTCTAACGCCGCCTTTTCTAAGTTAGCTCCTTCAAAGGGAACCACATGATAATGAAACGTTTTATCTGGGGTTAAATAGCCATCGGCGTCCATTTTTGTTGTAATTGCGGCGACTTCCAGCAGTGCGTCGGTTTGCGCATTGAAGCCCGCAGTTTCAACATCTACGATAACGGGAAAGTAGCCTCTGAATCGGTCTTTTAGGAGAAATTGGGGATCTGACATAGCTACCTATAGCGATAAAAATAAGGCGTGATTATGTCAACTATCTGCGCACGTCGCTACCCTATATACTTAATAATCTAGCGAACTATAATCTTTAGTAGACTGGGCAAGCGGTGAATTCAGGGTTAAGCTTTTACCGTGGGAGTCGATAACCAATGCACAGGAGCAGTGATTGCTCGTGAAGCGGAATTAATCAAACGAAAAGACTTATGAAATCTATCTTATTTATAGTGTCCCTGACGTTAAGCAGTTCTCTATCAGCTGGACTACGGCAATACGCGGCAAAAATTGAGACTTCTGACTGGCAGTTAAGCCAGCAAAGTCGTTTGCAGTGTACCTTGGCACATAAAATACCAGGCTATGGTGAGGCAATGTTTACGAGCATGGCGTCTAAGCAACTGAATATGGAATTCGAGCTTGATATGCTGCGTCTGCCCAAAACGTTTGGCATGGCATCTGTCTATTCTGTTCCCCCTCGGTGGATGCCGGGGCAAATGCACCGCGCCATTGCAGATATGACCATACGTAAGCAATACAATGGTGATCTGCCAGAGCAAGCTGCTTGGACTATGCTCTCGGAACTAGAAAAGGGCTTCTGGCCGACCATATATTATCAAGACTGGTACAATCAAAGTGATAGGATTGCGGTTGGCTTAAATGCCAGCAATTTTGCTGCCCCTTATGAAAATTTCGCACAATGCGTATCGAATCTATTGCCCTACAGTTTTGATGACATTGCCTACACCATTCTCGCCTATCAAAAAAACAGCACCGAATTGACCAAGTACTCCCAGCGCCGTTTGAATATGATTGGTCAATACCTCAAAGAAGATAGCGATATGGAATTAGTATTGCTTGATGGTTACAGCGATAGCTACGGCGGTCGAGACATGAACAAAACCTTGTCGGTGAGTCGTGCAGTAGAGATAAAAAATTACTTTAGCGACATGGGCGTAGCCCCTCAGCGAATCGAAGTGACAGGCCATGGCGAACGACGACACATTGCCCCTAATACCAATGAGATGTCACGTGCAAAAAACCGCCGTGTGGTGATCCGTATGGCTAAACCTTAGCGGGGTCACTTTTTGTCCACCTACTTCAGAGTGCGATAGAGTCATCAAAAAAGCCGATTAATTTGATTAATCGGCTTTTTGCTATTGCTTGACTTATAGCTTCGCTATATCCCAATAAGTATCTACTTAGTGAGGTTGTTGCTCTAAATACTTAACGACTGTGTCAGTAAAATCAGTAAACAAGCCGTCCACTTTTAACTGTTTGAACAATAAGTCTAGCGTTTGTTTATTGGTAATCCCTTTTGGCAGCGCGTCTTGCCTGAAGGTATAAGGGTGCACGTCAAGCCCAGCATCATGAGCGCGTTTAACCAATCCCGTGGATTGTAAGGTCTGCATATCAACCAGTTGCGGGATCCACGGTCCTATACCTTGAGCGATTGACGCTAACTCTTTGAGTTTTTCAGGTGTGCGCAGAGCATCATAATCAGTGGGGGATTCACCCCAATCATTCTCACCTAGCAACTGAATCAATTTTACTTTTGCGCCTAGTTCATGGCGCAAACGTTTCAGCTCAGCATAATCGAAGCACTGCACATAAATGGCTTTACTAGCGTCATCAAGGCCATGTTTGCGCAGGGTTTTCATCACAATTTTGCTGATATCCACGCCTTGTTCCCGGTGCCAAGCTGGGGATTTTATTTCAGGGTAAAAACCGATGTTCTTGCCAAATTGGCGGTTAAGTTGATTAATCAGCTCAATCTGTTCTTCAAATGTCGCAATGGTGAATTCTGCGCTTCCTTGATAGCGGTTTTTAAAAATCTGTTTGCCATCTGTTGTACTGCGCTCATGCACTTTTAAAGACTTCAATTCTGCTAACGTAAAATCAAGAGCATAGAAACGCCCGTCATCACGTTTGCGCTGTGGGTATTTATCTGCAACGTTTGATACTGTATCTAAGTGAATATCATGCAGCACCACTGGCACGCCATCTTTGCTTATCACCACGTCTTGCTCAATAAAGTCTGCCCCAAGGGCGAAGGCGAGCGTAGTGGACTCCATGGTGTGTTCTGGTAGATATCCCGAAGCTCCACGATGAGCAATGATCAATGGTTCAGCCCATGCCACTTGGCTCGCCAGCAGCCCAAGCAATGATAACGACAAAATTGATTTCTTCATATTGACTCCAATGTCACAGTTTCCTAATTCGGGTAATTGCGGGTAATTGCTGGTACTCGCGGGTAATAGCGGATAATTATGTTGTTTGAATAAGCTCAATGGCGTAACCGTCCGGATCGCGCACAAATGCAATTACTGTGCTGCCGCCTTTAACCGGGCCTGCGTCACGGTATACATCGGCGCCTTTGGCTTTCAATTGCTCACACACTCGGTAAATATCATCCACCCCAAGGGCAATGTGACCATATGCGGTGCCGATATCGTAGCTATCTTCATCCCAATTGTGGGTTAATTCTAATACCGTGTTGCTGTCTTCGTCGCCATAACCGATAAACGCCAATGTGTAGCGGTAATCTTTGTTCTCACTGCTGCGCAGCAGTTTCATGCCAAGCAGTTCAGTGTAAAAAGTGATAGAGCGGTCTAAATTACCGACACGTAACATGGTGTGCAAAAAGCGCATAATGGTCCTTAACAATACTGAGGTACGACTAAGTCGTTGATTGTAACTAGTTAACTGTCTCAACAATATGACAAAGCGTAACAAAAAATAGATGGAGAGGTGCTAACTACTCAATTTTAACCCAATGACACCCAAGGTGATGGTGATAAGGCTTAGAACCCGCCAAAAATTAAGCGGCTCGTTGAGCATAACGATACCAACAATCGCCGTGCCTATCAGGCCGATGACGACCCAAACCGCATAAGCGGTTCCCGCTGGGAGTGATTTCATGGCTATGCTGAGCAAACCAAAACTGATGGCCATGGCAACAAGAGTGAATATAGAAGGCCACAGCTTGCTAAAACCGTCACTATATTTAAGGCCAATTGCCCACACAACTTCGAATAGCCCGGCGATGATTAAAATAATCCAGTTCATTTTTATACCTACACATTTTGAGCTGGGTCGTCCCAGGTAAAAGCGCGAGGGATGAGGTCGTCCTCATTTCGTTGATATCACAACCGTGAGCTAACATGAGCCTCTATACGCGCGCAGAGCGCACAGGAGGTGAAAATTTGATTGTCGAAAAGACGATAAGATTTTAACACAGTTGTTTACTTGAGGAATAGTCGCTAAACCACATGTTGCAAAACGTGGCGCTACAAAAAAATCGTATTTCTGTGTAACCCCTTGTGTAAAAACACGCGTCGATATAGAGGGAAAGCCTGCTTTAATTATTTAGTGGCGGGCAAAGAAAATAAACACGAATAGTGTGTTTGTCGTTCTCTATTCATGTTTATCGGGTTTCAATTTCTAAATACATTATTCAGAAGCGGTTAAGCAAATTGGTACGGCTTAATTGCAGCTTCCTAGTAATGCCCATGAGGAATCGCTACCTGGCAAACTATTGGTGTACCAGTTTGCTTGATAAGCATTGCCTTGATATTGCATCTGGTCGCCTGTGTTATTATGGGTATTGGCCCCACCGGCATAATCTGCTTGAACCCAGTTAGGGTAGCTATTTATTGCACTGCAATCACTGCCACTGCCTGTTGTTTGCGGGCAACCGCTCGCATCTACATCTGTGCCTTGAGGTGTATCGGGGCATTGGTCTGTGATATCGCTAACACCGTCAGCATCAGAATCGGCTATCGCACAACCAATAATATCGACTGTTGTACCAGTGGGGGTGTTATCGCATTGGTCATCACTGTCATTCACTCCGTCGCCATCACTGTCTAAATTGACGACACTCGAGTCCCACCCTTTAATAATTGATTTCACTTTTGTGCCAGACGCGGTCAATGAATTCCAGCTTCCGCCGGGAGTAAAAGTGGAAGCGCCTTCGGCTTTATCGTTCAGCGCCCAATTAGCGTGGCTGATATTATTTGCTTTAAAAAAAGCCATCCATGCATCGGTTTCATTTGCGTTTACTGCGCCATTGCCGTCAGCATTGACGGTACCCCACTCGGTGGCGAAGAGTGCGATGCCGTTGTTTAAAGCCGTTTGGGCCTTATTGCGCAGTGACGCGCCGTGTGTGCCGGCGTAAAAATGGAGTGTGTAGGCAATATTGGCGCGATCGATTGGATCTTGAGAGGCCACGTCAACATCTTGAGACCAAGTAGGTGTGCCAACCACAATTAGGCTATTCGGATCAATTGCACGTATTTTATCGATTAGTGTTTCTGCATAAGGCTTAATGTCATTGGCCCATGAAATTTGCAATGGCTCATTATAGATTTCATAAATAACGTTGTCGTAGGTGCCATACTTATTAGCGACTTCTTCGAAAAATTTTACGGCAGTGGCCTGATCCGTGTGGGCCTCGTGACTATGAAAGTCAATAATGACATACATGTCTTGTTCAATCGCAGCGTTTACGACTGTGTCAAGGCGGCTCATGTTACCGTCCCAGTCAAAATTCAAGCTACCCGCCGTATTCACACCATGGCCTATTGCGGCTCGTATTACGTTCGCACCAAACTCTGACTTTGCACTTGCAACGGCTTGCGCAGTATAGAATTTCTCGCCACCCCAACCGGTATTACTCCAAAATAGACTGTTACCCGCAAAGCTCACCGGTGTGCCACCTGTCACAATTTGATTTCCACTGACATTTAGTGGAGGAACAGCGGCTTCACTCATGATCGCCACTCCGGCCATTATAGCCAAAGGCAAACTAGTGCGTTTTAAACGGTCTTTTGTAGATGTACGTAATACGTGTTTCATTAAAACTCCTTGAAATTAATTATTGATCTAATTGTATTAATCGTTCATGTGCAAAATTTGAGTGCTGAAATTCTGTCTTTCTCAACACCTGTTGCACATCGATAAATCAAGCGGTATAAGCGAGAATACTGCCAATTAAGGGTAATATAATTACCCTTAATTTGTGAGTAAGCGAAATTTGTGCCAAATGTCTTTGTTTTTTTAAGTGACTGTTTTTAAAGGTTTGTTTTTAATTTAATGAACGCTGAAATTAGGAGCTGTCGGTGATAAGGGACGAATATTAATTACGTTTAATATTATCGGAATAATATTTTCGTCAAATCTTGAAATATTAAAGCGGGAGTCAGAGGCTAAGCCTGCTCAAATTTGAGTCGCGTAATCGAGCAAGGACAAGATGATGCTTCACATGTCTTTTATTTGTATGCACAGTGGTATTCATCCGCTGGGGTTAACTTTCAGGTAAAGTATCATCGTAAATAAACGCCAAGCTTTGCTCACAAGCAAAACCGTTTGTTGCAGTTGAAGTGATTGCTAGCCCGCTGCAAGAGCTAACTGACTTTTCGACACCGAATAAAAATGCTCAAGCGCTATTTCCCCTGAAGACTATTTTTAGATGTGATGTTCTAAAACGAATAACGAGACGAACAAGTCAAAAAGTGGATCAAATAGAGCAAGTAACTCAAGTGAGTTGCTAGGGGAGAATTAAGAGGAGGTTATAGAGGAGCAATGCAAGACTCAGTAAAAGCATCGCCCCATGGGGGCCGCTAAAAGGCTTATAGAAACTACGACAGCAACTATCAGCCCTATTGTTTGTGATTATTCAGGGCTAATACTGACCAGCTGCTTGCCGAAGTTTTTGCCTTTGAGCATTCCTTGGAATGCAGGTATCGATTGTTCAATGCCCTCAACTATTGATTCTCGATACACCAATTGGCCATCTTTAACCCACTGCGCCAATTTTTGCGTGGTTTGTTGGTGTTGGTCTTGCCATTCAGTTTGCACAAAAAACCGAGCGGTGGGAGGGGTAGGGGACGTCGCCAAAATATCTTGCGGCGTTTGTACCTTGCTTAAATCAGTATCGTTATAATTTGAAACATAGCCGCAAATGGGCACTCTAGCGCCTGAGTTGAGTAGCTTAGCCACCGCCCGGGTTACATCACCACCTACGTTCTCAAAATAGATATCGATACCATTGGGGCAGGCTTGTTGTAAGTCTTTTTCAAGATTACCTGCCTTGTAATCTACGCAGGCATCAAAGCCGAGCTCATCAACTACGAACTGACATTTTTCGCTGCCACCTGCGATGCCAATGACTTTGCAGCCGTGCATCTTGCCTAACTGACCTACAATGCCACCAACAGCGCCTGAGGCGGCAGAGACCACTAAGGTATCGCCTTGTTGCGGTTTACCGATTTCGGTTAACCCGAAATAAGCCGTGCGGCCAGTCATACCCGCCGCGCCAAGGTAGGCTTGCAACGGAATGCCCATCTCCTGAATTTTGTACATCATGGGCGCGTCATCCGGTTTTATGAAGTATTCCTGCCAGCCGCCATAAGCGGTAATACGATCGCCCACTGCGTATTTGGTTGAGCGTGACTCCATTACCTCACCGACCACTTCACCTGTCATTGTGCCGCCAATAGGGGTAGGCGCTGCATATGATTTCATGTCATTCATGCGCGGGCGCATGTAAGGGTCTAACGATAACCACACAGTGCGCACCAGTATTTCGCCTTCAGCAAGTGGGACGAGAGGTTGCTCTTCAATTCTAAAATCATCATTTTGCGGCTCGCCATTGGGTCTTTTTGCTAATACAACGGCGCGGTTTACATATTGAGACATAGTGAACTCCTACTTGCTGTGGTTAATCTAGCTTGGGTTATTAACTAAATGGCTTGTTAACGTTGAGCGATCAATATTCTGTGGGCTGAATAAATCGTCGGGTTATTCGCATAACACTTAGTTGAACATATTCGAGCGATTTCATGTGCACAATAGCCATTGTAAAAAATGATAAGTCACTATTATTTTTTTCTATAAGCTGACGCAAAACTCAAAACTCAAAACTCAAAACGCAAAACGCAAAACGCAAAAAAGCCCAGATAGCAAAAAGCCAGCATTAATGCTGGCTTAACACCGTCAACTTATTCTAATACGGGGCAACTCATTGTTAAATTGTGGCAAAGAGCTGGCAAAGAGCTCTTAAAGCATAACGCTTATTTCAAACTCTCTCGTTTGAACCGAGCGGTTTAAGCCCTAATACTGCTTACCCAGCATTCGCCACTTGGCCACCGTCTAACACAACAGTGTGGCCGCATACGTAATTACTCGCACGTGAACAAAGGTAAATTGCGGTACCAGCCACATCAGCCAGCTCACCCACTTTGCGCGCAGGAAGGCTATCAGCAATCTCTTGCTCATGACCCTGTAATTGTTTTGTCATCTTGCTTGGGAAAAACCCAGGGGCAATCCCATTAATATTGACGTTAGTTGGGCGAATATCTGCTGCCATATGGCGTGTCAATTGAATAACCGCTGCCTTACTCGCAGAATACGAGTAATTGTTCATGTGAGGGTGAGTAAGCCCGTTAACAGACGCAATGTTGACGATTCGTGAGGGCTCGTTCGCGTCGCCTGCTGAACGAAGCGCGGGCAATAAGCGTTGGCTCAAAAAGAAAATAGACTTCACGTTTAAATCCATGACTTTATCCCAACCTGATTCTGGGAACTCTTCTACTGGTGCTCCCCAGGCAGCACCTGCATTGTTGATAAGAATGTCTATTTTCGGCTCGCGTTTAAGCATTTCTTCAGCGAACGCATCAACTCCTGCCATGGTCGATAAATCAGATTGAATCGCAATGCATTCGCCTAAGCGCGATAACTCCACAGCGGTTTGCTCAAGCTGTTCAAGTTTGCGCGAAGTGATATAGGTTTTAACGCCATTTTCCACAAAGCCACGGGCGATCATGGCGCCTATTCCACTAGAGCCACCCGTAACCACTGCAATTTTGCCTGCCACTGAAAAAAAATTATTCATCTACGTTCCTTATCTTATTAAAGCGCCAAGCATAAGGCGCTTAGTTATTTTTGTTTTTATGTACTTGGTCTGGCGTAACTATGCCAAGGGCGATTCACAAACAGGCTGCTCTTGCTGCTTATATCCATGGTGCTGATCTAAATATAAGAGCCAAGTTCGCGGCTAATGTTTTGGCTGGTTCTGGTTCTTAGCTCGCGACCTTTCTCGAAAAAAGCCAAATACTGAATAAGCAACGAGCGCGAAGCAAATTGCGGCAACTGCACCAGCAGGGTAGGCCATTAAAGCCATGCCGGTATCCCAGCCGTAGATAGCCATAACAAGGCATATCACACCCAAAGAGAATTCTATTAATAAACTTTCCCAAGGTAGTTTTTGGTCTGAATTAACAGGCCTAGCAAAAAAATTCACTTTATAGGGCATTTATCTTCATCCTTAACGTTACATTGGTTGCTATTTTCTTGAGCGCATTACTAATAAAAAAGCACCAAAAAAATGGCACCTTAAAGATTGCACCTAAAACGCAGCTCCTAAACCGTTGCACTTCAATGCAACCCATCATAAGTCAGTTATTGATAACACAAAAAAAGGTACATGGCGTCTTTGCGTTTATTGTCATTATTTATAATTGCTCATTACTTAGTGAATAAAGAAATTTAATAAAGTGGTTAGACCAGTTGTTTTTCTGTTATAGTCCTTAAATCCTATAAGAAAAACAAATTTTGGAGTTCTACTATGTTGCAGTACAAAGCGCCCATTATGGACATGAAGTTTCTGATTGAAGACGTGTTTAAATATTATAAACATTATGAAAAATACCCGGAGTTCGCTGAAGCCACGCCCGATTTAGTGGATGCAATATTGCAAGAATGCGCAAAATTTTGTGAAAACGAATTACTGCCGTTAAACCAAAGCGGTGATAAAGAAGGCTGTAAATTCGACAATGGTGTGGTGACTACGCCAACTGGCTTTAAAGCAGCCTACAACAAATACGTTGAAGGTGGATGGCAGAGTCTATCTCACCCGGTCGAGCACGGTGGGCAGGGCTTACCCCCTTCTCTTGGCATGGCAAAACAAGAAATGATGGGCACTGCTAACTGGTCGTGGGCCATGTATCCGGGCCTGAGTCATGGTGCCATGAACACGATCCAAAGCCATGGGACACAAGAACAAAAAGAGCTTTACCTTACCCGCCTTACCGAAGGCACATGGACCGGCACTATGTGTTTAACTGAGCCCCAATGCGGCACCGATTTAGGCCAAGTTAAAACCAAAGCCATACCCAACGATGACGGAACCTATGACATAGTGGGCACCAAGATATTTATTTCTGCAGGTGAGCACGACCTAACCGAAAATATTATTCATATCGTATTAGCTAGGTTACCCGGCGCACCTGAAGGGACACGCGGCATATCGCTGTTTATCGTGCCAAAAGTACAAGTTGATCAACAAGGCAACTTAGGCGAAGGCAATAAGGTCACCTGTGGTGCCATTGAAGACAAGATGGGCATCAAAGCATCATCCACTGCAGTACTGAATTTTGATAATGCAAAAGGTGTGTTAATCGGGCCAGAAAATAAAGGCTTAGAATGCATGTTCACCTTTATGAATACGGCTCGCGTAGGCACCGCTCTGCAAGGCGTATGCGCGTCTGAATTAGCTTACCAAAACTCGCTTTTGTATGCCAAAGACCGCTTATCGATGCGTGCTTTGACCGGTAAAAAATTCCCCGATAAAGTTGCCGACCCTATCATAGTACACCCTGACGTGCGCAAGATGTTGATGACCCAAAAGGCCATCTCTGAAGGTGGCCGCGCGATGATCTATTACACCGCCAAAATAGTCGATGAAATAGAAATGGCCACTACCGATGAAGCACGTGAAAAGGCAGATGATAGATTAGGTTTTATTACTCCAATTCTTAAAGCCTTCCTAACAGAATTAGGCTGTGAAAGCACCAGCCAGGGTATGCAAATATTCGGCGGTCATGGTTATATTAAAGAGTGGGGTATGGAGCAAATAGTACGCGACGTGCGTATCTCCACTTTGTATGAAGGTACCACAGGTATTCAAGCCCTCGATTTATTAGGCCGTAAAATATTGCTTACCCGCGGTAAATCATTAAACGCGTTCAGTAAAGAAGTGCTGCTTTTCTGCAAAGACAAAAGCATGATCTCTAAAAATCCTCATAAGCGTCAAATGAACAAATTTATTTGGGCGTTAAGTAAAAATGTGGCGAACTGGCAACAATACACCATGCGCTTAGCTTTAAAAGCCAAAAAAGACCGCGATATTGTTGGCTCAGCCTCAGTGGATTACCTAATGTACTCAGGTTATATCATGATGGCGTATTTCTGGGCGCAGATGGCCCAAACCGCTTATGAAAAGCTCGCGACCGACGTAGAAAACCGAGATTTTTACCGGGCTAAAATCAAAACCGCTGAATTTTATTTTGAGCGTTTACTGCCCAGAACAAAATCACTGGCCAAAACCATGATGGCAGACCCCAAAACGCTCATGCAACTAGATCAAGATTTGCTGTCTTTCTTGTAAGCTGTTAAGAAAATCAGTGCGTGAAAAGCGGCGTTAGTGTGTAGGTGATTGAATTGCTTGAAGTGTAAAACCGCTGCAGAATATATGCACAGAAAATAGCAGTAAAGAAAGGGCTAAGGCACTGAGTTATTGGAATCAATTTGACTCAGTGCCTTGGTGTTTATACCTCTATTATTAAACCCCATGTTAACTGTACCTTAGCCATTATTTTCCCTTATCCTTTTTGAGAAAATGGACAGTCGCCAGCTTAACGAATATTCATCAAGGCCAGCGGATTTACGTATCTAACCTGAGTTCTGGATAAGAAGTGTCGCTTCAATGGGATTTAAGATTATAATTCAATAGCTTACGCATTTATACCCAAGTTTTTTTACTCTGTAGCTTACTCGGTGACGAAATTTTTCGTGCATAGCAAGGCGGATTGGCGTACGTAATAACGTGTTATTGCTAGACAATCCAACGCTGCTAGACACAAAAAAGGCGTTATCGAGAGGCTCGGCTTATCCAGTATTCAGGTTATTTATTACCCCGTAAAAGCCAGCGATTATATCTGCCTATCAGGCGAGGTGGTTAAGTCATATTTGTCTGTCACCATAGTGATTAGTAATTTGTTATAAATTCTGTGACTTAGACTCCGTTGGCTGCACTAAATGTTCATTTTTCTCGCTGTATTTTTCTTTAATAAATTTAATGTTCGCATTGAGCTCCATGATTTCTAATTGTGAATCACGGGCCACGTCACGTATTTCTTTGACTCGCCTCGTAATAACAAAAATAAATATGGGAACCAAGAGCCACAATATAATGAATGCTACATACACCATGATCCCTACGAGCCCGAAACTACCTAAAATACCTTCCATATAAAACCTACTCCAAAAATAAAAAGTCTGATGGTTAACAATGCTCTGAACTAACTTCCAAAATAACAACTTTATGCTACATATCAGATTGTTACATATTGAAGAATTAGCTGTAAAGGTGAGTTTTTTAACCTGGCGTGGAATGTGCCTAGTAGGCGTTGAACAACTCTCACTTTTATATGAAGAAGATAGAAAGGGGGAGGAGTAATCATGTATGCACGGCAATGTTTATTGAGTTTGAGATATTTTAACTACGCGCCAGGTACGGAGCATATGATGGATGCGTTTAAGCGCCATACCCACCATCAAGGGCTGGGAGTCATGACCAAAGCCAGATAGATGCGACAGCGCGCTTAAAGCAAACTTAAAGACCACAACCCATGCATATCTTGCAGACCAGCCCCTTGCCTACGATTTCACCTTGCGCTGCCTTTCCCTTTCGACGCTCTTTATTTCAGTAAAAATATTCGAACTACTGGCCCCGAACATTCTAATGATTTTAGGGTGATTCCACCTCGAATATTGGAGTGATTATTACCTGATTAATATGTTGGGTGTTTTTGTATCTTGGTGTCGTCGAGTGTCAATTCGAAATAAATTAACATGGGTGTCTTCGTATCTTTATAACGGGCAGAAAAGTACGGCGTAAAAACTTAAGAAACTGAAAACGCCAAGGCTAGCTTTTGAGTTCATGCAAAAGGCAAGGTTGCCAACTGACAACCTTCATATTTGACATACGTGAGGGCAGGGAAATAATCATATGGACGCCCCATACCAAGTAACATCAAGTTTTAAGTCGCTATGTACATTTGCTTTATATAAAGCGCAACAAATAAAGCGCAACAAAAATAAACTTGCTACCAATTCACAGCCTTTAGATAAAACGGGCATGCTTTTAGTACCACGACTGCCAAGACGACGGCCCACCGTTAGTCACCAGGTGAATGGATATATTTACCTGATATCGCGCCCCAGCGGAATTTCCAGAACCAACAAACGTAATACTGAATGACTCGTTAGGGCCCGGCAATCTATGACCACCCAAACCAATAGTAGGCTCAGCAACCAAAGCTTCGCGCAATCGACTTCCAAATGTGGGAAATACTCTTGCTGATGTACTTACTTTATCGTCGTCATCTGGGTCAAATATAAACCAACCACTATCGGTTAAATTCGCACTATTTCCCGCTGACCAAAGATCGGTTGCTGAAGGTACATTTCCAGCAGAAAAAATTTGCTGAGCACTAGATTCAACAGCACTGTAAAAACGCTCGTTATCTTGCTCCCTATTGTCATCAGTTGAGCTGTCTTGCTCGACTGCACGTGCAACAAAGCCGAGAAAGGGGTTTCTGATGGTAGGCACATTCGCGGGTACAACAAACATGCCTTGGGCCCGGATCCTTCGACCGTCATCATCAGTTGAGTCTGGCGGCAAAATTAGCCCTCTACGGAATCTAGAGGGAAAGAGATTACCAGTGGTATAAGGGTCCAATCGAACGTCCCCTCCAAAAGCAGTAACCATTGCAAATTGCAGCGATACCTCGTCTTCACCACGCTCACTAAAACTTTCGATTATTAAGTCCCACGATATTTGCATTTTAGCCATTATTTTTTCCTCGTCCTTTAAAAAAAGCTGTCACTAGCCTAATGACTTCCGATAAATCGCAGTAGAACCCAGTGAGTGGTCGTCCAAAATGGCAGAATTGCTTTTGCAATTTAGTTCACCATGTTGGATAGGTTTAATGGAAGTTAGTTATCGTATTTTAATTATTCCAATTGCAGAGCTACTACAACTAATCGCAATAAAAATATGTTCTGAATGTATTAGGTAAGAAAATGACTACTCTTCTTGCAAGAATCCATTTGCCCTAGCTAAAAATACTATCGTTACTAACGCTATAACTAGCAATTCCATCTGTTTCTCCAATTAGTCTTAGAATTAAAACTCTGGAGCGCCCAACTTGAGCGTTGAATGAGTATAGTTGACAACGCTGGAAGTGAAACCAGTTGGCTAAGACGCTGGTTTAGCTTTTCTCGCGACTCAAACTTTCCCGCTCAAATTGTCGACTTGTCATACCCTTCTTTTGAAAACCACTAGTGATTGATTCTCAGATAATTTAATTACGAACATTTTTGCCATGGGTGTCTTGTTAATTCGTTTGTAAATCCACCGTTAAAGCTTACGTTCAAGGGGCCACAATTAACATGAGTGACTTGATAATTCGTTGGCGTGCTTTCTTATGGGCATTTTTTAGGTGATTTAATTTTACAGAATGTGGATTGCATCCAAAACACTGAGGGGTACGTAAGTTGTTATAGGCGGCTTCCTAATTTGCTGCTTTTAATTTTTAGCATTAGGCCTTTGGGGGTAGGTTAAATTTCACCGTATAAAAAACATACATATTCAGCTGTCGTCCAGTAAACGTTTACGATAAGCTAATTTTTCACCAATAATTATAACGAGAAATGTCATGAAAATAATAATCGCGAGCCTACTGCTGGCCGCTACGTTAACAACATCAATATCTGCCAATGCAGCTCTCATCAAGTTTGATGTAGGCGCTTTGACAGGCTTTTTTACAAGCACACCATTAAATGGAAGTTTTTTTCTGGATACCGATACTCAGTTACTTTCTGAGGTTAACTTAACGTCAGGCGCAGGGGTTTTTAACTCTGGTGTCGCCATTGATAATGCAAGAGGCTTTGGCTTATCGGACACATCGTTCTTTTTTAGCGGTGTTGCGCAACTGCTTTTTGAAGTGAGGAATTTTGATCGGTTCATGCCGCAGCTTGCTGCTGGTCAGAGTGCTAACGTTGACGCGTTTGTATCTCAAGGCGACGAGTTCAATTCTGACTTTGTGAATGTAAATCCGTTCAGCGCTAACTCAGATGTGTTTCAGGGCAGTATTTCAGTAACGCGTGCTAATGACGTTCCTGTGCCTATGGGGCTTTCATTTCTTGTGCTTATCTTTGCTGGATTCTCACTTTTACGACGATCTAGTACCAAACCGTATTAATAAGTAACGACTCAGAATACGTCCAGCGATTTTTGATTAAGGCGTCGCTATGCAGTAATGGTTGCATCCTTTCAAATAGCGAGAGCGCAGAGCAAAAGTCGCAGGGCATTCCCTACAGGCGAGTTTGAAAAGGGCTTACACTGCGTTTCATGACTTCTAAAGAGAACAACTATTCATTGAGTCATGCGCCTTGTTTAAGTCCTTTTAAATTATCGCTGAGTGGGTAATTACTTAATGGAGTTGGTTAGATCATTGCCAGAGGCCTTTATATATCGACATGAGCAATCTGATTAGCTCCAAGCTAAGCTTGCGATATTAGATTTTTAACTATGTTGTTGTAAATACCGGCGAGCTTATACCTAGCCGCGAACATTTTTACGAGGCAGGTGCTGCGCACCCCGAGCATTCGCTGCGCTTACCGCAATCCATTGCGGATTTGATACGTCATCCCTGCCGCACCAGATACTCTTTCTTCTACAGCTAAGAAAGAGTAACCAGACAAAGTTGTGGGGAACAACTTTGAACATCCAACGGACGGTGCGCAGCACGCAGGGCATGGACAGCCCGAAGTAAAGAAGCCGCCTCCAGCAAGTCACTTATCCCTGCGCGTCTCGTCTAACACTGGTCGTGAAAACGCGTTCCCGACGCGGCTTTCACTCAGATTGCTCCCGGCAATCTCACCAGCGTTAGCCTTCGATGCTCGGGGTGACTTGAGTCGGTAGAAAAAGCAGCGACAAAGTCGCCAAAAGCAACGGCTACGCCGCTAAGAAACTAGGGTCGTCGAGTGTCGATTCGAAATGAATAAACATGGGTGATGAGATGGACGCTCCTAAGTAGCTACCGCGTCAAAATGCGCCAAACTGAATGTGTAAACAACAGTTAATGACTAAGGAGCGT
>OJDH01000314.1_pt1 | contig 25508 bp, 29 predicted proteins | sample 1592761 | NCBI WGS metagenome assembly OJDH01 (sample SAMN05416855, study PRJEB24817) | seawater metagenome | isolation source: Sea water | place: Canada:Atlantic | collected 2013-11
ATACGAGATCAGCCTCGGTCTCGTGGGCTCGGAGATGTGTATAAGAGACAGGGGCAGCACAGCTGGCCCATGCCGCTTCGATGCGTTCTATATCAGTGTTCAGGTCGCCGTTCTGAATCGGGGCTGTTGCTGGCAGCTGGCAATGGGTCAGATTGGGACAGGAGCCACTGCTGATAATTACCGGCTCCGGTAAGGGCGGGGCGCTGGCGCAGCCGCTGAGTAACGTCAGGCAGACGGGCAACAGCCCAATTGCGGTATTGCTGATTTTCACGTTCCAACTCCCTTATTCTGAGTTCCCTGGCTCCCAGTCGGGCCTGTAACTGCCGCTGGGCCCGGGCCAGTTTCTGTTCTGCCTGATGGCGGTTGGCCGCCAGCTGTTGCAGCTGATTGATTTTTGCCAGCCGATCACGGGCGGACAGCTCCGCACGGGCGGCGCGGGCTGTTTGTGCCTGCACCTGCTGGTACTGCCACCCGTTGGCAGCCAGCAGGGCCAGCATGATGCCTGCAGTCAGCAGCAGGCGGTTCATGCAACCGCCTCATACTGTGTAAACGCTTCTGCCAGACGGGTGTCATAGTGGTTTTTCTTATAGCCCGGGCCGTTGTAGCGACGGGCAAAGGCGGCCCAGTCCTGCGCCTGCAGGGCGTCCAGCAGCACCTTATCGGCTTTAACAAAGCGCACGAACGCATCCAGCTGGTTGCCCTCGTTTTCCTGCATGGCGGTTACGAACTCGTCGATGCTGCCGTAGTCCAGGTGTTCCCAGTGGAACCCCATAATCTGAAACAGACCCCAGCTGCAGGACTCCAGTGCACAGCTTGAATGGATGCTCTGGGCATTGCGCAGGCGGTAGTGCTCGGCGTCATAACCACGATAGCCACCGGGTTTGCTGTTGATCAGACCGGGGTAGCGGTTGCACAGTTCGCGCACCTGATCGCGTGAATAGCCATGCTTCAGCAGACGGCGGCGCATTACATGGCGCTCATACAGAATTACTACAGAGCCATCGGTCAGGTAGCCGGTGCCTTTGCTTTCCACGTTTTTAACTGCATGGACAGCGGCGATCGGTACGCCCAGCTGGTCTGCTGCCCGTTCGATGTCGGCCTGAGTAAGTAAGCGGCCGGTTTCATGGCCCAGCAGTGCGGCCTGCACTTTAGGGCCTGCAATGCCATCTATCACCAGGCCTGTTTTGTCCTGCAGGGCAATAACAGCGGCATGGGTGGCGGGGCCGAACTGGCCATCGGCAATAACGGTAAATCCGGCGCGGGTAAGGCGTTCCTGCAGCGTGGTTACTTCCGGGCCGCTGTCGCCCTGACGGAGGATGATGTCCATTGTTGAATCCTGATTGGGGTGAATAGATGGGCTACATTCCCGCCGCTACGGAACACCAGCACAGCAAGTAGCTGCAGGGCGGGGGATAACAGGACAGGCAGCTGCTGGGCGTGGGTGATGCCAGTCAGCAAGGCGATTGCAAGCGAACCGGTGCTTACAATCAGTAGCCAGGCGATAAATGAGATGTGGCGTTTGTAGTGGCACTGACCCCGGTTGAACATGATCAACCGGGCGACGATGGCGATGCAGCAGAGTATGTAGAGCAGATCGATCATGGCTTCATCCTCTCGATCAGTTCAGTCAGATTGATGGCTTTGATCTGGTCCTGCAGCTTCAAACCAAGGTAAACGCACGACAGGCCCGCGATAAATGCAGCAACACCGGTTTCCTCAATCGGTAGCCGGGCGGTGATCTCCGGGGCGCTCAGGTAGCCCATCACTAAACTGACGGCCATATACCCCAGCCGGGTAAGCAGTGAATATTCGTTTGCTGACAGCACAAACAAGGTGGCACCTGCAAATGCACCGATCAGAGCGTTTCCATCTATGCCCGGCAGCAGGGATGCCAGGCCAAGGCTGACCAACAGGGAGCCAGCTGCAGCGGTGGTACTGGTTGGTTCTGCCATCGTGTTACTCCTTTAATCCCAGAGGGCGATTTCCGTGCGTACCGGCTTTGCTTCTTCTATGAGGGGCAGCTGCACTTGCAGGCCGTGGGGCAGTATCGGGCCATGGTCGGCCAGCCCCGGGTTTGCGTTGTATACGGCTTCAGTGATCCCTGCGGTGGCTTTGTAGTAGCGCCAGCAGATTGCATCCACAGTGTCGCCTTGCTGGGCTCGGACAGTGCGTTCAGTCGTCATCAGATCAGCTCGATGGTGGTGCGCTGGCGGCCACTGATTGCACGGATAGCGATAATCGCTTCACGGCGGTAGTGGTCGATTGTTTCGTCCAGAGTCTCTGCCCGTTGACTGGCTTTCAATGTGCTGTCGTAGTCGCGGTAACGTTCGGTTATTTCAGCTTTTGCCCAGTTGTACACGGCGCGTTGATACAGCTGGATGTTGATGCTGACACCATCTATCTGGTCAGCAGGTACATCAGTCAGGCTGGCATAGCCTTGGGCTTGTTGGGTGTGCATCCACAGTGACAGGTTGTCATTGGCTTCTGTCATTGCATTGATCAGCGCATGGCGCAGTCTTTCGGCTGTGATGCTGCCATCAATACGCATCACCTCGCGGCATTCCGTGGGTGATATGGCCGGATAGAACGAAGTATTACTGACATCGGTTTCTGTAATCGTGGGGCTGTTAGCGACAAATCCAGACATAACAGTATCCATTTTAGTGGGCGGTGGAGGTGCGCGTCTGCTGGAGTAAACCCTGCTTCGGCGCACCTGCCGCCCGGCGCGTGGGACGCTCGGTGAAGCCCGTCAGGGCTAATCTGGTTGATCTGCTGACAGCTGTTTCTGTAGCTTTTTAATCATGGTTTTCACGCCGCAGTTATCGTTATTGGCCAGTGCTGACTGCAGATGCAGCAGCGCGGTGGCGGGGTCTGACTCCATCAGCACGGTGCCCAGCGCTTTATGCAGCTTGGCAACAACTTGATCAGGCATATCTTTTGATGCGGTCAGCTGTTCGATGCAGCACAGGGTTTCTGCAGGCACTTCAGCCCCTTTCAGGGCAGCGTCAGCAAACTCTTCAGCCATTAGGCAGGCGGTGGAACGTTGGAACTTATCGGGCATCGTCAAGCTATGGCGCAGCGCATAATCGCCAATATCTAATGCGCCGATGTAATCGCCCGCATCGATACGCCAGAGCATGACAGTCATCAGTACGTCATCAGAGGCACCCGCATCTGATTCCAGCACGCCGGTTACATAGGGCGCGTAAGCGTCCAGCAGTTCGAGTTTGATCTCTGCCCGTTTTTTCATTGATTCAATGCCTTTCAGGCGGCGGGTGTCTTCATACAGCTGGGCCTGCATCAGCTCATACTGACTGGCGTTCGGGCGCAGGTTGGAGTCAGCAGCACTGGCTGCTTCTTCAGCAGCCTGGATGCGCATCATGTGACGTTTGGCGGGTGAGAGTGTCATAGCGACTCCTTAGTACCACTTACCATCGACAGCATCCCACAGCTTGATATTCACTGCGGCACAGCAAGCGGTCAGGTCTTCGATTACGTAGGATTCATTTACACTCTCGTAGTTTTCGACACGATCGCGCTCTGGATTGTCTTTGATATGGCGACGGCGCGTCCCATTCTGATGGTAGATAGAGAGATTGGACTCGCCACTTTTGCCCAGCAGTGTGATCATGACGCTGCGGTCCGGGAAGAAAGGTACTTCGGCAACGCGCAGGCCGCCCATTTTCTTGTTGCTGATCATCATGTCCAGCGCTTGTGCTTCTGTTGGTGTAGATCCATGAGTTTCGATAAGCGGGAAATACTTATCATCAACAAGTTGGGAACCACAGATCGCTGTAAACATGTTGTTACGGGCGTGCCACGGTGCCAGCAAGCTGGAGCGCATATCGTGGATCAGTGAGTCCATATTTGCGTAGTCGCCGAAGCCCTGGTCAGCATTGCCTTTGCCTACACGGATTTCGCCTGCAGTTTCACCCTCTATCATGTAGCGAGCAGAGGCTTCTTTCTGCAGTTTTGCCATCCAGCCGATGTTCACATCTTGCAACATTGGGTTCGTATCACGATCCGTTTTTACAGCGGCTACTTCACCATTCCAGCCGATCATGATTCGGTCCAGCCCCTGCTGTTTCAGGATCATGTCACGGGTGAGGATCTGAAAAGTCGGGAACTTGGCCCAGGCATCAATCTTTGCGTACCGCAGATGGGTATCGAAGTTGGTCTGCTTGCACTCATAGGTAGTGCAATCAGTGTCACCGGGATCTCGTGTCTGGCGAGACTCCTTTGTAGTGTCTGTTCGGCCTGCGATGGTAGAGCCTATTGACAGCCCCACCTTTTCCCCTGACTGCTCATCAACACCGTAGCTGTTCACCTGGGTGAGGAATGAAGAGCTTTCCTGAATATGTTGTTCCAGTTTTTGCTCGACGGTTGGAGATGCTGTGAATTTGGTAGCCACATTCTGTACGCCGTTGACCTGTGCCACCTGAGCACAGTACTTGTCGAATTTTTGGCGGGTGTCATTACGCATTTAAATAATCTCCTGATCTTGAGGGGCAGTGCTTTTTGTTCAGCGGGTTGAGGCGGTCTTAGCAGTCAGTAACCTGTTGCTCTCCGGCGCCCCCTGATGCAGGTGGGCGTCTATTGAAATTTGGGACGCCTTCCAGCTGCTGGGTCAGGCTGGCCAGTTCTGACTGTGTTGATTTCAGGCTGGCGCTCAGCTGCTGTATCTTTTCGCTGTTACCAGAGCCGTTACCCTGCTGGCTGAACTGTTCCTGCAGGTTGGCGACTTCTCCAGCTATCGCAATGATTGCTGCGTTGCTGTCGGTGTCTTTCTCACTCTGCTGGGCTGCGGATGCAGTGAACATGGATTTCACGCGATCCAGCAGTGATGTGCTGTCTTCAAATTCGAGTTCGATTTCCAGCGCAGCGCTGAATACGTTCTCCGGTTTTTGCTTGCGATACTGGAACGGGTTATCAGAGGCGTTGGCGGCAAACTTCAGCATCTCGGTGCTGAGGGATGCTGGGGAATCGGTGATTGCAAGTCCCTGCAGGTAGCATTCGCCAGTTTTAGCAAAGTTGAAGTCGATCTCCATGGAGGTGTAAACCTTCTTGCGCTTTTTGTTCAGCGCCAGCAGGTCATCATTCGGGGAGATCTGGGCCATCAGGGCGAGTTTCTTCTCACCTTCAATTTCGATGGTTTCTGTCTTCAGTGCCAGCACGTCACCGTAGGCACCGAACGGGCCATCAGGCATTAGCCCACGGATATGCTCGCAGTTGAGTCGGCAACCATACTTCTCGGGGTTGAAGTTATTCGCCATCTGCTCCAGCCACTCGGTCTGAATCTCGCGGCCGTCGGTGGTGTCGCCTTCTACGCCAATGCGGAAAAACTTACTTTTCTTCGCCTTGCTGGCCATCGCTTTTGTCCTCTCTGACACTCAGAGCAACGCCCTGAAATCGTTCATGGTCTGTGATGGCATTAGGGTGTGCTGATGGCCGGTATGACTCAATCAGCCGGGTATGTATGAGCGCTGGCTACACAGGGCAGGGAGAGGAGAGTGGGGGCCGGGCCGTTAATCTGGCGACATGAATGCACAGGTTGAAACGTCAGATCAGGATCCCCGCCGCACTGCCAGGCTGATGTACTGGCAGGGCTTTCGCGTGGCCCGCATCGCCGAAATGCTGGGCGAGAAGCCCGCGACCGTTCATAGCTGGAAAAAGCGTGATGAGTGGGATGCGGCCCAGCCGATTGAGCGTGTGGAGAGTACGCTAGAGGCTAGACTGATCCAGCTGATTTTGAAAGACCCAAAGGAAGGGAAAGATTTCAAAGAGATCGACCTGCTCGGAAGGCAGGTAGAACGGCTCGCTCGGGTACGTCGCTATGAACAGCCAGGCGGACATGAAGGGGACTTGAACCCCAATGTAGCCAACCGTAATGCTGGTCCACGGAAGAAAAAAGGTAAAAACGAGTACACAGAGGAGCAGCTGGAGAAGCTGCAGGCGATCTTCCTGGAAGAGATGTTCGGTTACCAGAAACACTGGTATCGGGCAGGCAAGAAGCATCGAATCCGCAATCTCCTCAAGTCCAGGCAGATCGGCGCTACATACTATTGTTCCCGAGAAGCGTGCCTGGATGGGATGGAGACAGGGCGCAATCAGATTTTCCTCTCTGCATCGAAAGCGCAGGCCCATATGTTCAGGCAGTACATCGTTGCGTTTGCCAAAGAAGCTGGTATTGAGCTGACCGGCGACCCGATCGTGCTGCCTAACGGGGCCACGTTTTACTTCTTGGGTACCAATGCCCGTACAGCGCAGTCGTATCACGGAAACCTTTACTTTGATGAGTACTTCTGGACCTACAAGTTCCAGGAGCTGCGAAAAGTCGCCTCTGGGATGGCGATGCACAAAAAGTGGCGCCAGACCTATATCAGCACACCATCCAGCCTGAGCCATGAAGCCTATCCGTACTGGTCGGGTGAACTGTTCAATAAGGGCCGGGCGAAGGCAGACAAGGTAGATATTGATATCAGCCACCAGGCCTTGAAAGGTGGTCGCCTCTGTGAGGATGGCCAGTGGAGAAACATCGTTACCGTTGAGGATGCATTGGCTCAGGGCTGTAACCTGTTCGATATCGACCAGCTGCGGCTGGAGTACAGCGAACCTGAGTTCCAGAACCTGCTGATGTGCGAGTTTGTCGACGACAACGCCAGTCTGTTCGGCATGATGATGATGCAGCGCTGCATGGTTGATAGCTGGGAAATCTGGGATGACTTTAAACCGTTTGCCGCCCGCCCGGTGGGCAATGCGCCGGTATGGGTTGGGTATGACCCGAACGGAGAATCGGAAACCGGTGATAACGCTGGTCTGGCTGTCATCCTGCCACCAGAGAAGCCTGGTGGAAAATACCGAGTGATCGAGCGCCAGCAGCTGCGTGGCTTGGACTATGAGGACCAGGCCGAACAGATCCGGCAGCTGACTAAACGCTATAACGTGGTGCATGTCGGCATCGATACCACCGGGATCGGCAGCTCTGTCTATCAGCTGGTACGCAAATTCTTCCCAGCAGCAGTTTCATACCAGTACAGCCCTGAAGTGAAAGGTTCACTGGTGATGAAGGCGTACAACATTATCAGCAAGGGCTTGCTTGAGTTCGATGCGGGCCATGTTGATATCGCCCAGTCATTTATTGCAATCCGGAAAACCACTACGGCCAGTGGCCGCCACGTTACTTACGTTGCAGGGCGCAACGGCACGACTGGCCATGCCGATCTGGCCTGGGCAGTAATGCACGCCCTGGACAAAGCCCCCCTTGAAACCGGCGAAGCCTCTGCAGGTACCGGTGAAAGTATGATGGAGATTTACTGATGAGCGAACAAACCACAAAAGAGGCGGGTATTGAGGCCTTTGCATTCGGCGACCCTGTACCTGTACTCGATAAGCGGGAGATCATCGACTACATCGAGTGCTACCGGATGCAGAAATGGTACGAAACCCCCGTGAACTTTGACGGGCTGGCTAAGTCGTTTCGTGCTGCAACACACCAGAGTAGCCCGATTTACTTTAAGACCAACGTGCTGACCAGTTCTTTTATCCCACACCGACTACTGACCCGGCAGGCGTTCCGGCGCTGGGTGCTGGATTTTGTTGTGTTCGGGAATGCTTATATGGAGAAACAGCAGAGCATGCTGGGGCGGTCGATGAAGCTGGAGCCATCACTGGCAAAATATACCCGTCGCGGGCTGGATCTCGATACATACTGGTTTGTGCGGGGGTGGGGAGAGGAGCACGAATTCAAAACCAATAGTGTTTTCCATCTGATGGAGCCTGATATTAACCAGGAAATCTACGGTTTACCTGAATACCTCAGCGCTCTAAACAGTGCCTGGTTGAATGAGTCGGCCACATTGTTTCGGCGTAAGTATTACCTGAACGGGTCGCACGCCGGTTTCATTCTCTATATGACTGATCCTGCGCAGAATGAAGATGATGTGAATAATCTGCGCCAGGCGCTGAAAGATAGCAAAGGCCCGGGGAATTTCCGTAACTTGTTTATGTACTCACCCAGCGGTAAGAAAGACGGCCTGCAGGTCATCCCGATCAGTGAGGTCGCAGCTAAAGATGACCTGTTCAATATCAAAAATGTTACCCGTGACGATATGCTGGCCGCTCACCGGGTACCGCCCCAGCTAATGGGCATTATTCCCAACAACACGGGAGGGTTTGGCGATGTGGAGAAAGCAGCCAAGGTGTTCGCCCGAAACGAGCTGGTACCGCTGCAATCCCGGTTTGAGGAAGTGAATGATTTTATGGGAGAGGAAGTGGTGAAATTCGACCCCTATGTGATCGAACAAATCGCTGAAGATAACAGAAATTCAGCCCTTTAAATAAAAAGAGCTTCGCAAGAATTTTACCACATAACCTACTGTATTAATTGATAAAGGCCGGATTCCCCGGCCTTTTTTATATCTGCCCCGGCTCGGCTCTGACCGCCATAACTTGCCGGTTTACCGGGTCAAAATCACACTCATAAACGTAGTTGCCCCAGGCGCCAAAACCGTTCTGCAGCTTCAGGCTATCCCCGACATACGTCAACAGGCCCTTGGCCTGGTCTTTCCAGCGAAAGTGGCTGAACTTCGGCTCGAGCGCCCCGTCTGTCCACTCGAAACTAAACTGCGCCAGCTTTTCAACATGATCATCACAGACGATTCCTACGGCGGCGGTGTGCTTATTGCCCCAGCATTGGAGATCAGCCTGGCACTGTGCATCTGTCATAGCTGGGACTTCGGTTGATGCTTCATCGCTAGAGCTGAGGCTAACAACGCCCCAGCCGATCGCCGCGACGATCAGTAACCCTAGCATTGACTCCTTGGCAGTGATGCCCGGGTTCTTCACCCCACACTGAGGACATAGCTTTGCCTTTGTCGATACTTCCGCCTTGCATTCCTTACACTTCGTCATTGCCATATCTGAATTCCCTCTCAAATCAATAAAACCCACCAAACCCAAACAACCGCGCTCATCCCTCCCCGCCTGCGGTCCACTTATGATGCTGTTTTCTTTGCATTAGTTCGTCACGGCCCAGAGCCCTGATTACACGGTGCTTCAGGTGAAACAAGGCGCAATGTACTCATGCAGTTTCATGCACTCTCAGAGGCTTCTTGAGGTCGTTACAGCCAAGTTCGACTCTACCTGAAAAATATATGTGCAGGGATAAATGATCGGGAGTTGGTTACATCGGTGATGGTCTTGTTTATATGATCATAACTCATTGAAAAACATCGAGTTTAAATGTAACCGCATAAAGGTGATGAAGAGTTATTCAAAAGGTTATGTTTAGTTATCTTATTGAAAGTAAAGATGTTTTATTTATAGAGTAATAACTATCTATAAAAGTAATATGCAACTAATTGATTACCTCGTTGTAACCATCTCTGACCTGTTAAAACCTCTTGTAAATCAAGGCGCTAAATTCAATTTCGTTAATCTGCAACTGGTATTACCTTTTTCCGATATGAGTTTGAGATTTTTTCCCAGCGCCTATGCGCGCACAGGTGCGCACGCGTATGTGTATCTCTTACTTATGCTTTCTTTCTTTTCTATTTATCTTCTGTGGTGCTGATTTGTGGTTGTGGTCGGTGTTGTGTGTAGTGCTGTTGCCAGTTCGCCGGGCTTGTGTGAGCAGGCTGGAACTCTGCGTGCGATAAGCGTGCGATTTCCGTGCGATTTTAAAGACAGTATTAGAGTGTTCTGAAACAGGTATAGAAAAACGCCCTGCTCATAAGGCTATGAAAACAGGGCGTTTTTTCTTTCTATATCTTGCTGGCGTTATAAACCGAGCTTCTCACTGACGTAATCGGCATCTTTGTCGCCCCGGCCGGACAGGTTGATCAGGATTTTCTGATCTTTGCCCAGTGTTGGCGCTTTGCGCATGGCCCAGGCGACGGCGTGGGCGCTTTCCAGTGCCGGGATGATGCCTTCCACGCGGGACAGGGTCATGAAGGCGTTGAGGCATTCTTCATCGGTGACGGAGTCATACTGCGCCCGGCCCAGGTCTTTGAGGTAGCTGTGCTGGGGGCCGACGCCTGGGTAGTCCAGGCCGGAGGCGATTGAGTGGACGGGCATCGGTTCGCCGTCTTCAGTTTCCAGTACGTAGCATTTCATGCCGTGCAGTTCGCTTGGCTTGCCCAGGGTGAGGGTGGCGGAGTGGTCTTTGGTGTCCAGACCTTTGCCCGCAGGCTCAACGCCGACCAGTTCGACGCCGTCATCATCGAGGAAGGCGGTGAACATGCCCATGGCGTTGGAGCCGCCACCAACACAGGCGGTAACGTAGTCCGGCAGCTGGTTGTGTTTGTTCTGGAACTGCTGACGGGCTTCGGTGCCGATGATGCTCTGGAAATCACGCACCATTTTCGGGAACGGGTGCGGGCCAACCACGGAGCCGATGGCGTAGATGTATTCCTGCGGGTTTTTCAGGTATTCCTCGAAGGCGCTGTCGACGGCGTCTTTGAGGGTGGCGGTGCCACGGGTGACTGGCACCAGTTTGCAGCCCAAGATTTTCATTTTGGTAACGTTGGGGTGTTCTTTTTCGATATCGACCTGGCCCATGTGAATTTCACAGGGGATGCCCACCAGGGCGCAAGCCGTGGCCAGCGCAACGCCGTGCTGGCCGGCACCGGTTTCGGCGATCACTTTGGTTTTACCCATGTGTTTGGCCAGCAGCGCTTCACCCAGGCAGTGGTTTATTTTGTGCGCGCCGGTGTGGTTGAGGTCTTCACGCTTGAGATACAGCTGTGCGCCACCGAGCTGTTCGCTCAGGCGGGCGGCGTGAAAGATCGGGCTGGGGCGGCCAACGTAATCGGCGAACAGCTCGGCCAGTTCCTGCTGGAAGCCTGGCAGCTGGCGGATCTCTTCATAGGCGTCGTTGATGTCGTCCATGATGACTTTCAGTTCAGGCGGGATGATCTGGCCGCCGTACTCACCGAAAAAACCACTGGCATCTGGCATTGGTGCAAAATCAAATTTACTCATAGCTGTTTCTTGTCCCCTGGCGCTAAACGGCCGACTTATATGGTAGCGGGTGGTATCCCGTTATATCCGTGCGCTGGTTATGTAAACCGCACTGGCTGGGTACCACTTTTTATTAATGAACAACAATATAAAGCCGGTTGGCAGCGCTGCCAACCGGTCTAAAGTTGTATTCGTTAACTGATACGCTATTGCGGCAGGTAGCCGATGCGGAAGGCACCCCAGTGGCGCTCGTTGACATAGATGGGGACGGAGAGGTCATGGACGACTTCGCCGGTATCGCGTTTATAGGTTTGTAGCAGCATGTTGTAGGTGTGCTTGCCGCAGCGGCTACCGGTACGGTCGTTAAAGATACGTTTGCCTCGGCTCTTGAGCAGATCAATGTCCTGCTTGCCGGTGGGCGGGTGGTTACAGGCGCTGTTATGGGTGGGGACATAGCCGTTGGTGTCGGTGACGATGGCATAGATCAGCGGTTTGTTGCGCTGTAATACCGGTTCCTGAATGCCCGGCAGGCAGCTGTCGGTAAATTTATCAAAACCGGTGGTGTATTTCTGCGGCAGGGTGTTTTCGATCGGCTGGTAGTTGCGATCGAACAGCTGACTGTCGCTGAGTTGACTCTGGCTGACGCCCCGGGCGAAGGCTTCACCCACCTGGTCGGCTGCCTCGCGGGCAATTTTGAAGAAGGCCTGGTGGTAGTTATCTTCGGTGAACTCAGCCAGTACGGCGCTGGAGCGCTCTGCGACTTCCATTAATTGAGTTGCCTGGCCCGCCAGCTGGTCTACTTCTTTGTCGCTGGCCTGCATTTCTTGCTGAATGCGCTGAATAGAGCGAAAGATCAGTTCCAGGTTTTGCTGGTTATGGCCTGCGCCATCGGCGATGGTGCTGATCTGCTGTTCCAGGTCGGATGACTTATCAGAGATATCGCCGAGCTGCTCGCCGACCAGCCGAATGGCTTCGCTGCCTTTGTTGGCATCACCTGCCAGCGCTTCAATATGGCTAACGACCTGGCCGGTCTGGGCCCGGATCTGGTCGACGATCTCTTCTACTTCACCGGTGGCGTTGGCGGTGCGGGAAGCCAGCTGGCGCACCTCATCAGCAACGACGGCAAAGCCGCGGCCATGGTCACCGGCACGGGCGGCCTCGATGGCGGCGTTCAGGGCCAGCAGGTTGGTCTGGTCGGCGATCTCTTCGATTACCTGGGTGACATCCTGAATTTTGGCCGACTTCTCGTTCAGCTCGCCGATCAGCTGCAGAGTCTGATCGGTTTTATCACTGAGCTGACGCACACCGGTGACTGCGGTTTCCAGTGCCGAGCGGCCTTCAGCGCCGGTGCGCTTGGCATCGGCGGCGGCCTGGGCGGCGCAGGCCGCCTGTTCGGCGGACTGTTGTACCGTCTCGGTGATCTCTTCCAGATTTTCGGCGATCTGGGCGATCTCAATAACCTGGGTGTCGAGCTGACCTTTCAGGTTGTCGGCCGCATGGGATACCTCGGCGGAGGCGATGGCGTTCTTGTTGGACGATTTTGACAGCCGTTGCCCGACCTCACTGCCTGCTTTGCAGTTATCCAGCAGTGACTCCAGTTGTCTGGAGAGCCAGCTTTCAGCGGGCAGATTGCCTTCCATCAGCTGTTTCAGTGCAGTGTGAGTGGGCAGAGTGGCCATGAGAAAATGGCTGATAAAGCCGATGATTGCCACCATTGATACCAGCACCACCGTTTCAGTGGTGGGTGCGCCGGTCTGGTTGATAAACAGTGCTGTGCACAGGCTGCTGATGATAGCAGCGACGACCGCTCCTCGCGTAAATAGCGCGGCTGGAGATCCTTTCATGCTAAACCCCTTTTTAGCGCGTTTATTATTTAGCGCACATTTTTTATTGTTATTCTTTTGGAGAATATAGCAGGGGGACGGAAGAGAAAGAGCTTATGCTTTGGTCGTATTAGGCAGGGTACTAAGGTATCGATTGAAATTTGTGGCAATGCAGCAAAATATCAACGCTATCAGAAATTTAGCGGTAATTGCTCTTCGCGGTCGGGCAGTCGGTCAAAGCCATCCTGCAATTGCTGACGTTTTATCTCTTCTAACAGCAGGCAGGCCTGCTCATAAGAGTCGGCAACGGTGTGGCTGACACAGCCTTCATCTTCGCCGCTGCTATGACCCCAGCACTGGGTAATAACCCAGTCGCCGACGAGATCTTGGTACAGGCGAACGATGAAATAGTTCTGATCCTTATGCCAGCGTACTATCAAGGATTGATTACCACACACAGAGGGGGTTGAAGCGATATTAAATGGCGTACTGCGGATTAAACTGATCGCTGATGTGCCGCCGGGCACACCGTGCTGGCTGCAATGTTAACGCGTTGAATCGCCATTCCTTTATAATCGGCGCATTGAGCCTGATCCAGGGCTGTTTGTAAAGACCCGGAGAGAGAAACTGGTGACAAATTCCCAATTATTAATTATTGCTGACGAAAACATGCCTGCGGTCGAGCCGCTGTTCGGCCACCTGGGGGAGGTCCGTCGGGTGCCAGGCCGCAGCCTGAGTGCTGATCAGGTCCGCGATGCGGATATTTTGCTGGTGCGCTCGGTCAGTAAAGTAGACCAGGCGCTGCTCAGCGGCAGCCGGGTAAAATTTGTGGGTACGGCCACCATCGGCACCGATCATGTAGATACGGGCTGGTTAGCTGAGAACGGTATCGCTTTCAGTGCGGCGCCCGGCTGTAATGCCGATGCGGTGGTGGATTATGTGCTTAGCGCCCTGAGCCATCAGGCAGCCCAGCAGGGCTTCCGGCTGCAGGATAAAACGATCGGCATTATCGGCGTGGGGAATGTCGGTGGGCGGCTGGCACAGCGGTTGTCAGCGCTGGGCCTTAAGCTGTTGCTGAATGATCCGCCACGGGCTGCGCAGGAAGCGGGCTTTGTCGAGCTGGACCAGGTTCTGGCGCAGGCCGATATTATCTGTATGCATACGCCATTGGTGCGCGATGGGGCGCACCCCAGCCTGCATCTGTTAAATGCGCAGCGGCTGGCGTGTCTTAAACCCGGGGCGATTTTGCTCAATGCGGGCCGTGGCCCGGCGATTGATAACCAGGCGTTGCTGGCGCTGATGCCGCAACGGCCTGACCTGACTTTGATTCTGGATGTATGGGAGCATGAGCCTCAGGTAAATGCAGAACTGGCGAGGTACTGTGAGATTGCCACGCCGCATATTGCTGGCTATAGCCTGGATGGCAAAATCCGTGGCAGCTGGATGCTGTATGAGGCCTGGTGTCAGAGCCAGGGGCTGCAGCCTGAGCGTGCGCTGGTGGAGTTTTTACCGCCCTCATCGGTTGCCGCCGTTGAACTGACCGCAGCGGCTGAACTTCTTGACCTTATACGGCTGTGTTACGATCCATACCGCGATGATCGTGCCCTGCGGCGGACCCTGCACCTGCCTGCTGCGGCACAGGCCAGCGCCTTTGATCAACTCCGAAAGCAGTACCCTGTACGTCGTGAACTTTCGACGCTCAGTGTTCGGACGAACTCTCAGGCGCAGGCGGATCTCTTTGGTGCTGCGGGCTTCCGGCTGGAAGCCTGAACAGCAGCACCCCACACTCCTGCAAGATTCGGTACTGGACGAGTAAATGAAGAATGCGCTAGCGGTTGAGCGCTCCGCAATGACGTTAACAACGATTAAGCCGCCGGTGGGTACTCGACTTCAGCTTGAATGCCCGGGGATAAAAGAGCGCCTGGGTAGCCAGCTGCTGGGTTACCAGGACGGTGGCAGTGTGATGGTGGCCTGCCCGTTAAGGGCAGGAAAGCCGCTTACTCTCGAGGCGGGTACACGCATAACAGTCCGCCTGATCACTGGCACCTCGATCTGTGGTTTCAGTGCGCCACTCTTATGCAGCTACGAGGCGCCTTTTGCTCATTGGCACTTGGAATATCCCGCTGAACTGACCCACAAGCGTATCCGCCAGCATACCCGGGTGCCGGTCAGCCTGGTGGCTTCGGCAGATGAGTTTGCTGAGGGAGTGCTGGACAGTTCTGGTCAGTGGCCACGTACGCTGTTGTGCCAGAACCTGAGTCTGACCGGGGCGAATCTGCTTAGTAAGCAGCCATTAGGGGGACTGGGTGAGCGGCTGTATCTGACTCTGCGGCTACGTGTGGCGGGGTTTGATCAGGTGGTGATGGTGCCGTCGATTATTCGTAATGCGCCCGCCCGCAGTAATGATTACCAGTATGGGGTGGAGTTTTTTGATCTGGATGAGGACGCCAGATTGGTATTAGCGGGCTTTGTTTATCAGCAATGCCTGCTGGAAACCGGTTATCGGGATTATCTGGCTGAGGTAGCGTATTAAATGTTCAGACTTGGATTGATTATTAACCCGCTGGCAGGACTGGGCGGCAGTGTGGCGTTAAAGGGCAGTGACGGCGCAGAAACGGCCCAGCTGGCGCTGGCCCGTGGGGCAGAACCCAAAGCGGGTTTACGCACAGCGCAGGCGCTGGCACCGCTGGCGGGATTGCCGGTAGAGCTGGTGACCTGGCCGGGCGAGATGGGCGAACATGCTGCGCGTGCAGCGGGTTTTGAGCCCACTGTGATTGGTGAAATTACCACGGGGGCGACCTCGGCTGAGGATACCGAGCGGGCCGCACTGGCGATGGTTGAGGCTGGCGTAGATCTGATCATGTTTGCCGGGGGCGATGGTACGGCACGTAATATCTGCCATGTACTGGATGATCGGGTGCCGGTGCTGGGTGTGCCTGCCGGGGTGAAAATTCATTCGGGTGTCTATGCGGTAACGCCACGGGCGGCCGGTGAAGTGGTGGCCATGCTGGTGAAAGGCGAGCTGGTGACGCTGAGCGAGCAGGAAGTGCGTGATATCGATGAGGATGCCTTCCGTCAGGGCACTGTACGGGCGCGTTATTATGGCGAGTTGCGGGTGCCTCAGGAGCATCGTTATATGCAGGCGGTGAAGCAGGGCGGCGGCAAAGAAACGGAAGAACTGGTGCTGGATGATATTGCCGCCCATGTGATCGAGCTGATGGACGATGATGTGCGCTACATCATGGGCTCTGGCTCGACCGTACAGGCGGTGATGGATCAGCTGCAGCTGGAGAATACCCTGCTGGGGGTGGATGTGGTGGAAAACGGCGAGGTGATCGCCGCTGACTGTACCGCTGCGCAGTTGCTGACCCTGACCGAGGGCCATGAAACTCGGCTGATTATTACCCTGATTGGTGGCCAGGGGCATATCATCGGTCGCGGTAATCAGCAGTTGAGTGTGCCGTTGCTGCAACGGCTGGGCAAAGAAAATACCTGGGTGATTGCCACCAAAACCAAGCTCAACGCGCTGGATAACCGGCCGCTGATCGCCGATAGCGGTGATGCGGCGACTAACCATCAGTTCAGCGGCCTGATTCCGGTGATTACCGGCTACCATGATCAGGTGCTGTATCACGTTGCTGATCTCTGACAGCAGAGCCTGAAGGGGCTGACAGCTTCGCAAAGCTGTCAGCTTTTTGTGATCGCTGACATGTTTCTGTCATCTTTGCTGGCTAACCTGCCCGCATAATGACAACGCGATGACATGAGGCTTGCGATGAAAAAACTGCTTTCCAGTGTTCTGATCACTGCCGCTCTGTTCTCTCTGGCGGGTTGCCAGAGCAATGAACCTAAATCCACTGCTGCTGCTGCGCCTGAGGTAAACAATCAGGATCTGTATGAAGTAGAGCATGAAGGTCGCTACTACGTTTTTGATGATTTCAAAACGTATCACAGCTTCCTTAGCGTCGGTGAAACCTCCTACCGTAAAGTGTTTATTGGGGGCGGCCCACACGGTGAAACACTGGTGTTTGGTCTGCGCAGCCAGGATAAGAAAAAAGCTGAGGGTATTGCCGGGGTTGATATGTACCAGGGCAAGCTGGCAGCGGCTGACAGCTTCTACGGGGAGTTGCGTGGCGAAGATGGTCGTCTGTACGTATTCAGTACTCTGGCGGATATGGAAGCGGTGCGTACAACGGGTGAAGCGGCGTACCGTTTCACCCAGATCGGTGCTGGTCCTGATGGCCAGACGGTTGTTTTTGTCCTGAATAAAGGCAACAAGAAAAAGCGTCCCGATGCCTTGATGGCAATGTACAAGCAGGCCAACAGTCTGTAATCACTGACTGCCTTTGGCGAGCATAAAAAAACGGGACGCCTGGCGTCCCGTTTTTTATGCTCTGTTGAGCCGGTTATTTTAGCGGTTCATACGACTCAGTGCTTCAATACGCTCATCCAGTGGCGGATGACTGGAGAAGTATTCCATAAAGCCGGTTTTCTTCTGGCTGCGAATACCGAACGCCGTCAACTGGCCCTGTAGCTGATCTGGCATTTCGTACTCTGCCTTCAGGCGCTGCAAGGCTCCGATCATGGCGTGGTTGCTGGACAGCTGAGCGCCCACTTCATCGGCACGGTATTCACGGCGACGGGAGAACCAGGCGACCACGACCGAGGCCAGTACGCCGAACAGGATCTCGAAGATAAAGGTCGTGATCATATAACCGATGCCCGGGCCCGAACTGGCTTCTTCTTCGTCATTGCTTTTAAGAAAGTTATCCACCACCATCGCTGCGATACGGGCAAAGAACATCACAAAGGTGTTCACCACGCCCTGCACCAGTGCCAATGTCACCATATCGCCGTTGGCGACATGGCCAATCTCATGGGCCATGACTGCACGGATCTCTTCCTGACGAAAACGCTGCAGCAGGCCGGAACTTACGGCGACCAGCGCATCGTTCTTATTCCAGCCGGTGGCGAAGGCGTTAGCCTGCTCCGATGGGAATATACCCACCTGCGGCATTTTGATACCGGCCTGTTTCGACAGTTCAGCGACGGTGTTCAGCAGCCACTGCTCTTCGGCGCTCCCCGGTTGTTCAATGAGTACGGTCCCGGTGCTGCGTTTGGCCATAAATTTGGACATAAACAGTGAGATAAATGAGCCAACAAAACCAAACACCGCACAGAAGATAAGCAGGCTGCCATAGTTCATGCCTGTGCCGGAGAGGTAGTGTTCTACGCCCAGAAGCTTGAGTGTAAGGCTGGCGACCAGAAGCACGGCCAGGTTGGTGAGTAGAAAGAGTCCGATTCGCATCATCTGCTGTTAACCTCACAATAAATAAGAGTTTCCGGGCCTGTTCGGACATTGCTGAAACCGCCGGTTTCAGCAACGCCGGGGCTACCGTCACGTCGATGAAACTGCGAGAATAGTGCTCTCGTTTCCGGGTGCCGTTAAACGGTGCCTTACAGGTCTTTTCGAGGCTGTAAGTCTGGCAGCTTTTGGGCCCGAAAAAACGTAGAAAAAGAAGAGCTCATAGTTCATTTTTTTCGATCATTTACGCTTAATTGTACGTTACGGACTGATAATAGCCGTGTTACAGGCTTTGCCTGCTCCCTCAGGATTTGTGTTTGATGCAGATAGTTTTTGATTGTGTAGCCCAGCAGCTGGCGAATGCCGGTAATGAGACGCGTCGCCTGTTCCATGGCCGGGGCCATTGCTTTGAGGGTTTTGAGCATCTGGTGATTGACTGGTTCTCACCGGTTGCTGTTGTTCGTTTATATAGCGCTGTAGATGATAGCTGGCTGGATTCGCTGTGCGCCGGTCTGAAGCAGTTCACCCAGATAGAAGCGCTGGTAGTGCAACAGCGCAGTCGTGGACGCGAAGCCGTCAATCAGGTGATCTGGGGTGATGTGGCGGATATGCAGGTGGCCACGGAACTTGGTCTGTACTATCAGGTCCAACCGCAGAAGAATCAGAACAGCGGTCTGTTTCTGGATATGCGGATGGGGCGTCAGTGGTTGCGTGATAATGCCGCCGGTCAGCGGGTGTTAAATCTGTTTGCTTACACCTGCAGTTTTTCGGTTGCCGCCCTGGCCGGTGGTGCCGAGCATGTGGTGAATGTTGATATGGCAAAAAACATGCTCGCCATTGGCCGGGAAAATCATCGGCTGAATGACTTTGAGAAGGGACAGGCCAGCTGGCTGGGGCATGATATTTTTAATTCATGGAAGCGTATCCGTCAGCCAGGCCCATACGGTATTGTGGTGATTGATCCGCCAAGTTTTCAGCCAGGCAGTTTTATTGCTGAAAAGGACTACCGCAAGGTGGTACGACGGTTGCCTGATCTGGTGGCGGAAGGGGGGCGGGTATTGGCATGTCATAATGACCCGGCCGTAGGAACTGATTTTATTTTAGCGTTAATGCAGCAGGAATGTCCGGGATTCCGGTTTGAGGCCCGTCTGGCCAATCCGGATGATTTTCCCGAGCATGAGCCGGAAAAAGGATTGAAGGTGATGCTGTTCAAGAGGGAATTGTAGTGGATTTGATTTGTATAGATCTTGAGGCTAGCGGCCTGGGGCCCCAATCTTACCCGATTGAAGTAGCCTGGAAAGATGGGTTAAGTGGTGAGCAGGATGCATTCCTGATTAATCCGGCCACAGTGGATGGTTGGACCTACTGGGATGAGTTTGCTGAAGAGTTACATGGCATCGATATCAATGACCTGGCAGCGGATGGCCTGTCTGCCGTGGCGGCTGCGCAGCGGCTGAATAAGGCGCTGGCAGGTAAAGCAGTGTATAGCGATGCCCGTGAATTTGATCGTTTCTGGATTACACGTTTATTCGACGCGGCAGGTATGACGCCTGAGTTTGAATTACGTGGGCTGGAAGTGCTGCTTAGCGATGCACAGCTGATACAGTACCGGTTTATCTCACGTAGCCAGTTGCGTCGTCACCGAGCGGCAAATGATGTGGATGACCAGTTGGCGGCGATCGCTGCCGTGCAGATCTCACAGGATGAACAGGAACCGTCAGCGGACGATAGTTAGGTCTGTTTGAAGTGTGTCAGGGGTAATAAAGAAGGCCAGCTTAATATGCTGGCCTTTGTATGTATTAACCGGAAGTATTCAGGCGGGTGCTTCAGAGGTATCGCAGGTGAACTCCAGTGTCAGCATCTCTTCCAGGCTGCTACGTATTTCCAGCGGCAGGCCTGCCAGGATAGCAACCTCCAGCGGGAAGTTCTTGTAGAGTTCTTCCAGTGTCCAGTCATCACGGGCCGCAGCGTTGACGACGCAGGCCAGATTGATAACCGCTGCAATATAGGACGGTTCTTCAAAGCCGTGTGGGTTTTTATGCTGAGCGATCGCTTCACCCAGTTCCGGTGGAAACTTCCACATATCCATCAGTGCCTGGCCTGCCTGAGGGGTGGTGAAGCCAAGGATTTTCATCTCAGCCTCGCTACGGCTGCTACCGCTTTCTTCGATCAGTTGCTGGATAGCCATAGCCTTTTCGGGCGCGGCAAGGTGTAGCAGCAGACGGCCAATATTGTGAATCAGGCCCGCTGTGAAGGCGATGTCTGCGTTGACCTGATCGGTGCGCTCGGCCAGATAATTGGCGACAATGGCGACCCGGAACGACTCATCCCAGAATTGTTGCAGATTCATTCCTTCTACATCACTGACTGAGCCGGCCAGACCCGAGGCGATGACCAGTGTTTTCAGTCGATCCATACCCATCATCACCACGGCATCGTCGATGGAAGATACTTTGCGGGACAGGCCAAAATGCGCTGAGTTCACCATGCGCAATACGCGCAGAGAGAGGGTCTGGTCTTCGCTGACCTTGGCGGCTATTTCAGCGTAATCAGCGTCGGGGTTGTTCAATTGCTGGATAAGCTGGCGAACGGCTTGAGGAACGTTCGGCAGTCGGTGGGTCTGAGAGAGAAGATCTTCAACGTGCATAGCCACTCCTTTGGAAGTGCGGTTGGTGCAAGTATGGTGCCCTGGCTGTGTGCTCCATGGGCGAGTCCTGATCCGGCATCTGCTTCAGCAGCGGGCTGGAACTTTTGTCGGCGTGCCTGAAGTTTTAGGAAGTGATGAGCGTGTTTGCAAGTATTTAGAGGAGAAAGTGACAGATTGTTGTGCCGGGTCGGTTAAACCGACACCGGCAAAGCTGGCGGATCAGTCCTGATTGATCACCAGGCCTTCGAGCTGGCTGCGCAGTACGTCGTACTGACCCATCTCTTCCGGCAGAAAGTACAGTTTGTAGTAGCAGCGGTCGACCAGCCGGCCTTTGTTGCCGTTGATACTGTCTTTGTAGCTGCTGAACAGGTAGCTCATCTGCAGGTGAATAATACGCGTATGCGGGGGAACGTTGAACTCGTGATGTTCCAGATCAAACCGTACCGTGGTTTCCTTGATGCTATAAAAGGAAACTTCGGCGACATGGTTCAGGTTGATAAGGAAGTTGGAGGTGACGGGAACCAGCGTGCGCTTTTCAACACCGTTGTGTTCCATGTAGATGCCGCAGTTCTTTCTGACTTTTATAAACATGGTTTTTTCGACCATCCTTTCGTTGGGTGATGGGAATAAGCATATGTCAGTTTTTTGAAGGTTGTGTGACAGCCACCCCAAAAGTTCAATGCCGGGGTGGCTGTCGTCTGGCGTTTTATTGCTGATAGGTTTTCAGGAACTGGCCGATCCGCAGGATGGCGTCTTCCAGCTCATCGGCTCGTGGCAGAGAGACGATACGGAAATGCTGAGTGTCTGGCATATTAAAGCCGGAACCCTGGACGACCAGTACTTTTTGCTGCTGCAGCAGATCCAGCGCCAGCTTTTCGTCGTTGTGGATCGGGAACATGTCCGGGTCCAGTTTCGGGAACAGGTAGAGCGCTCCTTCGGGTTTGGTACAGCTGACCCCAGGAATGTCGTTCAGCATCCGCCAGGCCAGTTCCATCTGTTCATGCAGGCGGCCGCCGGGGGTGATCAGCTCGTTGATGCTCTGGTAACCGCCCAGTGCGGTCTGAATGGCATGCTGCACCGGCACATTGGGCGACAGGCGCATATTGGCCAGCATATCCAGCCCTTCTATATAGTCGCGGGCATGGTGTTTAGGGCCGCTCAGAATCATCCAGCCAACCCGGAAACCCGCTGCACGGTAGGTTTTTGACAGGCCGTTAAACGAGATACACAGCACATCGTCAGCCAGTGAGCCCAGCGGTGTGTGTTGTGCTTCGTTGTAGAGGATTTTGTCGTAAATCTCGTCAGCAAACACGATCAGGTTATGCTGGCGGGCGATCTCCAGCAGGCCTTCCAGAATGTGATCGGGATACACCGCACCGGTGGGGTTGTTCGGATTAATAATCACGATGCCACGGGTACGTTCAGTGATCTTGCTGCGAATATCATCGAGGTCTGGAATCCAGTTTTCCTCTTCGATACAGCGGTAGTGGACCGGGTTGCCACCGGACAGGCTGACAGCCGCTGTCCATAATGGATAATCTGGGGCCGGGATCAGCATTTCGTCGGTGTCGTTGAGCAGGCCCTGCATGGCCATCACGATCAGCTCTGAAACGCCATTACCGACGTATATATCTTCAATAGAGACGCCAGCAATGCCGGTACGCTGGCATTCCTGCATAATTGCCTTGCGGGCCGCAAACAGACCTTTGGAATCACCGTAACCCTGGGATTCTGGCAGGTTGTAGATAACGTCCTGAACAATCTCTTCCGGGGCGAATAGTCCCCAGGGGGCCGGGTTGCCGATGTTCAGTTTGAGAATTCGATGGCCTTCATCTTCGAGGCGTTTGGCTTCCTGAAGAACCGGCCCGCGGATGTCGTAGCAGACGTTGATCAGCTTGTTCGATTTGCGGATTACTGGCATGGTTCGCGTCCTGGGTGTCGATGGCCTGCGTGTTCTTTTTTCACAGTCCACATGCCCGGTATGGGCATAAAAAGAGGCCCAATCATACGCCCTTTGCAGATTGATGTGAAAGAGCCTGGAGCCGTGCTGGTCAGGCGGGTATTAGCGGGTGCACAACGAAGGAGTACTGAGAGTGAGTGATAACACAGAGATTTCCCGAACTGAAGATGAGTGGCGCGCCACCCTGACCCCGGAGCAGTTTCGTATCTGCCGAGAAAAGGGGACGGAACCCGCGTTTACTGGCGAGTATTACCACAACCATGCCGCGGGTTCATATCGCTGCACCTGCTGTGGTGAGGCACTCTTTGCCTCGGCAACCAAATATGACTCAGGCAGTGGCTGGCCCAGCTTCTGGCAACCTGCGGCAGCTCAGGCCGTGGTTGAACATGTGGATAGCAGCCATGGTATGCGCCGCACGGAGATTGCCTGCGCCCGGTGTGCTTCACATCTGGGTCATGTGTTTGCCGATGGCCCACAACCGACCGGGTTACGCTATTGCGTGAATTCGGCCTCGTTGCAGTTTACGCCTGAGGATTGAGGCTGAATGAAGTCGTTTAACTGGCTCTATGAACATGTGCAGCAACACTGTGCCGGACAGGATATCGAGGCGCTGTTGCCAGTGCCACTCAGCACGGCTGAGCTGATGGCGGTAAGTGATGATCGACTGTTCTCCGATCTGGCCCGGCGGGTGTTTCGCGCCGGGCTTAAACATTCGCTGGTGGACAGTAAATGGCCAGCGTTCGAGCAGGCGTTTTTTGGCTTTGTGCCGGAAAAGGTCGCGCTGATGAGTGATGAGCAGCTGGAGCGGTTGATGATGAATGACCAGATCATTCGTCACTTTGGCAAGATTAAATCGACCCGGCTCAATGCTTTGATGGTGACCGAACTGGCGGCGAAAGAAGGCAGTTTTGCCCAGTTTCTGGCGCAGTGGCCCAGTGGCGATATTATCGGCTTGTGGGCCTTGCTGAAGAAAGAGGGCGCGCATCTGGGAGGTAACTCCGGTGCGTCGTTCCTGCGCATGGTGGGCAAGGATACGTTTTTGCTGACCGATGATGTGGTCGCAGCGCTGAAGGCACAGGACATTGTTGATAAGCGGCCCACAGCAAAGCGTGACCTGCTCAAAGTGCAAGACGCATTTAACCAGTGGCAGCAGGAGTCTGGCAGGCCGTTGTGTCAGATTAGCCGGTTACTGTCGTACACGGTGGGCTGGTAACGACGTGAAGTGCCTGGCCTGAAGGGGCAGGTACTCCCTCAGGCCGTTGTGGCCTGAGGGTGGGTGACGGCTCAGTTAAACTGGAAAAACTCCAGCAGCCGTGGATCGTTCATGGCGCGGGTCAGGGTTTCCTGCACCAGCGCATTGATCAGTTCTTCGTTATCAGCCGGTGTCGGGGTGCGGACAAACTCTTCTGAGCGTTTAGTGGCGTACTGGCCGGTGTAACTGCGGCCGTTGCGTTCGACCTTGACCCGCATCTGCATGTTCAGCGCGATGATCTGTTTTACCGCTTCGGCCTTGGCATCATAAGACAGGGTGTCCAGCATCACCGTCATCTCATGGCCGCCTGGGCCGAAGGTGTTGATGCCGGTACTACTGAGGGCCTTTTGTACGGCGGTGCCTAGCATATCGGTGCTGTTGGTCAGCAGGATAGGGGCGCGGTTGCCCAGCCGGTCGATACGGTCGCCGACCACGGGGGTCTGGCGCAGGTCCTGCACCTGGATATTGACCGGCGCTGTGGGTAGCTGGCGCAGTACTTTCACGTCAGGGTTGAGAGACAGCGTCTGTGATGGGATACCACCACAGCCCGTCAGCAGGGCGGTTGCGGCAATCGCGGCGCTTAGCAGTATCTTGCGCATGTGTTACTCCAGATCTTTAACAGGTTCAGGGGTCAGGCGATCAATCAGTTCAGCCAGTGAGTTGGCCAACTGACGTAGCGGCTTTTTGCCTGGCTGCTCCAGCCAGACGCTACCATCATCATTGTTTACGCTCAGAAAATACTCACCGTCCGGTTCTGTGGTCGCAATGAACAGTGTCATCGGCTGCTTCTGTTTATGCTTGGCCACCGCATGACCAATCAGATTGCCGCGCAGGCGTTCCATATCAGCCGGGTTCCACAGCTGTAACAGGCTGAGCTGACCCTCTTCGCTGTGGGCGGGCAGTGGGTCTGACCAGTAGCGGCTGTAAAACGTCACCACATCGGGGTGAATATTCAGCCCCAGGGCTTCGCTCAGTCGCTCGAACATATCCTGTGGCGCTTGCTGTTTTACCGGCCGCCAGGCTGTCAGTTCGCCGTCTTGCGGGGTATCTGTCAGGTAGCATTGCGAAGGCCATTCGCTATCCCAGGGGACGCGGGGTGGCTCCGGCTGTAACGCCAGCTGGCGGGTGATAAAACGGTCAAGCGCATCGGCCACCGGGTGGCTAAAAGTATTTTCAGGCATAGTTAAGAGTCTAATCGCGTTGCGTTGCAGGGTACGGACCTTACTCTATCTGCTGGCTGAACGGGACGAAAGGGATGATTGAAAAACCGGCCAGGGCTGTTGTGACACACAATAAAGATGCGGCGGAGCAGGGTGTGCGACTGGCCGTCGCCAGGCGCATGATGGTGCTCTGCTGAATAAAAAGTATCCGATTGATTATGTTCAAATTTTTTTGAAAAAAAGTTGTCACAAATATTTGACAAGTAATCGAAAAGCCGTAAAATGCGCACCTCATTACAGGGCAATGCCTTAGTGATGAAACACTGGAGCGGTAGTTCAGTTGGTTAGAATACCTGCCTGTCACGCAGGGGGTCGCGAGTTCGAGTCTCGTCCGTTCCGCCA
>OJDH01000315.1_pt1 | contig 25287 bp, 26 predicted proteins | sample 1592761 | NCBI WGS metagenome assembly OJDH01 (sample SAMN05416855, study PRJEB24817) | seawater metagenome | isolation source: Sea water | place: Canada:Atlantic | collected 2013-11
TACGAGATCAGCCTCGGTCTCGTGGGCTCGGAGATGTGTATAAGAGACAGCCCAAAAATGGTACGTTGAAAAGTTGATTTTAGGAACAGAATACGAAGGCATACCTGTTCTATCCGCCGGTGCTCCCTTCAAAGCAGGTGGACGCGGTGGCGCAGACTATTACACCAATATACCAGCGGGTGAAATTGCCCTTAAAAACGTTGCAGATCTCTATATTTATCCCAATACACTTCGTGCAGTACTGCTGAACGGCGCGCAGGTTCGTGAATGGTTAGAGATGTCAGCAGGGGCCTTTAATCAAATAGATAACAACAAATCAGAAGAGCAACAGCTGCTTAACGATGACTTTCCGTCATACAACTTCGATGTCATCGATGGCGTCGAGTATGTCGTCAATCTGACCCAACCTGCACGATACAATAAACAAGGTGATATCATTAACCCTGATAGCCACCGTATCATTGATATGACTTATCAAGGCAAACCCCTAGATATGTCAGCCCAATTCATCGTTGCGACCAATAACTACCGCGCCCATGGTGGCGGGAATTTCCCCGGTCTTGACGGGTCTACAGTCATTATTCAGGCACCAGATGAAAACAGAACTGTCCTGGCTAATTACATCTTTGATCAAAAGAAAATTGATCCAAGCGCCGACAGTAACTGGCATTTTGGCGCCATAGAAGGAAACATCAAAGTAACCTTTGAAACCACACCCGCAGCCAAAGACATTCTGGCTGAGAAAGATGCCATAAGTTACTTGGGTGAAGGCAAAGACGGCTTTGCAAAATACCAGGTTTCTTTTAAATAGCCTCTTAAAGCTTTATTAAAAAAAGTGAGGGGGCAAATTTCACTCCCTTTTTAATTGAATTATTCCACCCTGAAATAAGTTTACATATTAGAGACTTATTTCAGGGCAAAGAATCTTTACTGAGGGTTAGATAATGAGTGAATACAAATATTCAGATCTTATTTCTACTTCAAAATCACAAGATATATTCGGCAGCTCTATAAAGGCTGATACGAAATCAGCAAAATATATATTTCCCATAATATAGATTATGCGAATAACATATTATGAGTAAAACTAATTTTCCCTGCCAATTATCAAAAGTTTACTAATTTTAGAAGAACCGTTCCCTCTAATTTAAGACTACTCTTCATGAAAATTAGAAACTCCGGCTCCGATGTCGATATAGTCGCGCTGGAAAAGCCGCACGTATGTCTTTGGATCATATACTCGATCAGATTTAATTATAGGAAGGCCTTTTTCTACATCTAGAATATTACGCTGGAATAAGATCCATCTAACTTTGTCATCCCGGTTAAGTAAGGGTAACCCCACTGATTCCAACATAACGGTCAAACCGCTTTTAAGTACATGTTCAGCAAGCACCCTCATACCACATGGATAACGAGCAATTTCCCATAAGGCTTGAGATACTTTATCTTGTCGGTGTGGCTCTATAAAATCTAGAAAATTCTGACCTTCACGTTCTTTGCCAAAATCTTCAGTAATACCTGTACCAAGCAGCCTAACCTTGATGTAATCGGACGAAACCAACTCGTACATCATCATGGTCGGCAGTAGTACTGCTACTTTTTCAGGATGATAATCTTGGCGTCGTGGCACCATACCTTCTCGTGGAATTGCCTGCCAGAAGTCAAAAAACTGTTTATTTTTTGGGTGTTTAAAATCAAACAAACAATCATCGCCTTCATAAAAAACCAAGCAGTACACTTGTTCAACGCACTAAACTGCCACGCCACAGCTGGAAAACATGAAGAGTTATTATATACGTCCATCTGATTTGACCAAATTTTCTAAACTCACACAACTATTTAAGATTAGACATCCCCCCTCTTTATAATACGAAATATTACGAGAATGAGACAATTTACTTTCAGTTTCTGGATATCTCTAACACTCGAGATAAGTATCTGATCTAATTTGATGAAGTTAATTGGCGACAAAGAATATCAAACAATTGCCTGATAAAGCATCCTCATGGCTAAGAGAGTTAGCACAATATTGAAGACAAGTTTGAATCTCCGTTCTGGAATACGCCACAAAATCGCCCGACCTGCTAATGACCCAAAAAAACCTGAAATCAACATCCCACCTAACAACCCAATCCAAGGCGTATAGATAAAACCCAAAAGGCCCAGTGCGAATATCTTCAAGCCATGTTGCAAAACCATAATCCCGGCATGGGTAGAAACCAGTTCTACGCGGCTTAGCTTTGATCTCGGTAAGAAAGCCGCTGTTATAGGTCCAGAAGCTCCGATGAACATCGAAGTGGTAGCGGAGATCATTCCCCCCAACACAAGAGACTTCTTACCATTGTTAAAGTTCTTAAGTTTGGGTCCCCAAACACTGTAGAGAATGAACAGTGCCATGATTAATTGCAGGAGACTGAGAGGAAGCGTAACCACGATCTGGCTGGCAAAAAGAACTCCAATAATTCCGCCCAGTGAAAACCAAATCAAAATCGACAGATTAATATTCTTGCGTAACAAATAAGTTCTACTGGTGTTGTTAGCTGTTTGTACCGCGCCGTGAATAGGCACGATTGCAGCAACAGGCATGACATTTGCCATGATTGCCAACATAGCCAGCCCGCCCCCTATTCCCGTTGCTGTCGTAATGCCCGATGTTATAAAGCTGGCGCCAATAAGCAGTAGAGATACTTCTAAAGATAAATCAGGTGGAATTATATAATAGGTAATTGTTTCCATATGTTGGGTGAGATAATTCCGGATTCAGGTTAAGAGTAAAGGGAAGATACAGAACGTATTTCGGATGACGAACGAGGCACTAACCGGGATAGTACCTATCCATTGAGAGTAATTCAACCTTCCCCAACATAGGTCGATCCAAACGCCTTCATTTGCATCTTAATCTAATCTCAGAAGCCTAATTAACCTTCCTTTAGGAAACAGCTAAGCGCCTCTGAAATTTGAATTTAACGACACACATATCAGACAGATTTTAGCAACAAGCCTAACCGACGGATACCTTTGTTGATGGTCTCTTCATTGGCTTGGGAAAAACTCAAACGCATTGTATTACGATTTGATCCATCCGCGTAAAAGGCATGGCCTGGAACAAAGGCAACCCGCTGGGTTTTAATTGATTCAGCGAGCAAGTCCGCGCCATCCCAGTCATTTGGCAATGTCAGCCAGACAAACATACCGCCCTCTGGCTTTGTCCAACTCACGCCTTGAGGCATATGCTCTTCCAATGCCGCAAGCATACAGTCGCGCCGAGCAGAATAAGCAGCAGAGATCTTCGCAACTTGTTTATCAAAACCTTTGGACGCAACTTCATGGATCGCAATCTGATTGATGGTTGAGCTATGCAAGTCTGCAGCCTGCTTCATCAGAACCAATTTACTGATCACGGTCTGGGCAGCACAAACCCACCCAACGCGAAGACCCGGCGCCAGAGTTTTTGAAAAACTACCACAATAAAGCGTCCGGGTTTTTTCAATGTTGCCGTTACGTTCAATATCAAGTGCCAATATCGGAGGAATAGCCTCTCCATCATAACGCAATGACTGATAAGCAGCATCTTCGATTACGGCTATATCTAGTTCTTGCGCAAGATCGAGCAACCGTTCACGGCCTGTACGATCCAGAGTTTCCCCGGTCGGGTTAGCAAAGTCCACTGACATATAAGCGAACTTAACCAGGCTATCATTTTCTGACGCTGTGTCGCGGTATTCTTTCGCTGAACGGTTACCATTTGCAATCAGACGATCATACGTTGGTTCATACGCATTGAACGCCCCAAGTGCGCCCATATAGGTCGGCCAGGTCACGAGCGCTGTATCGTTCGGTGATAGCAACAACTTGCCTAGATAATCCAATGCTTGCTGAGAGCCGGAAGTAATGAGGATATTGTCAACGGAACAGGGAACACCCAGTTTCTCCATCTGCCCGGCAATCCACTCGCGCAATGGGGCATAGCCTTCACTGACAGAATACTGTAAAGCTGCGGTCTGTTTGTCACCACTTAAGGTATTGGTAAAAGCCTGTTGAAATTCTGCCGTCGGAAACAGAGCTGGATCGGGTATACCACCGGCAAAGGAGATGATATCCGGTTGATCCAAAAGCTTAAGTAACTCCCGGATTTCCGAGGCCTTCATCCGCGATGACCGCGTGGCAAATACTTTTTCCCAGTCCATGAAACGCAACTCCTGTTAATTATGAAATTACCAGTACTTCAGGATGCTTGTTTGTGTCAATAAACATGATCAAGGTTGGTACTTTTCCTTTGGAAAACTCAAAACACCTCAGGCTGAAAACTCAAAAACCTTCAGAGTAATTGAACGGGTATTTGGGGCACATTTTATTTATTTGTTATAAAAACTTAGGCCGCACAATCAACAGCTTTATAATATCTCTATAGAGAAACTTCTTTTCAACCAAATCCAAACCAGCAGCTTCCAAATACTGTTCCGTATGTCGATTAAACTTGGCGCCATAAGCTCGATATACAAAAGGTGCCCAGAGTTTCATGATCAATAGACGAAAAGGGTTTTGCGAATAAGCGTAATCCACGATGTGTATAGAACCATCTGGACGACAAACCCTGCAAAGTTCCTCCAAGGCTGGCTGTTGTTGCGTTTCGTCAAGGACGCAAAAAAGGAAAGTTGAGACAACACTATCGAAACTATCGTCAGCAAAATCGAGCTCTGTGACATTCATTTCATACAAATCAACCGCAGTGTCGAGCTTACTTTTTCGCCACCGGGCACGTTCAAGCATGGCAGAACTGAGATCTATCCCCGTAACAAAACAATCTTTTGGATAAAAAGGGAAATTGCGCCCGGTGCCCACTCCCGCATCTAACAAATTACCCCTCAGACCCTCAAATAACATACGGCGAACTGGCTTGTAACGAAAAAACTCAAAAGGCCAGTCGAGTACGTCATAGAGTTGTGCAATACGATTGTATGTTTTCCGCTTGCTCATAGAACTCCCTCTTACTACAGGATTATACAATGAGTATTACGTCATCATTGTAACGGGTTACTCTCAACAAATGGTTTCATAACTTAAGGGGTTAATTATTCCTGATCGCATGCACCCAAATCCACCTGGTTGGCTTCAGATCTGAACCAAAACCTTCGACTATTTCAACTGGCTCAACTTGAAAACCAGCTATTTGCAATAAAGTTTTGAGTTTATCACTATCCATCCCACAAAACCTCCGTCCAAACTCATCTACCCAGTCCTCCTTTCCCTCTTTAAAACTCGCTGTAAATACTCCGTCTTGCCGCAGGCTCTTAAAGATAAGCCCAAGGACAAGTGGCAATTTAATGGAAGGAACATGAAGCAGTGAGGCTGATGCCCAAACGGCATCAAATTCATTACTGAAATCAATTTCACTAAAGTCTCTGACCAGCACTTCACGCCCGGCTCTCACTTGTGCCAAGGCTGCGAGTTCATGAGATCCGTCCAATAGAGTGACATCAAACCCAGCTTGAATAAATGCCAAGGCATCATGCCCGCCACCACATCCCAACTCGAGTATTTTAGAGCCGGGCACTACTCGAGACATAAAGGCAGATCGCTTTTCAAGGAAATCACCTTTGGGGGCTTTCCGGGCATACTCTTCTGGGTTTTCAGCGTAAAAGCTCAGCGTTGAAAGGTCATTTGTCATTTTAAATCTTATATTCATAACAGTAGCTATAAAAGATCACCAATGCCCCGACATTACAATTCAGCATTTGAGACCCTTACAAAGCCCAATTCTTCGTAGTGATCCGAATATTTAATACAAATACAGCAACAAATATCAAAAAAAGACTATCAGGCTTAACTATATTGCCTATCACAAACAAACTCTACCCAAGCACCCGTAGATTGTTTGATTTTGAACCATGCTAGACAATGAATTTGGAGAATGTCGTGAGCCAGTCAGTTTTTTTACTTATTGAAGCCAATCCAAACCCAAACCCAAACCAGAAAGAAGCTTTACAAGATTATTTAACGAAAGCACCAGCTATTACAGCTGAACATGGAGCAGTGTTGGTAGCCCGGTACAATATAGAAACCGCTTTGGATGGTGGCGAAAAATCGGCGTTATTTGCCGTGATGTCATTTCCTGACCGCCAAGCAGTTGACAACTTATTTAACGATCCAAAATACAAAGCCCTGATACCTTCTCGTGATTTAGGTTTTAGTAGTATTCGCTTTTTTATCGGTACAGAAAAAATCTAAAATATTATTTGAAAGCTTAAGGTGAATTATCGCTTAAGGATAGAACGGCTCTTTGAACTGATGACGAGTTATTGAAAAGGTTATCCTGCAATGCAACGATTTTTTAAAAGTATTGATTTTGTTGAAAAACATTTATACGACAAAATCACCGTGCACGAAATGGCAGCTGCCTCCCATTATTCCACCTATCACTTTTGCCGGATTTTTAAAGCCTTAGTCGGTGATTCACCCAAGCAATATTTGCGAAAACGTCGGTTAACTGTCGCTGCTAAAAGGCTGTTAATAGAAAAAGTCGGTCTATTAGAGTTGTCGTTAGACTGTCAGTTTGAATCACAAGAAGCCTTTACCCGAGCATTTAAAGATCAGTTTAATATCACCCCGGGACAATACCGTAAGCAAAACGACCCTTTTCGTTTGCTTTATCAAGATCAATTTAGCCCACATATGCTCAACCATTTACAAAACAAGCTGTCGATGGAACCAGAGATCGTATCTCAACCAGGTATGAAACTGGTTGGGATTGCAAACCGATATCAAAGTGGTGGATTACAGTTGAAAGACCTGTGGTTAGCTTTCCGCCCCTATAGAGGCAAAATTGCAAATCAAACAAGCGACAACGCCTTTGGCATATACGAAGCCTACGAAGAAAAAGGGGATGATGTTAATTTTTGCTACATTTGCTCCGTCGCGGTAGTCAACTTTGATGATGTACCCGAGGGAATGATAACCAGAGAATTACCTACCCAACTCTACGCGAAATTTACGCACACGGGTCCAGTAGCCAAACTTGATGAAACCTTGAGGTATATTTGGGCCGTTTGGTTACCAAACTCCCCCTATGAATATATAGAAAAACCCGACTTTGAATTGTATATACCAGGATTTAACGATGCTGACCTACAAAACAAATTGTATCTACACATACCGATAATGCTAAAGCATGATTAGAAAGAAAACAGAAAAGCCTTACCCGAGCCAACTTCTTGCAAATATTTTAAGGAAGTCCAAAACTACTATTCCTGCTTTGGTAATAAAGGAGCGAAATGCGATTAACCCAAAAGAAATGTTGCTCAACCCCAGGCCAATTTGGACGAAGAATAAAGGCGAACTCGCGATGGCAAGAATATCCGGATGGGCGATTATCCCCAGAGGTATGAAATAGTGCTCTACTCCTAAGGCAGAATTAGTGCAGATCACCCTAACACTAAAATGGCCGGGTTGAACTCAAGCCTCAATCCAAGGCTTGAGCTTTAAAATAATTTCATTCGTCTTAGCAACAGCCTTTATTCCATCAAGTCTTCTTCAAAGGGATATCGTGACAACAGCTCAATACCCGTATCTGTAATAAGAACTTGCTGCTCCAACTTAACACCTTCGGCACCGCCCTCTTCACCGATATAACTTTCCACACAGATGGTCATGCCAGCTTCAATCGTGCCATCGTAACCAGCATCTGGGAAATCTCCATGATGATAGAGGTAGGGATACTCACCAGTCATCCCAACGCCGTGTGAGGATAAGTAATAACGATTGGCGTAGTACTTATCTGGAATATTCCAAGCCTGATCAGCATAATCACGAAAACTCATACCAGCTTTTAAAATATCCATGTTGTGATGGACCTGCTCAAAAGCAGTTTTATAAAGTGTCTTCTGCACTTCAGTTGGCTTACCAGGACCAGCGTGGAAAGTACGGGAAAAATCTGAGTAATACCCATGGCACCCCACTACATCGGTATCCAGAGCCACCAGTTCGTTCTCTCCGATTACATGATGAGTTGTTTCCTGAAACCACGGATTTGTTCTTTCCCCCGCGCTCATCAATCGAGTTTCACAGTAATCTCCGTTTTGCTCAATAATGGATTTGTGAAGTACCGACCACAACTCGTTCTCAGTCAAACCTGGCCGCAATGCCTCGCGCAACTTGCCCACAGCAACCTCGGTTGCCCGTAACGAGGCGTTAATGCATTTCATCTCTTCTGGCGATTTAATCGCACGCGCCATTTCAACAGGTTCTTGTGCATCAAAAATGCGGAACCCAAGCTCTTTTAACGCAATTGCGGTTCCTGCATTCAACCGTTCGAGCCCAACTGTGGCAGCTTTCCCGGTCAGTTCAATAATCAAGTCACCCATCTCTGATGCCCACTTACGTTCCCGAGCGTAAATATCAGGCCCAGCTGCAACAAAACTTGCCGTAGATGAAGGCCGTACCTCGTCAATAGTTTCGTAGCCCTCCCCCAGATGAAGACATCCTGTAAACTCAAAAAGGATTGAACGGGTAGCGGTCATCAGTAAATAGCGGGACGGCGCATTTCGCATCGAAAATACCTGCATATTACGAGCACCGGTGGCGTAACGAATATTGATCGGATCAGACAGGATCACAGCATCCACACCACGCTTGGCCATTTCATTTCGCACTCGGGCTTGGCGATACATTCGTACGGCCTTTAGATCAATCCCCTCACTTTCCGGCGACCTATCTAAAAGTGTGATACCCGACAAGTCACTCCGCTCAGCGTGCCAGTCAAAATTTGCCATTTGCTTTTCCAAAACCAGTTGTTATTTTGAGAAAGTATATAACTCACCGTTTTACTAAGTATATGTCACAAAATTTCTTACTATAGGCCAACTCAGGGTTATGAAAAATTATCGAAAAAATCTCCCTCCTCTCGACAGTCTGATGTTTTTCGAGGCTGCAGCTCGAAGGTTAAGCTTTACTGGTGCTGCAACTGAACTGTTTGTCTCACAAACAGCCGTCAGTAAACGTATTCACCAACTTGAAGAGTATTTGGGTATACAGCTATTTATTCGAAACGGCAGAGCCCTATCTTTGAGCGATGAAGGAAAGCAATTGCGTGATAAATCAGCTATGGCCCTGGATTATCTAGAAAGTGCGGTACTCAGCATTTCAGCTCGAAAAAGCGAAGCGGTACGTATTGCTGCCAACAGTGCCGTTTCGATGTTCTGGCTTTCGCCGCGGTTAAAACTATTTGGCTTGTCCGACAATGCCTGCTCGGTCAATCTGATGACATCCGACATCACCAGTGACCTGATCACAATTGAGAATGACCTAACAATTGTCTATGGCGATGGTACATTGCCTGGCTTTGACTGCATCCTTTTGTTTCCTGAACAGCTCGCCCCGGTCGCGGCCCCCAAAATTGCTGAAAAATTGCAAAAAAGCTCAAATCGCGATCTGTTTTCTCTCCACATTGAAGAGAGACCCAATTTACTTAACTACTCCCGGGTTGGTCCAGATTGGATTAATTGGGAAGTATGGGGACATTCTATGCAGATACCCGAACTATCGGACTGGCCTCAGGTGATGTGTAAAACCTATACCCATACAATTGGGCGCGCCATCGAAGGTGAAGGCATTGCCCTAGGAAGCCTGAGCTTGATCCAAGATGAAATTAAATCAGAACAATTGGTAAGGGTAAGCCCTCTGACCCTGACAAGCACAAAGGGTTACTATGTGGCCTATCCAGAAGGCAAACAGCCACAAGGAGCCATTAAATTATTATTTGACTTCCTATTAAAGTACCCACCACAAGCTAGCGAAAAATAATTACCTTATGAAAGACAGCTTTATGCTGTTGTCGTTAGTTATAAATGGATTTTGCGGCCTTCCAACGGATAGCGGGGATCGCTGTATCCTGGTGTAGAGGCATGCCCTGGAGCAACCAAACCGTTGAGCAATGCTTCGTCTTCAGCATCATAGGGATAAGAAAGTGCGCTAAGATACCCGTGGAATTGCTCTAATGTCCGTGGTCCAGCAAGGATAGAGCTGACGTACTTATTTGCGAGTAACCAACCAATGGCGAAGCCTATAGGGCTATGACCTCTCTTCTCACAATGGAGCTTAATTCTCTGGACGATCTCAAGAGAGTCCGGACGCCATTCGGTCTCCATCATACGGCTGTCAGCTGCACCAGCTCTACTATTTTTATCTGGCAACACATTTGGAATATATTTGCCAGTTAAAACGCCTCGGGCGAGCGGGCTATAGGGAACGACACCTAGGCCATAATAGTCGGAACTCGGCAGGACTTCTACCTCTGGCTGCCGGTTCAAGGCGTTATAATAAGGCTGACAGACAACGGGCCTTGGAATAGACAGTTGATCACAGAAGCGACAAATCTCCGCAATGCGCCATCCCCGATAGTTACTCAAGCCAAAATAGCGAATTTTGCCTGATCGGATGAGATCCCCCATTGCCTGTACCGTCTCTAACAAAGGAGTACTGTGGTCTTCGTGGTGTAGATAGTAAATATCTATGAAATCAGTTTTCAAGCGCGCCAGAGAATCTTCGACAGCCTGCATGATCCATCGACGGCTCAAACCTTTTTTCTGTGGATCCGATTGCATTTGATTGGCCACCTTAGTCGCCAAAATCCAATGATCGCGATCGCCCTTGATAGCCTCTCCCACGATTTCTTCCGACCGCCCTTCGTTATAAACATCGGCGGTATCGATGAAATTCAATCCCGTTTCTCTGGCAGAAGATATGATTTCCACCGAATGTGGGCGATCTGTACGGTCACCGAACATCATAGTACCAAGGCAAATATTCGATACTGATAAACCGGAATTTCCAAGAGAGCGAAAGTGTTTATCTCTATCCAGAGAGATCGATTTAATATTCATAGGTTTGGGCAAGCTTTCATCAGATCGAAGAACGAGGTGAAACGACAAAAATCAGGAAATAACAAACAGTTATTCCCTGATCTTAATCATACACACAAAATAATAAACGAAAATATTAAAGTACAGCAGGAAAATCCTGAAGAGGATTACCGAAAGTATGATCGGTCCATTTCACGATAACCACGCCTCCAATTGCAACAGCAGCGGCAATAAGAGAAGAATAGATCAATGGTTCCATAAGTAACTGACTATTGTTTCCCAGAATGGGAAGAAGACTTGCAAATGCGCTTGCAGCAAAAATTGTAGCCAGCAGAGTTCCAATTCGGCTCAACACCCAACCGGAAGACTTAAGTATCACTGGTAAATAGGGGGGTAACTTACGCATGATACAACTACCTTTCTCTGTAGTTAGGAAAGTAACACTACCTGTTGTTGAATAGTTTTTCAATCCGGTGCGCAAATTTGCCACAGGTATTAACAACCCAAAAGGAGACTGTAATGAAATCTTATTCGATTTTATTGCCAGCTTTATTTTAAATAAATTTCTTATCGGATTAGACTTCTCAAATGCTTAGAGCATGGTTTCCAGAAATACGTTTATTGGAATTTGAACGTGAATAGGGTCGTAAAATTTTATAGAAAATAAATCGTAATATCTAATTTTATTAGAAGGTATAATTAAAAGAATCGCCTGGATTTAGAAAAAATCCTCGTTTTCATTAAGACTGTCCTTGCTGCCTTATTCTCTTACGGTATGCTGTTGCGCAATAGTTTTTGACCGTAAATGAGCGATAATTTCAATGATCCGTATTTCGAGTAATTTTGACGCTGGCAACATAAGTTGCCTTTCTTCTGACAAAGCATCTGATATCCAGTTGGAAATCGAAAAAGATACGAACTCCCATTTTTATCAATGGTTTTATTTCAGAATGACGGGCGCTCGTGATCAAGCTTGTTCTCTAAAAATACTTAACGCCGGTGGTGCCGCCTATCCTGCAGGATGGGAAGGGTATCAGACGGTTGCTTCTTACGACCGTGAAAACTGGTTTCGAATACCCACCACGACTTACGACGGTGAAACCCTAACAATCGATATCACACCAGGTTATAACTCCATCTATTTTGCCTATTTTGCCCCCTATTCTATGGAACGTCACGCTGACTTTATCGCAGAGGTACAACATGCTTCCTTTGTTGATCTGGAGGTTTTAGGCAAAACACTCGACGGACAAGACATAGATCTCCTGACCATTGGTGAGCCAGATAAAAACAAAAAAGCATGCTGGATCATTGGTCGGCAGCATCCAGGAGAAAGTATGACGGAGTTCTGGATGGAAGGGTTTTTAGAACGATTACTGGATGAAAACGATCCCATTGCTCGGGAGCTACTGAAAAAAGCTGTATTCTACGTTGTACCAAATATGAACCCGGATGGCAGCCAGCGCGGAAATCTTCGGGTCAATGCAATCGGGGCAAATCTTAACCGTGAATGGCAAGCGCCTTCATTAGAAAAAAGCCCGGAAGTTTATCACGTCCGCAACAAAATGATGGAAACGGGTGTCGATTTTATGTTCGATATTCATGGCGACGAAGCCATTCCTCATAACTTTATTGCCGGTACCCACGGCATTCCATCCTTTGACGATCGCCTTTTGAGTTTGATTGATCGGTTTAAAGCCTACTATATGGAAGCAAATCCAGATTTCCAGATTACCCATGGCTACCCTCAAAATACACCAGGTAATGGCAATCTTACTATGTGTGGCAACAATACTGCCGAAACCCACGACTGTCTCGCCATGACTTTGGAAATGCCCTTTAAAGATACTGATGACAACCCAAATGAGTTTGAAGGCTGGTCTCCAGATCGCTCGATGAAGCTCGGTGCGAGCAGCCTTGACCCTCTTTATCGTTTGATAGATGACTTGAGATAACGTCTGTAAATATCTGTATATAACTACAAATAACATAAAGGCTGCGAGAAAATATGAGACTCGGATTAACTGGTAACGTCCTAAAAGTACATTTCAAAGCGCTAACGATTGTAACCGCAATGCTCTGTACTCAAAGCGCTGTAGCCGAGACATATTCCTCACCACAATCCAGCTTAACACGTGAGAGTCTTCAAGAAACTCCTGTTCTTTCCTCAAGTGTTTACAGCGGAGAGCTCCCACCCGTTTTTGAACGCCTCCCCCTCGCTCCTTTTGTTGTCAAACAAACCCACGATTGGGAGCCAGGCAAACACGGTGGTAGTATCCGAAGTCTGATCGCTAAATCAAAAGATGTTCGATTGTTTTCAGTTTATGGTTACGCTCGACTAATTGGCTACACTCCAGAACTTGGGTTTACAGTAGATATTCTCGATAAACTTGAGGTCGAGGAAGGACGGATATTTACCTTAACCCTGCGCAAGGGACATAAATGGTCTGACGGGCATCCTTTTACCTCTGAGGATTTCAGGTATTTTTGGGAAGAAGTTGCAAATGATAGCAATCTAAGGCCTTTTGGCCCTCCGGCAGAACTTGTTATCGAAGGACAGGCGCCAACAGTAGAAATAATCGACGAAATCACTATTAGATATAGCTGGCCCATTCCAAACCCTTTTTTCCTGCCCCGCCTTGCTGCGACCCGGCCGCTATACCTTTTCCAGCCTGCCCATTACATGAAGAAATTTCACGCCAAATACGTGAACAATGACGAACTTGATGAGGTCGTAAAAAAAGCCGATGCACGGAACTGGGTCCAACTCCATAACCGCCGCGCTAGGCAATACAAATTTACCAATACAAAACTGCCGACGCTCCAGCCTTGGGTAAATACTGTAAAGCCTCCATCAACCCGCTTTATCGGCAAGAGAAATCCATTTTACCATCGGGTTGATGAGTTTGGGCTTCAATTACCCTATGCAGATGAAATGATCCTCGCCGTTGCAGGCGGCGGCTTAATCCCGGCAAAGGTTGGTTCTGGTGATTCTGATATGCAATCAAGAGGACTGAGCTTTTCTGACTATACCTTCTTAAAAGGAAATGACGAGCAAAATGGATATCTGGTTCGTTTATGGAAAACGGTTCGAGGCTCTCATTTCGCTCTTTATCCAAATTTAAACGCGAATGATACCGAGTGGCGTAAACTTAACCGCGACAAGCGGTTTAGACATGCTCTGTCACTTGGAATTAATCGGCATGAATTAAATCAAGTTCTTTATTATGGCCTTGGCCTTGAAGGAAACAATAATGTCCTTCCTGATAGCAGCCTTTACAAGGAAGACTACTTCAAACGCTGGGCACAGTATGATCTTACTAAAGCCAATGAGCTTCTGGATGACATCGGACTAACAGATCGTGACGAAGATGGCCTTCGGTTACTCAGCGATGGCCGCCCAATGAAAATCATTGTAGAGACCGCAGGAGAGAGTAGCGAAGAAGTTGATACACTCGAATTAATCAGTGATTCCTGGTTAAAATTAGGCATCAAGCTCTACCCCAAACCTTCCCAACGCGAAGTTTTGAGAAACCGTATTTTTGCGGGTGAAACCAATATTTCACTTTGGTATGGAAATTTAAACGCTCTATTAACCCCACACTCAGCACCAGAAGAATTTGCGCCCCGTTTGCAGCAGTCCTTTCAATGGCCCAAATGGGGGCAGCATATCGAGACCAAAGGGAACGCCGGAGAAGCTGTTGATCTTGAAGCCGCTCAACAGCTTAATGACCTTTATACGATGTGGCTAAGAGCCAAGTCGACCGAAGAGAAAAGCGCAATCTGGAACCGAATTCTGCTCATTAATGCTGAAGAGACCTTTACCATCGGACTGGTTGCTGAAATACCTCAACCAATTGTTCTATCCAGCAAACTACGGAATGTGCCGGAAGAAGGGTTCTATAATTGGGAACCTGGTGCCCTAATGGGGGTTTACAAACCAGATGGTTTCTGGTTTGAAGATTAAAAAAAGGGCGTTGATTTTTCACCGTCCTTTTTACTGTTTTTCACACTTAAGGAATATCAATAATTAAACCGTCATAACCGGGTTCAACACCAGGGGGACAGTTTGAAAGCAGATCTTCATAATCGATTTGCTGGTTCATATGTGTTAGCACAGCCCTCTTTGGCTTGAGGCGATCAATCCAGCTCAAGGTTTTTTCAAAATGAGCATGAGAAGGGTGCGGTTCGTAACGCAGACAATCAACAATCCAGTACTTTATACCAGCCAGTGTTTCAAAGGCGCGTTCATCCAAATCAAACACATCTGTTGAATAAGCAAAATCTCCAAAGCGAAACCCAAGTGATTTAGTACGACCGTGATCTTGATAGAAAGGTACAATATCAATTGCACCAATCTTAAATGGCCCATCTATTGTTTGATCATCCATCATGGGAGTGTAACTGCTTTTAGGATCACATGTAGAGGTGAAAGCATATGGAAACCGGGATGTGATAATCTTACGATCGCCGTCGTCCATATAAGCCTCTATAGGGCCACCCGCTTTATAAGCAAGGTACCTGAGTTCATCCAGACCATGTGTATGATCGGCATGATCATGCGTGTAGAGAACTGCATCAATATACTCAATATTAGCATCAAGTATTTGGTTTCGAAGATCAGGCCCTGTATCAACGAGTAAACAGGTATCTTCGTGCTCGACAAGAATCGAGACCCGACGTCGTCGGTTTTTTGGGTTATCTGGATTGCAGTTACCCCAGTTTCCACCTGGTGTTCCTGAACATATTGGAACACCACCTGAACCACCGCATCCTAGCATCGTAATTTTCATAGGACTAATTCGCTATTGGTCGTTGTGCCTTAGAAAATAGGCGGTAGAAATTATCACTGGTCATAGAATGAATTTCTTCGACACTGACATTTTTAACATTTGCCAGAGCTTCTGCTGTATGACGTACAAAGGCAGGTTCATTCTTTTTTCCACGCATTGGTACCGGAGCCAGATAAGGACTATCGGTCTCAATAAGAAGCCGATCCAGAGGAGCTTCGGAAATAGTCTGGCGAATATCTTCAGCTGATTTATAAGTAATGATCCCAGATAAGGATATATAGAACCCCATATCCAGTGAAGCCTTCGCCAACTCTGGCCCTGCAGTAAAACAGTGAATTAACGCAGGATAGGCACCGTTTTTATATTCTTCACGCATTATAGAAATCGTGTCTTGATCAGCGTCACGCGTATGGACAACCAAGGGAAGTCCCGTTTCTCTCGCCGCAATAATATGAGCGCGAAAACTCTCAGCCTGACGATCTCGAGGAGCGTGATCATAATAATAGTCAAGTCCACTTTCCCCAAGACCAATTACTTTTGGATGCTGGGACTTTTCGATCAAGACATCGGGTGAATATAACCCTTCGGCCTCGGCTTCATGCGGGTGCACACCAACGGTGCAATAGATATCGTCATTCGCAACAGCAATACCCAGAATGGTATCAAAGGTAGAGAGCTTGGTCCCGATTGTCACCATGCAACCAATACCAACATCTCGAGCACGCTTTAGCGTATCCTCTAAATCACCGTCTTTCAAAAAGTAATCAAGATGACAATGAGAGTCGACAATCATTAGGCCACCTCTTCTTCCACATAACGAGGGAAAATACCTTGAGGTTTTTCGATTGAAACGCCAGATTTCAGAGGTGTTGTCAGATCACAAAATTCACGTACATCTGCCGGAAGGCTTATCTGATCTAGCATCTTATTCATAGATTGCGGCATAACAGGTTGCAGTAAAATAGCAATTTGTCGAATACTTTCAGTTAGAACGTAAAGAACCGTTCCCATGCGCGAAAGATCAGTCTTGCGAAGCGCCCAAGGGGCTTGTTCATCGACATATTTGTTCGCAGAAGAGATAACTTCCCAAACAGCCTCCAAACCTTTATGGAAACTCTGTTTGTCAAATTCGGTACGCAATTTTTGATGTAGAGCAGATACACTATCTAGTAAAACTTTATCTGCATCAGTAAACTGTCCATGCTCAGGTATTTGTCCTTCACAGTTTTTGAAAACCATCGAGAGAACACGCTGCGAAAGATTGCCGATATCATTGGCGAGGTCACCATTCATTCGTGATATAATCGCACGTTTTGAATAATCACCATCCTTACCAAAGGGAACTTCGCGCATCATAAAGTAGCGCACTTGATCCAATCCATACTCTTCAATGATAGATAGCGGATCAATTACATTTCCAACAGATTTCGATATCTTCTGACCTTCATTAGTCCACCATCCATGCGCATAAATCCGCTTGGGAAGGGGTAGATCAGCCGCCATAAGGAATGCTGGCCAATATATAGCATGAAAGCGGAGAATATCTTTGCCGACCATATGTATGGTCGCTGGCCAGAACTCTTTATAATCAGGGTTTGTCTCATCAGGATAGCCAACCGCGGATAAGTAGTTGGTTAAAGCATCGAGCCAGACATACATGATATGTTCGTCATTACCCGGTACCTGTACGCCCCATTTGAAAGTTGTTCGACTGACAGACAAATCACGAAGCCCACCTTTTACAAAGCTGATAACCTCATTACGACGGCTATCAGGCATTACAAAATCGGGATCATTTTCATATAGCGAGAGAAGTTTGTCTCCAAAGGCAGATAACTTGAAGAAATAAGATGGCTCTTCTACCCATTCTACTACCGCCCCTGTCGGAGCAATCTTTTCGCCATTCGGACCTTTGGTTAGCTCTGTTTCTGTATAAAAAGCTTCATCGCGAACAGCATACCACCCTGCATAACTACCCAGATAGATATAACCTTTATCTTCGAGTACCTTCCAGAGGTGCTGGCAGGCTTTTTTATGGCGATCTTCGGTTGTTCTTATAAAGTCGTCATTTGAAAAGTTACAAACCTCGGTCAGGTCGCGAAATTTTTGCGAAACTTGATCCGTAAAGATTTGCGGATCAATGCCGGCTTTTTCTGCGGACGCTTCAACCTTCTGACCATGTTCATCAGTACCGGTCAAGAACTTGACATTATATCCATCAAGACGTTTAAAACGCGCCAAAACATCACATGCAAGCGTTGAGTATGCGTGACCGATATGTGGCTTATCATTTACGTAATAAATGGGTGTCGTGATATAGAAGGATCGATTTTCTGATCCGCTCATGATGAACTCCTGATAACAAAGCGCGCCCATAAGCAAGCATGTATCAAGACAGAAGTGTTTGGAGCTCCATAAAGGTTGTCACAACCACTTGTTTTTTGTCCAAATTTGCATGTGTTGCACGGGCATAATTAGTCGAGCACTTCTCCCACAGGCCGAGCCATTGCGCAAGACCATGTCTTTCAATTAATGAAGAGATCAACTTGTGTTCTTCAGGAATTACCAATTCTGGGAACGTTCCCTGTCCCGAAACCTTGGTCAGTCGCGCAAGCCACCATAGAAATAATTCCATACCCGTTTTAAAAGCCAGTGGATCAGACGCACTTAGCTTATCTGCAAAAGCGTACAATCTAACCATATCTAAGTTCGGCAGTGTTCCAAGCAATGCAATCATCTCACGGTATAAATCGAGGCCCCCACCAGCCCATAAATCAAGTGCCTTACCAATGGATCCTTCTGACAATCTGGCTAGTTGAACTGCATCACTCTCTGAAACTTCAGGAGCTTGCTCTTTTAGAAGCCTGATAACTGTATCCTCGTTCAGAGCCATAAGGGGAAGATGGCAGCAGCGAGAGTGAATAGTTTGCAATATTTGGCCAGGAAGGTGACAAATTAATAACAGAACTGTTTTTTCAGGAGGTTCTTCTAACACTTTAAGCAAGGCATTGGCAGCATTTCTGTTCATTTCCTCGACCGCATCAACAATAACGATGCGCCACCCGCCTTCAATCGAGGTTTTATGAGAAAATTTGACAATTTTCCGAACATCATCAACAGGAATTGACGTGCGCATTTTCCCTTTTTCATCAGGACTTAGCTCTAGTGTGACTAAATCCCCATGGCCTCGGGCGGCAATACGCTTGGCAATCGGATTATCTTGCCCAATTTCAAGGGATGTTGGTGCTGTTTGGTCACCAAACAATCCTGGGCCACTTTCACCTTCATTCATTAAGAAGCGGGCAAATCGATAAGCCAGTGTCGCCTTGCCAATTCCTTTAGGGCCTGTAAACATCCATGCATGAGGGAGTTTTCCGGAATTATAGGCTTTGATCAGAGTGTTTTCAGCCTGAGCATGATCAAACAAAGTGTGGGTATTACGAGGATGGACCCTAGAATTGATCTCTTCGTCGGATTTCTTTTTAGCTGCTTTGGCCATTCATCATCTTCCCAAACTTGACCACAACATTCTTTAAAATGTCGTTTGCAACTTCATTTTCGGACTGGGTGGCGTCTATCACAGTGCAACGTTCGGGATTAGACTTTGCAATAGATAAAAATCCTTCTCGCATCCGTTCATGAAAAGATACGTCCATATCTTCAAATCGATTTTCGCCAACGGTATGAGCTAAGGTACGTTCTAGCCCCACAGAAACAGGCAAATCTAAGATAAGGGTCAGATCTGGCTTAAAGTCACCAAGGACCCATTGGTGCAAACTTTCGATACTATCCATCCCAAGCCCATGACCTATCCCCTGGTAAGCAACGGATGAATCAGCAAATCGATCACAAATTACCCACTTCCCAGCTGCAAGTGCAGGTTTGATTACTTTCTCGACGTGTTCTTGGCGAGAAGCAAACATTAACAAAGCTTCTGTTTTTGGGGTCCAGAGCGAAACATCGCCTCTGACAAGTAAATCCCTTATTTTTTCTGCCCCCGGAGTTCCCCCAGGTTCTCTTGTTTGTATATTACTTAACCCAGTATCGGTAAGATACTTGGATAAGCGCTTGATCTGCGTGCTTTTTCCTGCACCCTCACCGCCCTCAAGCGAGATAAATATACCACGAGACATAATTTTAAGATTTACCGAAGATTAGATAATTTAAGGCAGAGACTATCCGGCTAAAACCGCCTTCTCTTTCAACAGAATTTGCAGCAACCAAAGGGATTTCTACGGTATCTATATCTGGGGCCTCAATTTTTAACGTTGCCAAACGCTCACCCTGTTCAATAGGAGTTTGAATTGGGCCAACGTAACTAACGGTCGCGGTCATCTTGTTCTTGGCGTTTCTGGGTAAGGTAAGGAGAAGATCTTTTTCAGGAACTAAATTGATTGTTTTTTCTGTCCCAAGCCAAACATCTGCCGTTTCAACCGTCTCACCCGCTTTGAGCAATTCAAAATTATCAAATTCCCTAAACGCCCAAGATACCAACCGAGCTGATTCTTCTGATCTTTCTTTGGCACTCTTCATACCATTTAAAACGATAATGATGCGACGATCACCTTGTACTGCAGATGACGTTAGGCCGTAACCTGCTTCTTCGGTATGGCCCGTTTTCAGGCCATCAGCACCAAGGTTTTTATATAATAGAGGATTTCGATTATCTTGCTTAATACCTGACCACGTGAAGGATTTTTCAGAATACACACCGTAGTATTCAGGGAAATCAGTAATAATACGATCAGCAAGCGTCCCAAGATCTTTTGAGGTCATGCGTTGACCAGGATCAGGCCAACCTGTTGCGTTTGCAAAGCTGCTGTTCTCAAGGCCAATTTCACGCGCCTTTAAAGTCATCTCTAGGGCAAAATTTTCTTCAGATCCCCCTAATCCTTCAGCGACCACAATACAGGCATCATTTCCAGATTGGACGATTATTCCCCGAAGGAGATCGTAGATGGATATCTCTGTCCCCACCTCGACAAACATTTTCGAGCCACCTTTCCGCCAGGCTTTTTCGCTGACGGGAAGTTTATCGTCCAATGACAGTCGACCATCTTTTAAGCGCTCGAACACCATATAGGCCGTCATGATTTTACTCATGGAGGCCGGAGGCATTGAACGTTCTGCATCCTTATTTAGTAGAACCGTTTTTGTGGTGTAATCAATCAAATACGCTTCACGAGCAGTGGTCTCGATTGCCTCGCTGGACTGCGCTAATGCCAGCAGGCAGGCGCTACCCATAAGAAGGGATTTTATGGCATAACGGATAGATGACATCTTTGAGTTTAGCAATATTTTGACCCGGTAGTCTGAAAGTGAGAATAAGTGATGTTTCTTGATATCTTGATTAAACGAAAAATGAGCCCGTAATAAGGCCTTGATAAGTAAAGTCAGTCCACAATAACACGTGCATCATCGTAGCCATTGTCGTGGAGTATCTGTAATAATTTATCTGCTTCTTGAACATTCGTAAGTGGCCCAAGACGTACCCGATAAAAAGTGCGCGCGCCAACAGGCGCATCAGCAACTTGTGCAGTCCCGAGCGATGCAAGACGTGCCCTGAGGCGATCGGCGTTATGAACTTGTAGGAATGACCCTGCTTGTACATATATTCCGCTCGGTGCTAAAGGTGTCTGTGTGACGACACCATCAGTAAAAGTCGCTGCAGGCTCCGTACGACTGACGGGCGCCAGACTTGTTGCTTGAACAGGCTCGACAGAAGCACTTTGGGTAGCGCCTAATGGTTCGGCTGTAACTTCATCAGTTGGCGCAGCCAAAGTTGCATTATCGCTTGATGCTAATTGTGGCGCGTATTCTCCGCCCTGGGCTTGTGCAGCCAACTGCCGACTTTCGGCTTCAAGGATCTCAACCTTTACTTTAGCAGTCCCCTGTAACTCAAACCCCAGTAACTGAGCCGAACGGCGAGAAACATCGATTATTCTATTATTAGAAAACGGCCCCCGATCATTAACGCGCAGTTTAATCGAACGCCCGTTGCCAAGGTTTGTAACTCTGACAAGAGAAGGCATTGGCAAAGTTCTGTGAGCTGCGGTTAAGGCATATTGATCGTAAATTTCACCATTAGCCGTTTTCTTGCCATCAAAACCTGGTCCATACCAGGATGCAATACCTGTCTCGCTATAACCATAGTCAACAGCAGGATAATACCAGATATTTTTAACCTGATATGGTGAACCAACCTTAAAGCGGCCTTTAGATTTGGTCTCACTGGTACTAACGATTTGCTTGGTGGCATGAGATGCAAGTTCAATTTCTGCGCAACCACTCAAGCCAATTGTAAGAGCGGTAAAACATGCTGCCATGATATGTGAATTTCTTAAGCGCATCGTGCCCCCCAATTTAAATTTCATAAGATTGTATGCTTCTAAAGAAGATGGATCAATCTGTACTAATAATGTTTTGTATCTCTAAACTCGATTTTCGTATCTGTTTAGAATTACAATTTAGCTGCACTCTCTATGACTTTCTCAGTTTCAGTAGTAGTTCTTCATCAGGATAACCATCACCAGGAAGACCCACCTTTATCTGAAAATTTCGAATACCATCACGGGTTTTCTTGCCAACAATACCATCTGCTTTCCCAACATCGTAGCCCTGTTTAGAAAGAAGACTTTGTATTTCTTCTATCTCAGTACGATGAAGTGGGCGCTCGTTTAAAGGTCGTTGAGTTTGAAGCGGTGCTTTACCTGCAATTCGATCTGATAGATGACCAACGGCTAAAGCATAATTAATAGAGCGGTTCCAATTGAGAATTTTTCGAAAATTGTTGTAAACCAAAAAGGCGGGGCCCTTGTGACCCGAAGGGAGAATTAACGAAGCTTCTAGATCAACACCCGGGAGGGCATTACCCGATATTTTCCGAATTCCAAGTACATCCCACTCTTTTAGAGATTTTTTAGTACCAAGCCCAGCAAGCTTCCAATCAAAGCTCTTAGGCAAGGTGACCTCTCGTCCCCAAGTGTATTCGTCATTCCAGCCGATTTGTCCAAGATAATTGGCAGCAGACCCAAATACATCGGGCAAAGTGTTCCAGATATCTTGGCGACCATCCCCATCTTCATCTACAGCATAGAGATTGTAAGTGGACGGTATAAATTGGAGATGCCCCATGGCCCCAGCCCAGGAACCTTGCATGTTTTCGGCTGTAATATGACCGGCTTGGATTATACGTAAAGCTTCGAGCAATTGCGTTCGAAAGAAATCACTCCGCCGTGTATCATAAGCAAGGGTCGCATCTGCTGCGATGACCGAAAACCCGCCCGTGTGCTGGCCGAAATTGCTTTCCAGCCCCCAAAACGCCAGTAAAAACCTGCTCTGAACGCCGTATTTTTTACTGATTTCATTGAGTAGAGAGGCGTGAGTGACTTGAAGTTCTTGAGCCTTTTTTATTCTCTGAGGACTTATGGCTCTATCAAGATAGCTCCAGAAGGTATGGGTGAATTCCGGTTGCCGTCTGTCATATTCAATAATTTTTGGTATGGGCTTTATACCCTTAAAGCTCGTTTCCAAGGTATGGTTGGAAATACCTTTGCTTCGTGCTTCAACTTTAAAATCTTCAAGCCATTGTTCAAATGGAATTTGTTTTCCAACATTCGTATTTGAAACCCCTTCCGCAAATCCGTTTGAGGACACAATAGCTGAGATGATTAAGCAACATGACAGACTGGACTTGGTAACACGACGCAAAAGAGGAAACAAAGCGAACTCCGAATCGCAGGAAGAAGAAGGATGAATAGCTTAGAGAACTTTAGCCGATAAAGTCATGCAAACACCACCACGATTACAGAGATAAATCTTTAAATATTGTAGCCAAATTAAATTTATTGAGGAAAACGTTACAATTTGATGTCCCCTGGCCTCTAAAAAGATAAATTTTATCCTTATTTCCAAGCCCTTTAGGGTCATGCAGCATGCTATTTTTATACAAAGCAGCTCCATACTTTCTTCCCCCAACGACAGCGATATACTGCATTTCTTTTTTTTGAAGAAATCTACCCCGTTGGCAAGCCAGGCTCAACTTAGAGTCTTTGGTGAATAATTTATTAATAGAATTTGTTGTTTTATATATGAGCCGACTACCGAGATAGGGCTCTTTTTTAACACGCTTATTCGTCCGAACCCCAGGCTTTAGTGGTATCGTTCGAGAAGGATCTTTTGGAGAAAGATATCCATTTTGCCCAGCTTCAACACTGTTTGTTGGTAGCAAGAAAAAGCAACCAGCTATAATGATGAAAATTTTACCAAACTGAACAAACATATTTTAGATTACTCGTTATCTTTATCAGGGTGCGTATTATATGATTAAAAGAAAAACGTTAGGTTAATATCTTGTTTCCACTTTTGTGGGACCTTATTAGCTGTAAAATCATATATTTAATATCGTTTGGGACAGAGCTTGATCATGATCAAGAATTTATTGGACAAGCTATTTGGCAAAAAAGAGATTCGCCGTGAAGGCCGTGAGTTTGGCATTACCGGGGAAATCACTATTAACGGGAGCAGTTATCAACTTGATAACTGGAGCTCCAGTGGCTTTGCCTTGGCAGATTATAAAGGCCCCCTTATCCGTGGAGATCATGTCGAAGTAGAGTTTAAGCTTCAGCTAGACGGTGGAACGATAGAGTTTGATTGTAAGTCGATCATAGTACGTGTTGATGAAGTTAAAAGAGTGCTCGCCGGAGTGTTTGTCGAAATGGATACAGACACACGCGTAATCATTGCAAATTATTTTGATAGCTAAGCAACCAAAGCAAGCGTATCCTTAATTTGTAAGTAGATATTCAGTATAAAGTAAAGAAAGTAATTCCTATGTCTGACGAAGAAGAAATGAACAACGACGATGTCGATGATATGTTCGATCAGGCACCTGATACTCCTCCAGAAAAGTCACCAGAACCTTCTTCAGAAAAGACACCGGAACTTTCTCCAGAAGGAAACAATATCGTCAGCCCTATCGTACCCGCTGTTCATGGTGTCGGTCTTGAAGTGTCTGCTATCTTGGGAACAGCGCAAATGCCTGTGAGCCAATTATTGAAAATGGGTCGCGGAGCTGTTGTTGAGTTGGATAAGTATATTGGCGATACCATTGATATCAGTATCAATGACCAGATGATTGCACGAGGCGAAGTTATGATTAAGGAAGATCGTTTGTGCGTTGAGATTATAGAGATGATCAAGCGTACTGGAGACTGATGCCTTCGCATCCCTTTTCAAAACTCATTTCGATTTCTAAAAGAACTTAAAGGCCCCTTTACATTTTTTTCGACTATAAAACAAAAAAATTCATTTTTTCTAATCTAAGCATTTGACAGTGCGTTCAAATGGGGATATTTCAGAGCCCGTCGGAGCGATTAACCTCACGTAAGGTTCTCAAAAACCTCGTTAGTTTCTCGTTTACGGTATGTGGAAGGATGGCAGAGCGGTTGAATGCACTGGTCTTGAAAACCAGCAAGGGTGCGAGCCCTTCCAGGGTTCGAATCCCTGTCCTTCCGCCATTACCTAAAGATATAGCGCCTTGATAGCGCTTCAGAACGCTGACAAACCCCGTCATATTTGACGGGGTTTTGTTTTGTACTAAGAAGTCAGCAATTATTCAGTGTTTAGGCTCTGTT
>OJDH01000316.1_pt1 | contig 25186 bp, 24 predicted proteins | sample 1592761 | NCBI WGS metagenome assembly OJDH01 (sample SAMN05416855, study PRJEB24817) | seawater metagenome | isolation source: Sea water | place: Canada:Atlantic | collected 2013-11
GACAGATAACGCCAACAAAACGGTTAACTGTCAGATCAAGTCGCGACTACTACACATAAGCGGACGTTCAATAAACCTACTATATGACCTGAAAATTAGAAGATGGCGCAATAGTCACTTGTTAGGCCCTTATTCATTTTTTGCTGCCCACTCACCCCAATAACCTTTACAATCATCGAGACTAAATAAGCTTTACTAAGGTTAAAAATCATCATCGACACCAAGAGCATCATCATTCGCAACAAAAACATACTCCTCAATGGAGAAAGTTCTTTTGGTAACGCCAATGCCAGTGTTCTAAGCTCAAAATACAAAGTTAGAAACACCCACTATCTGTTTATTTAAATTTATCTATTTTGAATTTTTTCACAGAGTTCTATTATTCTTAAATGTTCTTTTGTACCTTCTCCAAAGCTTCTTAGCAGAATATCTAACCCAACAAATATCTCACCCAGAATATCGATAGTATTATTTAACTCAATTTCTTCGAAAGCTTTAATCGCAACGTCAAAACAGTATTCATAAGCGATTAGATCACACACAAATAGTCTAAAACTATCACCAGTAAACAAGTGATAATTACAAATACACTTTTCTAACAAGGCATCTTGCTGCTCAAGCGTAAGATCATTAAAATCAGTAAGCATTATCGATACAAAATGATATGCCCCTCTTTTTGAACAAAATTCAAGATTATCAAATAAAGATAAGATAAGATCATAATATTCTTTTGGACTTTCGTTAACACCCAATAGAGGTCCTACACTCATATCAAATGCAATTTTCTCTAAGTATTTTCCTGCTTTTTTAATTGGAATAGTGGACAGACGTTGACGAAACTCCAATACACTCATTTACCAACCCCAGATATTATTAGTGCTTCAATTATAGTGTGTAACCTTAAACTCGTACCAACAAAACTATTTAAGGTATAGCAATGTTTGGAGGAATTGTTGGCCATAATGGGGGGAATAGTGTTGGTATCATTCGAAGGCAACGATAAACTATATAGCTGTTGCGGCTTGAAATGATCCGAGCTTTGGATTGAAATAATCGGAGATTTGGGCTCGAATTATGTGCTAATGAACTCACCATAAATGATAATGAGCTTGAAATCATAATTCTCGGCTCACATTATCTGCAACTATAAATAGGATTATGGTCTTAGCCGCATCGTGCCAGTAGCGGACATTAGCAAAGGCGGCCATTCAAAGATTTTAAGTATTGATGAACTCTGGAACAACATCTTCGTTAACATGGTTTATATTCCAATGGTCTTCAAGGTTTTCACACTTCTTACCTAGCCAGTTAAGGGAAGGGGGAACAGAAGAAGAGCCTGTACTAAGAAGCAAATTGTATTTCGTTAGACATATCTTCGGTTCTGATGGTCTTTAATCGAAAGGCAGAAGAAGGTTAGCGTCCTGTCTGCCTTTCAACTACCCAAGAATCTGAGATTTGAGTATGCATTTTACCTGAACCTCCTTACGCCTGATGGTGAGGCTCTGTAACAAAAATTTTGTCTGAGCGAAAAATTCCTCATTAAAACAGATCTCAAGCACACCCTTTTCTTTACAAATGGGTCAGTCCTATTAATCACCGTTAACGAGACAGTTAAAAATATACTTTCGAACTACTAGCAATACATGATTTTATTTAATACTTAAATAAAAACTGTCTATTTAGAAACTGGACAAACAAAATGATTTTTTATGGTGTGTATCATACTCGTTTTTTAGTAGCCGTTGTTATTTTGGCTTCACTTATTTCACCCACATATGCATTGGATCGATATAAAGTTGGGGCACAGGTTTCAGTTTTTGGAAAAGTTACGAAGTGGGTATCGCCTTTTGATAAAGCAGAATATTTAGGTGGTGAATACAGACCTATTTTTAAACGTATTTTCGAAGAAGTGGCAGCAGATTTTGAACAAATTTCAGGTAATAACATTAGCGTTTTGAACGTAAATGAAAGTAAGGATCGTGTAGGAATTATTGTCATTTCTTATCAAGATTATGATGATTTTCTTGATAATACTCAAAACTATTTCGGTGAATATTATAAAAAATATGGACTGATTGTTGATGGCAATGAAAATGAAGAAGGTTATGCGCTTTGTTCTGGTTACAAAGGAACAAAGTTAGATAACTCATATGCCAACCTCGCAGGGGTAATGGTCGTTAAAGAAGGAATGGGAGAAAAATATTTTAGAGAATGTTTATTCCATATTTTTTATTACTTCATGGGGATTACTTACCGTGATGGTTTTGAGCGACTTATAAGTAAAGAAGCCGTTGAAGCAGGTAAGCTCAGCAAATTATCGGTAATTGAAGTCAAATTACTGGAAGCAATTTATCGTGATGACATTGAACCGGGTATTTTGGTTGAAAATTTTCTGGACAACTATGTCGAGTAAAAAACATCATAAGGCTTTTGTATTTGAATTTGCTGATTAATTCATTCCTAAAGACACATTATTATTTGTAGCGGCTTGAAATGATCCGTACTCGGACTTGAAGTTATCGGAGATTTGGGCTCGAATTAGATGATAATGAGCTTGAAATCATAATTCTCGGCTCACATTATCTACAACTATAAATAGGATTATGGTCTTAGCCGCTCAGTGCCAGAAGCGGACATGAATACATCTATTAAACTCATTTGTAGTCTAGTAGATTAAAGAGGGAAGTTTATTGTAAGCGAACGACCTCGTACCCCATCTTTTCTGAGAACGTTAAAGAAACGAGTTAAGTTGCGTATACTAAAGTCGGCGCGTCAATAGCAGTTGCAGCTATGGCGATGATAGCTGCAATAATAGCTAAAACAACGGACCATCCAGAATTTCTATATTCCTTCTTAATCAAATTGATGACGCTTAGGATGAGGTTGATCGGAATTAAAGCAATTAGTAAAATATATGGAAAGGAGACTAAGTTTACAAAAAATGTGTTTGTGTAGAAGAGGTCCCCGACAAACATACGATGGGCCGATGCTGTAACCAGCAGAAATCCACATGACAAAAACGTTAGCCATCGTTGTCGGTGAAATAGCTGGTTAGGTGACTTTTTAGGCATACCAATATTCCAAAATGACCCTTAGTACAACAATAGTGTCTAGCCCATCAACTTCATACATTTTCAATTCCTTATGAAGTGTTTATTTTTCCCAATGCCCGCTTTGGGTCGTTTTCACCGATATGTGCGGTGATCTCAATTGATCGACGCAACACTTTAATCTTTTATGATGAGATGGAGTGTTTTGATGGCTTACAGGCGACGTATATATTTTACGAGTAAAGAGAAGGCCGATATTTGGGATCGATGGAAGCGCGGCGAGTCTATGAGTTCGATCGGACGGCTGTTTGATAGAGACTCATCTTCGATCTACCCACTGCTTTCGAAGACTGGTGGTATTCGTCCGCCAGAGCGACGACGATCGAGGTTAGCACTGACACTTGTTGAGCGTGAGGTAATCTCGCGTGGAGTTGCTGCTTTGCGCTCAATACGTTGCATAGCCAGAGAACTCTGTCGTTCTGCTTCAACTGTTAGTCGCGAAATAAAGCGCAATGGTGGATACGAACTATACCGTGCAACTGCTGCTGATGATCAAGCATGGCTACGTGCTTGCCGTCCTAAACTGTGTAAGCTTGCTGGGCATAAATACTTACAGCGTACTATATCAGAGAAACTTGTAATCCATTGGTCGCCAGAGCAAATTGCAGGTTGGTTAAAACGTAAATACCCAAACAAAGAGCGTAATCACGTGTCACATGAGACAATCTATAAAAGCCTGTTTGTGCAAGCGAGAGGCGTGTTGAAGAAGGAGTTACAACAGTGTTTACGCTCAAAACGTACGATACGACGCTCAAAGCATGCGAGCTTAAAGCGTGATGGCCTTGGTAAGATAAAAGACGCCGTGTCGATAAGAGAACGGCCGGCGTCCGTAGAAGATCGCGCTGTACCTGGTCACTGGGAAGGTGATCTTATTGGAGGCTCAAAGAACAGTTACATCGCCACTCTTGTTGAACGCCAGACCCGTTATGTGATGCTTGCGAAAGTTGCTAACAAAGATACGAAGAGCGTTGTGACAGCTCTAATCAAACAGGCTCATAAATTACCAAGCGAGCTCTACAAATCACTTACCTGGGACAGAGGCTCTGAGCTTGCAAGCCATAAACGCTTTAAACTAGAAACAGGTATTGATGTTTACTTTTGTGATCCTCAATCACCATGGCAACGTGGTTCAAATGAGAATACCAATCGGTTACTCAGGCAGTATTTTCCAAAAGGAACTGACTTGTCTCAGCACTCACAAGTCCATCTCAACAAAGTCGCACGTCAGCTAAACGAACGCCCAAGAAAGACATTGCAATTTGAAACACCGGCTGACAGATTTAATCAATGTGTTGCGTTGACCGATTGAGATGACAGCCAGAAGCAGACATTTGGGTATTTAACAATCAGGCCAAAGTTCGTGTATTTTAAGTACTGAAATATACTGGCTCTCTCAATAATAAGAGGATCAGACAAGGGTGGACGCTCTGCTGCGGCAATCTATTCCCTTATTGAAAATTGCAAACTCAACGATATTAATCCTGAAACTTACTTCACTGATATTCTTGGGCGGATGCAACGCTACCCGGTTAACCAGATACATGATCTCTTGCCCTGGAACTGGAAGCCAGTTAGATGATTATGCCGCTTGGTCATGGCTATACGCTTACAAAATAATATAATGTCAGGAGAATTATGAAACAGTTCATCATCGGGCTACTCATCGGACTACTATATTTTATTTCAAGCAGTGCTTACTCGTGTTCAGTACCCCCCAGGTTGCAATCCGTTCCCGCTCTAGAACTAATTAATAGAACTAACAATATCGTTTTGGCCACTGTTTTTAGAGCTGAGCTTCAAGATGATGGCTTATTATATACATTCAAAGATGTACGTGTATTAAAAGGGACGGCCTATGAAGGTCTCAGTATTCTTGGAGCACCACTTTTTAATAATGGTTTAAACTCATTTAATAACCATAAAGATAAAGAGTTTTGGACGAATTATGGTGGTCGCGTATTTAATGGCACCGATTGCGAAATAAGACCTCCGTTTGTTGTTGGGCTTACATACCTCCTGTTTTTGGATAAGCCATTTCATACAAAGAGCTTTGAGCTAATCATTCGCACTCATGGTTCAGAAAGCGTCAAAGACCAATGGCTTCAATATGTAGAAAAACACATTCCCAACAAGTAAGGTACGCTTACGAAAGAAACTTTGTCCGCCCGAATTAATCCTAAGGTATTTGAATAACCATGCCCCTTCGCGACAAAGAAAAAGGGTTTACCCTAATCGAACGCTTTCTTTGCGGCCTCTATACTGCCTGCGTAGCAATTGTAGGATTACGCCTTTTTGTTTGGGGATTTAAGGTGGATGATTACGCGATGTTTCTCGCGACTATATGCTTTACATCAGGGGCCATTATCCCGCCATATCTGTTAAATCCACAGAACATTAACCCTTTACACAGCCTAATCACAGGATGTCTTACCACCCTAGTTGCAGCTCTATCAGCAGGACTCATTTTAGCTGTGTTGGGGACCAAGAGTGGGATGGATGCTTTTTATTTCATTGTCTTAATGTCAGTGGGCGTAGGTTTTGTTTTTTGCCTGTTAGGTGGCCCGGCAATGATGCTTTTCTCCGTCCTTCTTTCACGCTACCGACAGAGTGAATTCTTTGCGGCCACATCGAGGCCCTTCTTTGACCAGCCCCATATGGCGAAAAATACTCGCCTGATCTTGGCTTGCTATATGACTTTTCTAGGCTATATCACTGGCAGTCTGATCACTTCGGGAATCAGCTACTTTCAACATCCAGAATTAGGCTTGTATATTAAATTCCAACGCGATTTTGGCTGGGAAAGTCTTGTAAGCCTAGCCGCTTATTTCTTCCCCAGCTATTTCTTACTGCCTAACAGATTATCCAGTAATAGTTACAATGGTCGACGGGCATTTATAGGGGGTACATCCGTCTTCTTTTTTGCAACCTTGATACAGGCTCTCTATTTCTTTGATTTGACTGTTACACACTATCACAACTCAAATGTAACTCGGCGTATATCAGTGTTTGAATCTCTTGTAGATTATCTCCCGACAACCATCATCTGGGGCGCCTTACTTATCCCCTTTGGCGGCCTACTCTCCTGGCTCGCCTATTGCTATCTTTATAAAAACAAGATTAGACACTGGTATACTATTCAGTCATGAACCATCCGCCAGACGGTTACTATATTTGCGACAATTTTCAACTTTAACTATCGTTTCAAATTCGACCGTATTTGAAACAACCATTTAATTTTTACGGTCAAATTTCATTAGTCGTTTCATAATTGATTTTGTTTCATCGTCTCATGATTGAATAAATTACTCGAGGTCCATAATTTTAATGGCCTTTACTTTGTGCATATTTACAAGAGAAGAGCGGCTCTATGTGCCATAAGCGGTCGTTCATTCGCCCAGTTAATATGGGGGTCATTGCATAAAAGTGAACAAATTGTCCGGGTTCGAGAACGAAGTATAAACTCATAATTTAGATAGAGTTGATTTTTTAGTGAAAAATTCTGTACACGACAACTTCTAAAGACAAGATATTGCACGTGCGATAGAAGGAACAGTCATCAATAAATTGTAAATTCAGACAATCCCGTTCAAAGCTTTATCGGGCATTGTTTCCACGTGGTTTCTGCTAGTGATTTGTTTTTGCGAGAAATGATAAAATTTTGCCAACGATCAGAGGCAAAACCAAGATTAATATCAATGGATATAAAGTCACGGCGATCATTACGATTTTGTATTACAAAAGCCAAGGCCCTAATCAGGGTATCATCCTGACTTGCTGCTTTGATTTTTATTAAATCAAGCAACCTAAACAACACGATCCGGTTCTTGGCATGGATATCCCACATCTGGGGCAAGTAATTGTTGTGATGATAGACGGAAAACGTATCACATTGGCGTTGCAAACTATTAACTCCGCCCAGACCATCAAGTGAATAGCGCACATCTCGGCCAAACTTATCATTATCCAATTCGTCATTGGACTTCAAACCCCTCATTCCCAGCATGGCGTTAGACTTCAGAGAAAGCAGCTATCAGCTTTTCCTCTAAAGCACGATGCTCTTGTTTGAGAAGCTCAAGCTTTTCTCTAGCCGCATTTGCTTCCGCAGTAAATTGTCTTATTTTTGTATGTGCAATATCAACCAAGAATAACTTTGGATCTATTAATCCCGTCAGCCCATCTAATCGATGGGACCATTCACATATCCGGGTGATTGTCCCATCGAGAAGTATTTTCTGATCATTGCTTAATGGGGCAGTAGCGCGAGTGAATATTTTGCTGTGAACTTTCTGGCGTAAATGGCCATAGATAGAATATTCATCAATGGCCGCCTTTTAGAACATTATTGATCAACCCTTTTTCATGACCTTCGTGACACCAGTTCGACCACATTGTGAAGAGCTATCGGACTAACTCAAGTTATACATTGAATATGCTATGCTGTTAACGTTTCAAGTACATGACCGCTGTCGTACAGCTTTACGCCTGAACACTTCAGGCGACCGATGTCCGAAGTCTTGCCGAAAAGACTGACCCCGCTACCGAGCACAATTGGGGTTCGCTTTAGTCGTACCTCATCGATGACGCCCATTCTTAAAAGAGAGCCCGCCAAAGCACCGCCTCCACACAAGTAGATAGGACCTTTAGCCGTGGCCTTCAGGTCTTCTACGTTCGTCATGTCAAGGGTGTCCCATATCTCGATTTCCCTTTTCAAGGGACACTCAAGTGTCTTCGAGAGAACTATTGTTCGCATATGTCTGTAAGGGTTTTGGCCTGACTGTAAGCCAAATTGATAGCCAAATTCATAGGTACTCCTACCCATAATGGCAGTTCGATAGTCCGCCATACGGCCTTGATAGTCGTCAACCACCGCGCCTTCGTATGTGAATTTTGATACGTCTCCCGACGGACCTGCGATGAAGCCGTCTAGCGACACAGCCACGTCATAAATAATAGGATGCATGATATGCTCCAGTTGTTAAGTCACCAAAATTAAATTAATATCTGATAAAGAGCTGTTGATGAGGATGAAAATGGCCACCAGAGGAAAGGCCCAATGAATTCGAGTTTACTTTTAACCAAACTGAGAAAACCTCCTCGTACTTGAGAATAAACCCAAGCTAGATTAAGTGACAAAGTACGTACTCCGATCTGTCCAACCATGCTGTTGTCGATTGTTTAGGTTGTTACATGCCGTCGTTTATTAAGCTGTTGTCGTAGACATCATGGGCAAAATTCATATCGCCAGAAATATCCGTGAAGAGAATGCCGGGGTTGTTTTGTGGTACAAAATCTTCGACAAAATCAGTGACACCACCGCTCAGATAGCTGGGTACTACACCATTGTCATCGTTAGTATCGATCACATCGTAAAAAGACAGAGCACTAATTTCACTACTACCAACATTCTGGTCAGAGAGTGATGGAAAAGTAAGCAGAGTAATGGTGACAGTCTCTATCGCAACACCACCATCCTCATCAGTAACACTATAGTTGAACGTTGGCTCGGGATCTGTCGGGAGAATATCTCCATCGTCACCAGAATTAAGATAATCCTGAAACTGGTCAGATGTTGCAAACCACCAGACGGTACTCGTGTTATCGAAGGTATCACCAATAGACATGAGGCTGGATACTCCGTTAGAAACAAGGATCAGCTCCCCATATTGGGGGAAGGTTAGTAAAGTAAAAACGAGGTCTTCGAGAGCGGTTTCTCCGTCTGAACCTCCAAATGTACCTATTACGGTATCGTCGCTATCGCCGATGGAGCCATTTACATCAAGTTGTTTAAAAAGAACAATACCACTTTCCTGGATGTTAATTCCAAGATCATCCAGTGCTTCGCTAAAATCCGGGATATAAAGTCCACCATCCCCTTCACCGGAAGGAAACGGGGGTACGAATTGAGCCGGTGTAATAACTTCATCTGCCCGTGGGGGAGTGAGAGGTGATAAGGGAGGTGAACTTACTTTAAGTAAAGGGATGATATCTGGGATCGGTTCCAATAAGTCAAAGGCCAATTCAGTTGGGTCAATTACACCTTGAGCAGCAAGGAGATTTATTGATGAGCCGAGATCATCGTTATAGACACTTCCACCACCTCCAGCAGTACCTGTAGCTGCACCTGATGCGGTCTCAAGTGTATCACTATCGTCGGAAAGAACTAATGTTTGAAGGATCAAAACGTTCGCGTCGTATCTGACCTCTTTTATAATCAAAACTGGGGCATCAGGTCCTTGAGACTCTTCGACAAGATTCAGAAAAACTATCCGGCTATCGGCATTACCATCATCGGTATTATCAAATGTCAGGATAAAATTATTTCCTTCCACAAGCGGGATTGCGGAAGAGGCATCAAAGTTTAAATTTGCCGATTGTCCTTTAGCGAGAGAGATAGAAATTATCTCTCCAGTGTCAGGTCTCGAGATAACAACCGAATTTACTTCCTGCGCCGATAATTGGCTGTTTTTTAAATTCATTGTCTTTTCCTATTCTGTTGAACTTTGTAGATATCCGTATGTCGGGGACATCTGGTATTGGTTCAAAAAAATAGGAAAAGGAGAATTCAGCAATCTTTAGGAGCTTGAATTAGTCCCCAACCGAAAAGCTTATCTGGACCGGAAGGTCCCAGATCTATCGCATATTTGGAAAGTTCAATAGTTAGCTTTTCCCGAGCAGAATTATGATCAACGACCTGCCATAGACGTTCTTTATCCTTGCTCAAGATCATCGCTGCTGTCGCCACGACAAAGGGTGTGGCAAATGATGTCCCTGAGCGGTAACTTCCTCCCCCACCCACCTTTGCCAGCCAGATATCAACACCCGGTGCAGAAAAACTCACATGATCACCTATCGTCGCGTTTTTATAGAGCACCATTTCAGGATCAACGGCAGTAATGCCAAGGACGTACTGACTGGCAGCGGGATAAGGGGGGAAAGCATCACGCCCTCCGTTCCCGGCGGCTGCGAAGAGGAATATCCCCTTATTTGCTACGGCAAATAATCCAGTGTTCAGTACAGCGCTTTCTTCGCCCTCCAATGAAAGATTAATCAGGGATACCTTTCGAAGTGCCATCCAGTTCAAACCACGAAGAATGGCTGTCGCCTTGGCAATGGGGCCGCTTGGGGTATGTTCCAAGACATCAGCCGCAAACAAGGGGTTCCGAGGTAAGAGCCCTTTAAAGCCATCGTCCGTGACCTGTCCTTTTAACAACACGGCTAAAGCAGTGCCATGATTACTTGGAATTATTTTTCCCGAAATAGAATTGGCCGAAGAAGAATGGGAAAGCCTTATAAGATGGATATTCTCCTGCTTTGTTAGTGCTGGATGTTGTAAGTCCACACCGCCATCAATAATCCCGATCGCCAGTTCTGGGTCGAGATTATTACAGTGGCCAATGGAGGTCGGCCAATTGATCAAATCTGGGGCATAGACACGCGGTCCTCCTGATGGATCTCCGGCCGAAGGGAGGTAGTGATAGTTTAGATCAATCGTCGCGTCAGGATAGCTTTGCTGCAGATTTATAATGGCATCACCCAGACTTACACCCACCGGAGGAGTGAGAACCAGCATCCATAAACCCAAAGCTTTGAGTTCATCTTGCTGTTTTACCTGATAACCGCTTTGTTGTAGCGTGCCTATTAAGCTCGTAATATCGGCTATCGCTGGCATTGATGCTTGATTACCTTCCGTCCACCCAAGAAAAACTACCTGGTCCTGTTCGAAACTCTGACTTTGTCTGGAAACCAATGATGTGGCTGAAGGCGGGATCGGAGCGCGAGCGATAACAGGGCAGGATTTCATATACCTCGCGAGAGAGAGGTCCTTTTGAAATTTGCCACCAAATTGGAACCAGATCTTGTAACGTTGGTTCTCATCAAGTGGGCTCTTTAAAGGTATCCGCACCTGAATCCGTTTATCTGACCAGGACAAGATATCAAGTAATTGTTTTTTTCGACCACCCAGCAGATAAGCCTGACGATTTATTGGGGACATAGTTACAGCAAGGTTTTCACCACTAACCGTCAGGATATCTCCGGGGCGAATACAGGCCGCAGAAATGGAAATAACTTGGGGACTTGAAGCTGGCCGTAAGGTTCCGAGTTCAGGCTTCTCCTTATCCGTCTTTTCCCGTTCATGACTTCCGGTAGATGGCAGTGTGCTCTGTCCGTAGACTGGATAACCAGTACCTAACAGTAAAATTATAAGGCATATTGTAATAAAAAAATCTGTAATTTTGGAAAAAGGGAAAGCACGCATCATCCTATTCCTCACGCACATCTTCTATAAAGTTCCGTGACTTCAAAGTAGCTAGAATATCTACCAACTGCTGGTCGGTTACATCCTTTATCAGCCGAATACGATAGAGTCCCAGAGCGGATGGCCCATCGACAATAGAGAGATTAAATTCTCTAAGAGTTCTTCTTATCTCACCCTCTGTGGCTTCAGCACGGAATATTACTTGTAAAACAGGTGTATCAATATCGCTTTCACTTCCGGCAACAATAAAGCCCTGATCAGAAGAGAAATAAGTAATCGTATTAAGAGAGACCAGCGCTGCCAGTGCGATAGAAGCGCAAATGGCAACGGGTTTCCACCAGAGATAACGACGATTGTCATTTGTTGATTGTTTTGCGATTTCTTTTTTCAGGCGGTTTAGACCAAATTCACCTGGGCTGTTTACAATAACCTTACTCTGAATAGATTTACGCAATTTTTTAAGATAGTGCACCTCTGCCTGAAGATCTGGGCTCTGTTCTATCCGATTTTTCACCAAATTAAACTCGTGATTGGACAAGGTCTCGTTCACGTAAAAAGGGAGCAGTTCTTCGATCTGTCGGTCACTTAAATCCGGTTCTTTTCTTTTTGTCATCTCTTTGCTCCTATGAGCTTTGCAAGGCAATGCTTGAGTGCTTGCTTTGCGTAGAAAATACGCGTCTTTACAGTTCCTTCCGGTCGTTCAATAACAGATGCAATTTCTCCGTAGGCCATATCCTCAAAGAATGCCAACTGGATGACGATTTTTTGATCAGGCTTCAACTTGTCTACACAGTTCTGCAAATGGATGTTCTCATCTGCTGTATTTAAAATTTCAAGTGCACTGGGGGTATTGTCGACAAGTTGTAGTGTATAATCATCATCCGTGGGGATAGGGATTTTCTTTCTGAGACGGTCAACCGTCTTGTGAAAAGCGATTCCAAAAACCCAAGTACTAACCTTTGAACGACCTTCGAAGCGACCAGCATTTTTCCAGACTTCCATAAAGACTTCATGCAGTATGTCGGCTGCATCAAAGGGATCGTTCAATTTTTTTTGAATAAAAACAAAAATGCGCTTTTCATAAAGCTGATAAAAACGGGAAAAGGCTTTTGTATCCCCCTCAGTAATGGAGTTAATCAGGTCCCTATCATCGGTTTCTTTACTGGCAACATCCAATGTCATTCTCCATGCTTTTGGTTCTTGAAGCCTGAATCTCACAAAAAATAACTGGCTACACTTCGATACGTATAATATCAAAGGTATAGCCAGTTATTTTCCTACATAGCCCTTTAAGGGTAAATGATGTCATTCAAACCGGAACGGGCAATCACTGTTCCCCCTTGTCCTATGGCTCGAATACGCCATTTGTAGGATTGATTATGCAAAAGGTGACGTAGATTGAATTCTGCCAGATTAACTTTGATCATCCCTTCTGGTACAACCTTTCCCGTAACCAGTTTCAAGTTAGTATCAATAGGGCTGACCAACAGGTCACTAGGGTTGTTGTTAAATCCGATCTGTCCACCCTCATTAGTGAAGATTTCAACTTGATAGGCAACGGCTCCAGAAACTGATAACCAGGAGAAAACTGTCGCAGGGGTTAAAGGAGTGCCTTGAAGGGGAGAGTTTACCTCTACATTTCTTATGGCGGTGCGTGGGGCTTGCCCATCAATTGAAGGAGGATTGACATAATATTTAAGGGTCGGAAATTCAGAACCTATATCCGGATCTAAAATCACCAAACGGATCTGTTGCAGACCCTGAGTTCTGGTTGGTAGTGGGGGGCTGACAATACGGGTTTGTCCCTGGCCTGAACTCCGCAGAGGTATCCTGACTACAGCGAGACGTTTTTCAGAACCTGCTCCCCTAATATTTATGTTATCGATCAAACGCCATTCTGCTTTCAGGGTCCCGTTGGCCCCAAAGCTTACCTCTGCAATAGCCCGCAAGGTATCGTTTTCTTCAACAACCCGGGTCTTCCCCCCATTATCAAAACTCAATTCAATACGTCGGATTGATAGAATCCCGGCAGCACCAGAAACAGCCAGATTAGCTTGTCCTGTGGCTGATTCAGGGGGGCCAAGGTCTGTAAATGTTCTTGTTACAGTCGCTCCGCCAGGTGTGCTTGCAATCGTTCGGGCTTGGGAGGCCGATATTGTTATTGTTTCAGAAAAATTCAGAGTTTCCTTGGTACCGAAAGGGTTTGTTGTTGTCCGTGTAAGGTTATTGCTAAAAGTTGCAATCACAGAACCATTTATTCTAATCTCAACTACTGGGGAGTTTGTCGTTGTTGCAAAAGCTGTAGGCGCTGTTCTCTCAACTCGCCAATTCAACTTGACGGTTCCACCATTAGGCCCTGTATTAACCGTTCCTGGCAAAGCTGTAACCCGGTCAACAGTCGCTTGAGCAGAAGAGTGAACAAACAGGCTTAGAGCGAGAAGCAATAAAAAAACTTGTCCGACAAAACCGATGGCGGCCTGTGCTCGTTTATTAGTTGTATAACCAAGATATCTAATCACGTCAAAAGCCTTTCGATATCGGTGCGGTAAAGCGGAACAATCCATAAGTTTCATATCGAGTGTTGTTAAAGGACGCATCACTATTCCTGTCTTCTTTTTCCACCGATCCCTTGAGGAGAGCCGAAATACCAATTGAGTTGTTCCTGGCAGGGATTATGATCCATTCGAGTTCTCCGGATGCCAGGTGCCTATCACTTGAGTCGTTGCTTCCTGATGAAAGGTTCAAATTATAATCTGCAGACAGTTTCAGCTCATCAGGAATGAGGTCTGCCTGAAGTGAAAAGTTGGCGTTCACATCATAGGTACGTTCGTGGTTATCTTCATCCTCAAATATATTAACCTGTGGCCCACCACTGAGGAAAAGCCTATCGGATAGATTCCAACTCGCAGAGAGATCAAAAAGATCATTGCTGTTGTCGATTGTATCGTTGGTATCGTCCTCATATTCATCTCGGGTATAGCCGAACTGCCAGCTCCAGTCCTGATAGGAAGTTCCCAAACCAACATAGGCACGCTTTGAAACATTATCTGTGTCATAGCCAACAAAACCCGAAGGTGTATTAACCCTGTCGGCTTCTGATCGGTAAGCCCCAAATGTCACAAAGGGAGAGCCCAGCCAGGCCATATCATCCGGATCTTCCCGTACGATATTGAAATAATAGCTGCCATCAAGACTTAGAGTGGTCAGACTGTCTCGAGGCAATCCGGGCAGATCATCAACGTTATTGGTTTCATAACTGTTTTCAGATCGAAGCGACATGCCACCCCAGATAAAATCACCATAGAGTTGGTATAGTTCGCGGTCAGAGGCAAGCCCCGGATTGGCAAGACTTGAAAAATAGGTATCTACCATTTCCCACTGGCCGCCAATCGAAACTTGAGTATACTCATCATTCCACAGTTGGTCCCGCACAAGTACATAACTGGCCTCAATGGATCTGGCCGTAGCTTCGTCATCATCAAGCACACCTGACCCGTCAATGTCCGTACTTGCAAAGGCATAATCACCGCGAATTTTCAGACGATCATCAAGCCAACTGCTGTTTGCAATCAGTCCCCAACCATAACCATCGGGGACATTGCTTTCTCCTGAGTCGGAAAAGCCAAAAGGATCAGAGCTAACACCTGCACTCTCCAGACCTCCTTCTCCGCGATAGAAAAGGGTGCTCAATTCAAGTTTACCAATATCATTATCAAGCGGCTTGGCGGTCAAAGCTCCGCCCCGAACATACCCAGATTGATCTTGCTGGCCAAAGATATCTGCGGCTCCTGTAATGTTGTCACTACTTAGAGAAAATGCGGTTGCAGACACTGTATCATCGGCTGTACCTCCATTTACGGATAACCCCCGGCGATTAAAATTCGACATCAGAAGAGAATCATAGCCGATATCCTGATGACCGACGGCGACACCACCCCGAACGATTTCGTTGCCGTATTCAACGATCGAATTGTATTCGCCCAGATCAAGCGTCCTGCCGGTTACAGAAATATCCTTTTTACTTTCAAGAAAATAGTTGGCGGTGCTGTTTGTGTGTAAGGAGCCATACTCAGTAACGTGTTGGGTTTCGATAGAGTTGTATCCGCTACCTGACATAGTAGGGCTATCAACTTGCCCCCTTATTTTGTGGTCAACCAGCCTTCTAGAGACTTCCAAATTATTATTACCATCTATCTGAATGGAACCTGTTTCACCACTGGCAACACCTGTGCCGCCGACAGTTTCGAAAGTCCAGATACCACGCTCTATTAAATCCCCCTCAATAGATATCTCATAAAATTTAAGTACATGCTCTCCATTGGCCAGGGCCTCGACAGGTACGTAGACGATAAATTCTGCTTGCCTGCTGACAAGGTCAGTGACGTCAACATTGTCCAGCTCAATAATCAGGGAAAGGTTTGAAGAAGCATCAGCTTCAGGAGGGAGCTGGATCGTTAAAATAGGGGATGGCTCCAGTGGGCTGGTACGATCAGAGCCCAAAAGGGTGGCTTGCCAATTTGGTGCAGCTAAAATGCTTTTACCAATAAAAACAGAGATGATAATTGTATATAACAATAAATCTCTGACTACCTTACCTCCGACATTCATTTTAAAGTGTAACACTTTCCCTCCACCCTGTATTGTCAGGGCCCTACCCCGGATACTTAAATTTTGTCTCATCTCAAGCACAATAAATGTGTGCGATTAGTATATAATAATTTAATTTTATCGACTACTGACGATACAGAAATATTATTTACATTTTTGCACTCTTAGTATGTGACGTTTGAAATGATAAACACGATTACTTGGAAAATCATGAGTAGCTATACTCATTTTTTAATAAACTATACTCATTTTTTATCGAACCCCTGTTCAGGAACTATTCTCATCGGTTACAACAGGTAAGTAATAATTAAACAGGCCGGATTGTCGAACTAAAGAGAATCAAGTTTATGTTGATTGAACGTGAAAGTGCTGTCGCTAAACTTACCGAGGTTGCCAACCAGCTTAATCGTGGTCACGGCAACATAGCGTTAGTGAGTGGTGAAGCTGGTATTGGGAAGACATCTCTTCTGGAAGAGATAAAGCGAACCCTTGATCTGCAATATAAAATCATCTGGAGTGGATGTGACCCATTGTTCACACCTCGTCCTTTCGGACCGCTTTATGATTTTGCCACAAGCTTCTCTCCAAAGATACACCAATTGCTCGAAACTGGTGCGCCACCTTCGACAATTTTTTCAGCATTCTACGATGCTCTGGAGAGCTCAAAGGAACCGTTAATTCTGATTTTTGAAGATGTTCATTGGGCGGACTATGCGACACTTGACTTGTTTAGATTTTTGGGTCGCCGGATATCATTTTTAAAATGCCTTATGATTATCAGCTTTAGAGATGATGAAATTAGTGATCAGCACCCCTTACGGTTGGTGTTGGATATCTTACCCTCAGCTCACACCACAAGGATCAATGTTGAACCTCTCACTGAAGAAGGTGTTAACCAGCTTGCTTCCGGCTACAAACATGATATCTCAAAATTACATGAAATTACTGCAGGTAATCCCTTTTTTGTAACAGAATTACTTGCATCAGATAATAAACTTGGAAAATCATTACCAGCCTCTGTGCGAGACGCCGTTAATGCACGCCTCATACGCCTTACCCAACAAGAGCGCTGTTTTCTCGAAACAATAAGTGTAATCCCTAATGCCATTTCTCAAGAGTTAATTGAGAATTTATGCGGCCCGACAGGCGAGACTTACGCCATGGCTTGCGTTGCCCGTAATTTCATAAGTCTCGATAGAAATGGTGGTTTTCACTTTCGCCATGAACTCGCACGTCTCGGCACATTGGCGCGTGTTTCAGTCAGTGAACAAAAAAAACTTCATAGTAGAATTATAATAGCACTGGAGCAGGGCAAAAAAGAAAGTGATATTGGTTCTTTAATTCATCATTCTGCGGGTGCTCTGGACGGGTCACGGGTGTTAAAATATGCTCCTTTAGCAGCAAAAAATGCTGCCGATCTGGGGGCCCACCAAGAGGCCGCTTCTTATCTGGCGACTGCCTTGCGGTTTGTCGATGAAGCCCCTACAGAGCTTGCAGCACAGTTATACGATGATTGGGCGTATGAAACCGGGTTGGCTCTACAGATCAATGACGAAGTGATCGAAGCTCGTCGCCATGCCATTACGTTATGGCGTGCACTTGATCGCAAGGACAAAATTGGGGAAAATCTGCGTTGGCTCTCAAGACTTCACTGGTATCGGGGGGAGGCAGCTGAAGCGGGACATTTTTCTAATGAAGCAATCAAAGTATTAGAAAGTATTCCCGCCTCCAGTGAGCGCGCTATGGCATATTCGCTCAGATCACAATTATACATGCTGAATGATCGAATGGATGAAGCTGTAAAATGGGGAAACCGTGCACTTGAACTGGAAGGTCAACATATAAATACAGAAGTGCGTATACACGCTCTGAACAATATCGGTTCAGCGATGGTTTTACGTGGTAATGAAGTTGGTGAGACCCACTTACTAAAAAGCCTTAGCCTTTCGCTGGAGCATGGTTTTCATGAACATGCAGCCCGTGTTTATACAAACATGTCTGATTATTGTGTTCGATACAAAAAACTGGACTTAGCGGATAAGTTCATCGCTGATGGTATTGCTTATGATACCCAATATGATCTCGATTCATGGACTTATTATCTTGTTGGCATTCAGGCTCAATTACGGATGGAGCAGGGGCGTCTACGTGATGCAAAAACAATTGCCCAAGGTGTTCTGGAACTTGATAAATTAACCCTTCTTATGCAACTACCAGCACTCACTGTCCTGGCAAGAGTACAGTTACGCCTGGCTGATGCAGGCTATAAAAATACTCTTCAGCAGTCCTTGGATAACGCTTTTGCAACGGATGAACAACAATACATAATCCCGGCCCGGTTCTGTGCGATAGAGTCCGCATGGCTGCACAATTATGAAGACGTCGCTTACGAGCAATTAAAATTTCTCTCCGAACTCGACCAATCAAAGTTGGATCATTGGAGCGCAGGCGAGTTGGCCATTTGGATACGTCGTTTTGGCTTTGATCTACCCGGTAATTCATCGTTATCACTACCCGAGCCTTTTATGCTGGAACTAGGAAGAAAATATATTGATGCAGCAGAGAAATGGTTATCCTTAGGCTTACCATACAACGCCGCATTAAGTTTAATGCAAGTTGACGATGATTTAGCCGAAAATGCACTACCAAAAGCTTATAAAATTCTTGAGACTATGGATGCAAAAGTTGGCCTTTCTTTGATCCGTACCAGGGCAAAAAAAATTGGCCTGTTAAGCAAACTACCCCGCACTAGACGGGGGCCGTATAAAACAATCCGGCAACATCCAGTTGGTTTGACGAACAAAGAACAGGAAATCCTTAGATTTATTATAGAAGGTGCATCAAATCGTGAAATATCGATAAAGCTTTCAAGATCACAGCGAACCGTCGAAAACCATGTTTCATCTATCCTCAACAAATTAAATGTTCAAAACAGATTGGGGGCTATGTTGCGAATTCAAAACGAGCCATGGCTATCTGTATAACCGTTTTCAAATAGTGAACCTATGATGGGTTAAATCCATCTGGACAATAATACAGCCAAGTGATCCATGCGGCTCTTAGCCATTTACCGCAATAATTACCTGTTTATAAGATCTGACCGAGACGGCAAGACGGCCACTATTGCCTATATCCTTATTGGAATGATGAAACTAACAAAATTGATTTTCAAGTCTATTTAACAGATGTGTTGGGACGGATTACCGATCATAAGAGCAACCGTAATAACACGTTGATAGGTACGGGTTAACCGACGCTAATAAAAAAATGTGTAACTCTGTGAACAAAATTAAAGCCTTGAAGTTGTGGCTACCGGGATTTTATTTTGAACGATTTGACGCTTGGAAACGACTAATAAACAAGTTCTCACAGGAAATCTCAAACAGAAGAAATATTTGAGTTTTCAGGATTTGAAAAGGAAAGTGACATGACACAAAAAATGACCGGAGGGAAACTGACGAAAGCACTTCTAGCTTCTAGTTGTTTTCTGTTTGTATTTGGAAGTTCAGCGGGCGCAAACGAGATTCATAAGCACAGTGTATCTCAAGTTCAGACACCGAACTTGTATGTTGGGTCAAACGGTAAGAAATATACACATTATAAAAGTGGAAATTTGAGTGCATCGGTGTGGGTTCAAATGAATGCGGGTGCCTCGGGCCGCTTTAAAAGTTGGAGAACCTGGCTTAAAGTAGGGCCTGAAAATATCAATTCTTCCTATTGGCCCGAATACAAATCCGGAGCTTATATAAAAATTTATGGGTTAGGAGACCGTCCGAAATCGGTCAACAGAACTGTTACCGCAATGGCCTTGAAATCAGAAATTGAGGGGCTAGCTATGGGACAGTGTGGCCTTCTTGCTAAAGAGTTACAAAATGGCGGTATGTCTAATAACGAAATATTTTCAAAAGACCGACACATCCAACTGAGGGTTACCAGTCGGCTATCCTATGATCAAACGGGTATTGACGGGTCCAATTTTGTTGGAAGTGGAGATGAGAAATATGCCATGTTGATTTGTGAAAAACATAAAACTGTGGCCACGGAAAACTCACTCTCTGCCACGCCGATTCCCCCCGCAACTGTCACAGATATTTCGGTAATCTTGAAAGAAGATGCATCGTTTGACGGGAGCAGGTGTCGGATTAACATGTCGTCGGCCTTTCATACAGACAGGGGGAATACCGAGATAGAATATCGCTATGCCTATCTTCCTGCCGGTCCGAATGCGCAATATAAATACAGCGCCCCGAAATCGGTGATGGTGGGTCCCTCAAAAGTTGCGACAACGTCTGATTGGCATAATGTGCCGATTGTTGCTGGCCGCGAAAAAGGTCAGATGTGGATCGAGACACTCTTCCCCAGTAAACGTAACAGTCATCACAAACATTTTGATATGGATTGTACGAAAGAACTGTCATTCCAGGCAGAGCACCCCATCCAGAGACAGGTTAAATTTGTCGCCGATAAGACGCAAAAATTTGGCGACCAGGTTTGCCCGGTAAGCGGGCATATGGTGGCGACTTTACGGGCAACTGGAACGCCATTTGCTGGGACTGGAAAGCTTACTGTGAAAAACAAAATTGGCGAAATTCATGCCAGTGCAACTACTGATGTGAATTTAGCAGAACATGGAGTTACGTTCTTCGGGCTTCCCTATGCTCTTAAATGGGGTGGAAATGGCTTGTCATTTTCTCCTAATCTTAGTTGGCCTCATCCGGTCTTGAAACAGACGCTTAAATGGCGCCTACCTTTGGCAAAGGACGGTTCAAATGGACCTGGGGCTCAGGCGCCAGAAAAGAACATTATTGTAAGATGTACTTATCCGGGAGCTCCTCTCGTAAGACAAGTGACGCCAGGCCTAACGGTTGCACCACTTCCGGATTTAACAATCTTAAAAGCTGAGCGGTTGGGTAAGAAAAAGATGAAAATCTTGATCTCCAACAAGGGAAAAGGAAATGCTTCAAATTTCAAAATTAGGATGCAAGGCGGTGCTGGCAACTCGAAGACTGTATTGATCAATAAGCTTAAGGCTAATAAAAAGAAATGGATCACGTTGAAATTGCCGAAAAAAGCGCCTAAGGCTGTTTTTAATATAGATAGTGGAAAACAGGTAAAAGAAGCAAATGAGCAGAATAACAGCCTTTCAAAAGCATTTTAGGGATATGTTTCATTCCTTGATTAAATCCCACTTCGGTGGGATTTTTTTGAACCTTTTCTCTTTTCCTATCGACTTAGAAATGTCGATCTAAATTCATTCGAAAAAGAAAAATGAATCTAAAATATATAGTAACTGGAATGTGCGCTACTGTCGTTATGGGCCTATCTATTGTAACTCCGGCCGTAGCGAGTAGTGGTAGTAAGCACATGAGTGTGGACAAGGCAAAACACAGCGCCCTACTGCGCGCTATACCCAATTCGCCTAGCCGTGGAGGATTAAGAGCTCGGGTGCCTAACGCACACAAAGCAAGTAAACCACAAGCGGTAACTGCACAAGATGTTGTAGATTTTATCGCCATGTGTGATGCGAACCGTGGTGGGATAAGCCAGGAACCACATCCTAATGGTGTCGACGTTATATTAGATTGCAGTGTTAACTGATGGACTTCGTCCCTGATTATCGAACACCGGGTTACTCTATCCTTATCTGTTAACAGTAGGAGTAAGTCATTAGGAATAAGCGAGCGTTCATCCTCCCTGAACACCTTGTTTTATTGTTCGTCCAGAAAATTACGTCCAGCCCTTTTGGTTGGGCGTTTTTTTGAACCATTTTTCTCATGGTCTCGACTTAAGAACTAAGAAGCACGCTCTTAGCTTTGTTGTTAACTGATATATGTGAGGAAAAACAATGACATTATTAAAACCTATAACAATGAGCATACTATTGTTCAATACCATATTTTTTAGTTACGGAACCTTTGCAGCAGAGAACTCTAGAAAGAGTAATAGCACCCCCACCAAAGCGACAGCTACTTTAAACAAACTGGTACTGCAGAATAATGGAGGAGATACCAGGAATAACGATATCGATGTAAGCTGTACCATCAATTCTAATCCAGATTCCTGTGATCCATTTTTAAAAATTTGTGCTAAAGCTAAAGGCAAGATAACGATAATATCTGGAGGTTATCATTGTCATGTGGTCCGTCCTTCCAGGATAGGAAATGGAATTAATCTAAGCTTCCCGAATTGATTTTTTTATAACCTCTTTAAAGGCTGCTAATTTACAAAATTGGGTCTTAAAAATACATCCGCCCAGAGTAATTACAGGCAGGATTTCCAAAGAAAAAAACAACGTGCTGAAGAAAGTATTCAAATAGAGTTTGTTTAATCATTTAGCGCCCTGACTTTACAGGCAGGGTGCTTTTTTTGAACCTTTTAATGATCCCTGCGACTTAAATAGACGAACTTTTAGAAACAGGAGAATACGATGTGTATTAAGAAGGTTAAACGGGTTGCAATCCTTGCACTGGGATTTGGAGTGATTGTGAGTGGCACGCAGGCGGGGAGTCTAAAACTGAAATCGGAAAGAGTTAGCCCCAACACAAGTCATCAGAGTACATCACCAATGTTGACAACAAAAATGGCCGACTTGATTGTGATGCCTTTCAAAAAGGCTAACGGCGGCAAACCAAAAACCGGGATATGCGGGCAATACCATCCACAGCTTGGATTTAAAAATGTGAAGTTCAGGGTTAAAAACATCGGAAGCGCAAGCGCTGCCAAATCAGTGTTATATATTGCATTCTGGAAATGGGAGCAGCCAAATAAATGGATTGGTATTACGAAGAATATACCGTCTTTAGCTCCCGGAAAAGATCGCATGGTAACTGTACAGGTTCCTAAATTGGCTCAACCCAATCAGTATCAATATTTATCCGTGCAGGCGGTGATTGATTCATATGGCCATATTCCTGAATTATCAGACAACAACAATCAACTTAATGAAACTTGTTCGGTATTATAGAGTTAATTTCCAATTGTTTAAGGTCGACTTCTCTCCATCTACTGCAAGTAGAAAGAGGTTTGTAGTAGGTATGACGTTACGCTAGAAAAAAAATCCCTTAAACAAATATATCGTATTTAACGTCCTGCCCTTATGGTTGGGCGTTTTTTTTGAACCATTTTGGCAGTACCTGCGACTAAGAAGTATTAGTTGTTTTAAACAGGAGATCTAAAATGAAATCGGCAATAAAAACAGGTCAGTTGGTTCTCTCTACCTTGTTGATGGCAGCGACGTTATCAAGCGAGGCTATCAGCGCATCACAATTTCAATCCCAGAGGATTATTGCCTCGGGATCTGCAGCAGGACCAGTAAGGACTAATCCCTCAAGGCCAGCAGGCGCAACATCCTTTGGTGTGCCTTTTCAACAGAATTGTTATCAGGGATTTAATAAAGGTCCGAAAGTCATGAAGAGCACCAAAATGATCGATTATTATATCTGTTATTCAAACACGATCATCTGTCCCGCTTTTCCTCAGGATAATGGTCTTTACGCAAATGTGACCCCAAAAGCCATTATAAAACCTAAGGGTGGTGGTGCCGACAGTGGAGGACCTAAAAAATTTACGATCCAGTATAAATGCGATTATTTCTATAACGCTCAACCGGAAGGGTAAATCCGGAGCTAGGGTAAAAGCTATATCAATTAAATCATTAAGAAGTTGGAAAACATGATGTGTATCAAGAAATCTAATCTCGCTGTAATCCTAGCCCTTGGACTAGCTATGAGTGTGAGTGGCGCGCAGGCGGGGAGTCTAAAACTGAAATCGGATACAGTTAACCCAAACACAGGCCATAAAGGAGCCACGACTGTGTTGAAGGGAACTGGCTCTCAAAAGGCTGATCTGGTCGTAAAGCCCTTTAATAATGGTAACAGCAGTATGCCAAATACAGGCGTATGCGGACCTTACCAGCAGGGATACAAGAGTGTGAAATTTCGAGTTAAAAATACCGGAAATGCCAATGCCGACCAAACGGTGTTGAATATTCTATTCAAGAAACAAAACGGATGGGATGGTGGTGTGATGAATGTACCTCCTTTAGGTACAGGTCAAGGTGAGGTGGTTACCTATCCTGTCCCATCTTGGGCACAGCCTGGACTAAATGGCCTCCTAATTGTGCGGGCTAAGGTTGATCCTAGTGGTTACATCCCGGAACAATCTGACAAAAATAATCAACTTCAAGGAACTTGCGCCGGACCACAAAGCTAACTTGCAGTCGTTCAAAACTGATTTGCTTAAGGGTGATCTGTTTCGAACGACTTATTTTTTTTAAGCGACAACTCTACACTCACAATCTTAAAAAGAAGAGAGCTATGAATAAAGTAGGATCTTAACATGGTCGTTCAGATAAGAAATGAGTATAGGCTTTAAGGATAGACTTAAGCCTCGACAACTATGTCAGGGTGTCCGGTCCAGTTGGCTCCGGTGCATAATACAAGTAATAGGTAGTCACTTTACTGATAATATATTGAAAATATAGTATAATCTATGATATCTCAGATTCAGGAAAAGTATAACCACATAGCTTAATCAGATAATTACTTATCAGCATGGGGGAGATACGGCGCTATACGTGAAAGCCCAGTGGAACAGTAAACCGGGTTAAGGAGTAGTCTGCTCCTAAATTGTAAGGTACCGATAGAATGTTGTTCGTGAAATTTTGAGAGTTGAACATATTTTTTGAATACTGATTGTATGATTTTTGTGCATTTCTTTGGCCATGACCACACGAGGATCATCGGCTGTAATAACCTTTCTCCCTCCTTTCTTCCCATATTGCCTCTAGCCGCATTCTTGCTTTAAGCTTTCCATCCTCTTCATCCGCATAAATCACAGAACTAAATGCGGGGCATACTTCGCGGGCTTCTTTGCTATCCCCTTTTAGCTCAGGAAATGAGAAGATAACTTCTATAAATGATTCCCGCCCATTAATACTTTTGTGATCTTCATCTGGAGCAAGATAAAAATCATCTCGCGTTATCGTGCGATCCTCTCTAGTTGAACCAAATAAGCGTTTAAGAGCCACAATGAGTGTTGTTTTTTTCCGAGCCATTATTACCCACAAAGCAAGTGAGATCAGGCTCCAAGGAAATATCCGTTTCCTCCTTTGGAAAGCATCTGAAATTGCTAACTACTATTTTTTCTATATTAATTTTGGGGCTGACCCAGATAACTATCTTAGATAGCTCTTAACCCATTGCCTTATCTG
>OJDH01000317.1_pt1 | contig 25177 bp, 23 predicted proteins | sample 1592761 | NCBI WGS metagenome assembly OJDH01 (sample SAMN05416855, study PRJEB24817) | seawater metagenome | isolation source: Sea water | place: Canada:Atlantic | collected 2013-11
CGAGATCTACACTATCCTCTTCGTCGGCAGCGTCAGATGTGTATAAGAGACAGGCGTTAAATATTATGAAAAACACGACTGATCACAATTCTGAACACTCTATATTTCTTGAGACTCACCCTGAGATTGGGCTCATAGAACTCCTTATCGCTGATGGAAACGGAATCTTAAGAGGAAAACGCATTACACGGGATAAACTCGCCTCTGTTTATGAAGAAGGCATTTTGCTTCCTGGCTCCCTATTTTGCCTGGATACATCAGGTGCGAACGTTGAAGGTGCGGGACTGGTCTGGACAGATGGCGATGCAGATCGCGTCTGCCATGCCGTTCCCGGTACGTTAAAGCCCGTTCCATGGCATAGAAAAGGGTTAGCCCAGATTCTTCTTACCATGCACGAAGAAGACGAAACCCCCTTTTTTGCAGATCCGCGCCATGTCCTCAAAGGCATCATTGATCGCTTTACCGCGATGGGACTTAAGCCAGTAACCGCGGTTGAGCTTGAATTCTACCTTATAGACAAAGAAAGAACCGCGACTGGCTACCCTCAGCCACCTGTCTCTCCAATTTCAGGGCTTCGCCACTCGGCGCCTGCAGTATACGGCATAGACGAGCTATATGATTTTGATGACTTCCTGGATGAAGTCGCATCAATGGCAAAAGCACAAGGTATTCCAGCAGACACCATGGTTGCAGAATATGCACCAGGACAATATGAGGTTAACCTACATCACGTTGACGACCCCCTTCTCGCCTGCGACCAAGCAGTACTTCTTAAAAGGCTGGTTAAACACGTCGCTCAGCGTCATGGCATGGAAGCCACTTTCATGGCGAAACCTTATACAGAAGAATCAGGTAACGGCACCCACATTCACGTAAGTTTGCTTGATGAAAGTGGGCGAAATATCTTCCAGGGCAAAGGAACCAACGAAGAAGAACGTCTAAGCCAAGAGATCAAATGGGCCATGGGTGGCCTTTGTGAATCCATGGTAGAGTCAATGGCCTTACTTGCACCAAACGCAAATTCATACCGCCGCTTCCAATTAGGATCTTATGCTCCGCACACTCCTTGCTGGGGCATCAACAACAGAACTGTTGCCCTACGCATTCCCGCAGGCCATCCAGCAGCCACCCGTATAGAACATAGAGTAGCTGGAGCCGATGCCAGTCCTCACCTTGTCATGTCTGCGGTACTTGCGGGTATGTTGCATGGAATGGAAAACAAAATCGATCCAGGCCCCAGAATCACTGGAAACGCCTACAAGGAAAAAGACGCAAGTCTTCCCAATATTTGGCCAGATGCTATCGATGCATTCGAGAATGGAAAGATCTTACCTAAGTATCTTGGTAAAGAATTTTGCCATGTGTTTAGCACTTGTCGCAAAACCGAGCGGGAAAGGTTTAATAGCTACATCTCAACTGTTGAATTCGACTGGTACTTAAGGACAGTTTGAGATGAGCACTCAAGACGACACTCTCACTTATTACACCCCTTCTTATTACACTGAGAGCATGAACCCGTGGCCAGATCACCCTGAATTACAGGGTGATCATGATTGCGATGTCTGCGTTATTGGTGGTGGCATGACCGGCACATCAGCCGCCCTCCACCTGGCAGAACGTGGCTATAAAGTCATTTTGCTCGAAGCCAGTAAGATATCATGGGGTGCATCCGGGCGCAGCGGAGGCCAAATGATCATCGGCTACAACCAATCATATCACGACATAAAAAAGATGGTTGGAAAAGACGATGCACAAAAGTTGTGGACAATGGGCGAAGAGGCTATGTCTCTCGCTAAAGAACAGATCAATAAGCACAAAATACAATGCGACATTGCTCATGGCCATTATCACGTCAGCACAAAAACGCGCCATATTGCTGAACTAGAAGAATACCTAGAAGATCTGGAGAGTGCAGGTTATCAGGGCTGTAAGTTACTCAACAAAGAAGAAATTCGAAATAAGATCGGTAGTGAAAAATATCTTTCGGGTATGTACGATCCAAATGGCGGGCATTTACATCCCCTAAACTATACCCTTGGATTAGCCAGTGCTGCTGAAAAAGCAGGAACTGTTATCTATGAGCACAGCAGAGTTACCAAAATAGACCACGGCAAGACCCCAAAGGTTCACACCGATAAAGGGACAGTTAGGTGCAAGCACGTGGCCCTTTGTGCAAATGCGTACCTCGATGGCTTAGAAAAGAAAATTGACAACAAGATTATGCCGGTCGGCACATACATACTCGCCACAGAACCCCTTTCAGAAGACGAAGCAAACAATTTGATTTCTGACAATGCCGCAGTTGCTGACATTCTCTTTGTTTTAAATTACTTCCGGCTTTCCGGAGATCGCCGCATGTTGTTTGGTGGCGAGGTTAATTACTCGGCAAAAGACCCCGCTGATATCGGCAAGATCATGCAAAAAACCATGCTGCAATACTTCCCCCAACTGACAAACAAAAAGATTGATTACGCCTGGGGTGGTAATGTTGCCATCACCGTCAACCGCCTTCCACATTTCGGAAAACTTGGCCCCACGACATACTTTGCCCACGGCTTTTCAGGTCATGGTGTCGTTTTGACTGGGCTCGCTGGAAAATTGATCGCAGAATCAATCGCCGGCTCTGAAGAACGCTTTGATGTGTTTAGCAAAATACCGCACAGATCCTTCCCGGGGGGCAATATATTAAGAACCCCTGCCCTTGTTCTTGCCATGGCATATTATCGTTTACGCGATATGCTTTGAGGACATTTCTAAATTGCACGAAATTCAAACTACAAGAGGTGAAACCCAAGAGATGTCAACGAGTGTTGGAAAACGTTTAAAAGCGCTACGTGCTATGCACGGCCTATCGCAACGAGAACTAGCCCGACGGGCTGGAGTAACCAACAGTGCAATCTCTATGATCGAACAAGATCGGGTCAGCCCCTCAATCGATTCCATGAACAAGGTCCTCTCCGGCTTTCCGATTACAATGATCGAGTTTTTTTCGATGGAAGCCGAAAAAGAAGAAGAAAAGATATTCTTCAGCAAAGACGAACTCGTTGAAATGTCGGATGGCACCATGTCGGTTCGCCTGGTTGGCGCTGCAAAAAAAGACCGAAAAATGCGGGTCCTCCATGAAAAATATCCCCCGCATGCAGCCACTGGCGAAAAGATGATTGTTCAAGAGGGGGAAGAAGCTGGGGTAATCATTCGCGGTCAACTCGAAATAACCGTGGGTAGTGAAGTGAGGGTCCTTGGCGCTGGCGAGGCCTATTACTTTAACGCAGAAATTCCACACCGTTTTCGCAATCCTGGCGATGAAGAGTGCGAAGTTGTTAGTGCCGCGACACCGCCGTCTTTCTAGAGTAAAGAGCTCGAATAAATGTCACCACTGGATATTCCTGTCATCTCAATCTTGGAATATTAGAACAATTTCAAATGACTTTAAAAACCTGACCGCTGAAACAATAAATTTGTACATGCTATGAAAAACACGAGACCTAACCAACAGAATTTAAAAAGCAACCTGGATCAATCTGGAAACAAACAATGACCGATATTTCTGGAATAAACTCCGAAGGCGATCACGCCTTCACAGCAACAAGTCTTCTCGGTACAGAAGTAGAGCCGATGTACTCTGGCGCAACGTCCTTTATGCGTCGCAAATATACCCGAGACCTAACCGATGCAGACGTTGCCATTTCCGGTATTCCATACGATTGCTCGGTAACGGGTAGATCAGGAACCCGACTTGGCCCCAGAGCCGTTCGTAACGCTTCTGTTAATTTGGCCTGGGCACCACACTTCCCATCAGGGCTCGACGTATTTGATGTTCTGGCCGTTGCAGATTACGGAGATCTTGTTTTCGACCCCGGTCAGCCAATGACCGTTCCAGAAGCTATTGAAGCACATGCCAAGTCGATCCTGGATACAAACACAGTCATGCTCACTCTGGGCGGGGATCACTTTGTCACCTACCCCATTCTCAAAGCTCATGCTGAAAAACATGGACAACTGGCCTTAATCCAGATTGATGCCCACTCTGATACTTGGGAAGAAGACCAACAACGTATAGATCATGGCACCATGTTCTATCATGCTGCTAGGCAAGGTATCATTGATCCAGCAAGCTCTGCTCAGGTTGGCATCAGGACCCACAATGACAAAACCCATGGCTTTAATATTATTAACGCCCCCTGGGTTCACGAAAATGGTCCAGAAGCCGTTGTTTCTGAAATTAGACGTATCGTAGGCGATAGAAAAGCTTATTTAACTTTTGATATAGACAGTCTCGATCCTGCCTTTGCACCAGGAACAGGAACTCCTGTCACTGGCGGCCTCACCCCGCACCAAACCCTCACAATTTTACGGGGCCTAGAAGGGCTGAATATCGTCGGGGCTGATGTTGTCGAAGTCTCGCCTGCCTACGATGTCGGCGAGATCACAGCCCTCGCAGGCGCAACAATGGCGTTTGAGATGCTGTATCTCATGGCGAGACAGAAACAAGCGAAGGGTTAAATAAGAGTCACCCTAAATCCAAGTGAGGTTTAAAATTTTAGCCTGTTATGCTCTAATTTGAGTGAAGCAGGCTAAGGAGCGCCCGTTGAGTAGAACAACATTCACAAAAATCAGAACAGTTCTAGAGACCTCTAGAGCTATTGCTCCATTCAACGGGATTCCAAAAAGTAATGGTCCCACCAATACCCTCACAACGATAATTGGGATCATTGGTTTGAATCAACCCAAGCAGTACTTTTCCAAACAACAAGTAATCTCGAGAGTGACACGCAATTAGATCTAACAATTTAAAAGCAAGATTCTTATCTTCGCTGGCAAGGCCATGGTAATTACTAATACAGATTGCGTTTCGATCACTCGAGTTAAAAGGCTCCCCACGAAAGCCATCATTTAGGGCATTTATGTTTCCATCCCAGGGAGAGTATCCGAACTGCTCTTGCCACTTTAATTTAAAAGACAACTCAGACTTGAATTGATCTATGCTTTCATAATGAATATTCATAATACGATAATTTAGAGCTTTAAGGGCCTGAATTGTTTCATCATAAACATCTATCTTCCAATAGAGATGTACCGCTCCATTTTTGAGTAATGGCCAGTCTGCTCGTCCAGAGAATTCATCTTTAAATACCACGACATCTCCACCTAAGTATGATCACGAACCGTGGGTACAGAATCCTACAACACAGAGCTTTTACATAAAATTGAGGCTCAGTGCTTTTTGCAAACCGGATCGATTTACCATTAAATCTTCCAGAGTGTACTTTGAAAGTACATCAAAAAAGGCAATGACTGCTTCTTCCAAAATTCCTTGAAGCCGACAGTAACCATCAATCTGACAGCAGCCTTTTTCCTTATCGAAACACTCAACAATATCCAGGTTATCTTCCATATCTCGGACAACATCACCCAGATTAATATCAACGGATGGACGTGCGAGGGTCATACCCCCGTTTTTACCTCGAATAGTATTAAGATATCCATCTTGAGATAGCTGGTTCACAACCTTCATCAAATGATTACGGGAAATATTATATCTATCTGATATTTCAGTGATTGTTGTGAGTTCCTCACCTTTCAAACCAACATAAATCAAAACACGCAAAGAGTAGTCGGTGTAAGTGGTTAATCGCATGCCGAATCAAGTGCCTTCAATTAGGGGAACGAGCTAAAGTAGTATCTAGTATATATGTATAGCCATACCTAAAGAAATACAATAGGGCAGGATGAAGCGACAAATTAGATCAGGTTTTCAAGTTAAGAAAATGGCTCTGCGCCTTTTCTAACCACTTCAAGCCGGAAACTGTGTCTTGTTTAGGGCTATACTCACACCCGATCCAACCGTCGTAGGATGTCTGAGCTAACTCAGAAAAAATCCAATCATAATTAATTTCGCCATCAGAAGGTTCATGACGATCAGGAACTCCCGCAATTTGGATATGGCCAACATAATTCATCTGATGCCGGATAAGAGTTGTTAAATCTCCCTCCATAATCTGGGCATGATAAAAATCCATTTGCAGTTTGAGGTTTGGCATCGCGAGATGGTCAATCACTTTTCTGGCTTGCGCTTGGTGCGAAAGAAGATACCCCGGGAAAGACCTCGTATTTATAGGCTCGATCAAAATCGTAATGCCGGCAGAGCTTGCTTGTTCACAGGCGTAGGCCAAATTATTGAGATACACTTCGAAACAAAGCTCAATCTGCTCTCCTTCTGGGCATATTCCTGCCATGACGTGAAGCCTTTTACACCCCAAGTGTTCGGCATATTCCAAAGCGTGCTCCACACTATGCTGAAATTCGCTTTCTCTTCCCGGTAAAGCGGCAAGCCCCCGTTCGCCCTTTTCCCAATTTCCTGGGGGGAGGTTAAACAAGACTTGCGTTAAGCCTTCAGCGTCGAGTTTTTCAAATAGTTCCACTTTGGAATATTCATACGGGAACAGGAACTCCACCCCTTCAAAGCCGGATAATTTGGCTTCCTTGAAACGGTCGAGAAAAGGAACTTCCTCAAAAAGCATACTTAAATTGGCAGCAAAGCGGATCATTTGTTTTCCTTATCTTTTTCGACCAAGCTTTCAATAGAGCAGATAAATCCAGACTGATCCAGATCACCCATATCCGCATCAACCATATTTTGCCACAGCGTTTGATTTTTTTCCAAACCAGGGAGCTGAGCCCCACAATACTGCGCCAACTCTAAAGCTTGATTAACATCTTTGAGCTGAACACTTGCACGCGCACCAGGATCAAAAGTCCGTTCTATCATCCGATGACCATGCAGGTCGAGAATACGGCTATCGGCAAATCCACCTATTAAGGCATTGCGAACCTTTGCAGGATCTGCGCCCGCGGCGCTCGCTAAAACCAGAGCCTCAGCTACAGCATCTATCGTCATGGCCACAATCATTTGATTGGCAGACTTCGCAACCTGCCCGGTGCCAACATCCCCAATGTGGTTGATATTTTTCCCCAATACTTCAAAAATTGGCCGGGCACGCTTAAACACATCAGCCTTTCCCCCCACCATAATAGAAAGAGTACCTTGCTCAGCGCCGACAGCACCGCCGCTAACAGGCGCGTCAAGAAAATCAGATTCCCTCTCTGAAATCAATTCGGCAAGAACACGGGTATTCATCACCTGGGTCGTCCCCATATCGATCACAAGTGCACCTGACGCAAGTGCAGCTAAAATTCCATTCTCGCCCACAATTACGGCCTCAACAGAAGGAGTATCGGGTACACAGATAATGATCGTGCCTGAACCAACTTTTCGTGCGAGATCAGAAGAAGAAGAACAATACACAAGACCTTGCTGTTCGAGATCATTGGCTTTGTTACGGGTTCGAGTGTGAATAAATACCTGAGCTCCGCTCGCCTTCAAACGAGATGCCATATGCTGACCCATATTACCAAGGCCAATAACACCTATTTTGCTGGCTGAAGTTATTTCGAAAGGATCTGTCATAATTTCTAGTCTCTCAATACTGTTCTCACCCCATTTGGGTTAAAACATTTTGTGAGACTAGGTGCTTGAGGTCAAAGTTTTTAATTAAGACTTTTACCCGACACGGGCAATCCTGTCTTCCCTTGGCGTAGAGCCAAAATAGCCTCTGTAAGCTCTTGAAAAGTATGAAAAGGAAGTGAATCCACAAGCAACCGCGACTTCACTTACAGGGAGAGCTGTTTGACGCAATAAAGAGCGAGCCCGTTTTAGCCTCAAGCGTTTGTAATAACGCTTTGGGCTGCAACTAAGATGGCGCGCGAATAATCGTTCAATTTGCCTTTTAGAACTTCCGATTTCACCGGCAATTTCTTCGGAGGTCAATAAGACTTCTAGGTTCTCTTCCATGATCCGGACAGCTTCAGCCAACTTGCCTGACATTTTCTGGAGAGACAGATTGCGTTGACGCAAAGGTATAGAAGCGCCTCCGCGGACCTCATAATTAAATGCTTCAGCGACTTGTCCAGCGACATCCGTTCCGCATTGATGCTCTATAACATTGAGAACCATATCAAGGCATGCTGCACGTCCGGTGCAGGTGATGCGCTTACGATCCCAAGAGAATAACGCATCTCTTATATCCACAGAGGGATACAATTCTTTAAAACTATCGTGATAGGCCCATGGCACCGCACACTGGTAACCACTTAATAGGCCCGCATTTGCCAATTCGTAACAAGCACCGCCAATGGCTCCAATATAGACACCTTGACGATCAAGTCTTCTCAACCAGTTTGAAAAAGTCACTGATTGTCCCGTTGCGACCCCCCACTCACCGAACACAAGAGCGAGATCAACCGCCTCATCTTCCCCTACAACCATTTGAGGGTGAAGAATAAAACCGTCTTCTAAGTCAACGGCTTGTCCGTCGAGGGTCGCTATACGCCAATGGAAAGCCGTATAACCAGCCACAGCATTTGCACTTTTTAATGCTTGTATCGTTAAGCTTGTATCAAGAGAAGCAGTACCAGGAAGGACAACAAGCACAATGCGCTGTAAATTTCGCTGAGGTGTTGCCTTCTTAAGCTGCGGTTCTGCACTATACACTTTAAATTGCATACTGCCCTCCTTCTCTTACCCCGTAGTTTCAAGGCGATTTTGTTGTCTTACATATCAAGAGATCTAAAATTTACGCATTCAAATCTCTGACCATCACGTCGGAACTCACTATATAAAGAAATCTTTATTTGGTCAACGAGATAAAGATTTCTTTATATACATCACAAATCTTTATAATAGTTCCTAGTTACAACAGCTTAATTAATTTTCACATTAAACCATAAAATTTATAATTATTATTTTCTATACGACACCGACACTTAATCGACTAATTACGCCATATTTTCAATCAAGGAATTTCCAATTAGAAAAAATTGCTGCTTAACTTTCTCCATCTGTACCAATTGCAGGAACGGCCCCAATAATTGCGCTGTTAATCTTAAATCGCCGTCCAGTACTGGAGATTCTTATCCCCTCATAGCCGTCGATAAAGCCTTTGTAATACCACCAACCCATTTCCCATAGATCTAAAGCCACTTGAATATCATAATTGAGCTTTGGATCTGGCCCTCCATTATGAGAGACAACAACAAACGGAGCATCGAACAGCTGCTTGCCTAATGAGCTTTCACTTTGGGTTGAACTAAATGAAGGTATGACAAGATCGCGGCCTGCAACTAACTTAAAGCTCTCGACCAAACGTTTTGCATGTTTTTCTTGAAAATCATTTACCTGTACGAAAGTAGGGATACCTTCTATTGCCTTACCGGTTTTTTTACCTTAAAAGGGTTCATAAGAGACTTTGGATTATATGAATGCGCTTAAATCAGGTATTTTTCATAACTGACACACATTCAGACAATCCATATAAGAAGTAGAACATTAAAAATAAAGCGTCTCTCTAGTACCGTGACCCATTAAAGCTTTATGAAATGAGAATTGTTACTAATTTTCATTTTGTTTCTGATAAATTGTTACATTTTCAGAAAGATCTCTATTATTTTCTTATGATCGATAGGATTTTAATAGATTATTTCTACATGAGAACAAGGCGTATTTTTGAATTTCAATAATTCAAAATGCTGTTTCTGCTTGACTTTTCCAGAGATTCGTAGATAAAGCAATTATGGTTTTAAAAGTCCCGGCCTCCTCTGCCTGCCCTACACTGGTCACTAAAGAAGATTCCCGGCCTTGCCGAACTATTTACCCACGATCCCTCGGGGTCGTTACTCAAGATAAGTAAATTAGGAGTCTCTTTAAATGGCGACTGGCGTAGTAAAATGGTTTAACTCCACTAAAGGTTTCGGCTTTATCGAGCCTGATGCCGGTGGAGACGATGCTTTCGTTCACATTTCTGCAGTTGAACGTGCAGGCCTGCAAGGTCTGAACGAAGGTCAGCGCGTTGAATTCGAACTAGAACGTGGCCGTAACGGCAAAATGGCAGTTTCTTCAATCGCGGTTGCAGAATAATGTCATGCATCGATCATTAAATTGATCGATAGCACGAAATAGAAGGGCGCCTTATTAGGTGCCCTTTTTTATTGAGTAATTTCTCAAAAAAAACCGCCCTCAAGAAGAGGACGGCTTAAGTCTGGGAAAGAATGCCCTCCCTTTTAAATTAGACCCTTTTAAATTTGGCCTTTTAAATTAGGAAAGCATCCAAGTACGGGCTATTCGTCCGGGTTGAACAGCCCGTGGCATAGCATGGGGCATGCTGGAAGAATATTACTCCCAGATATTAGGAACTTTCATGTGGATCAAAGCGGGCTGACCGCTTTCTTTTGCGCGTTCAAATGCTCCAGGAAACTGATCAGCATTATCAACTGTTTCACCATACGCTCCATAAGCACGGGCAAGCGCTGCAAAGTCAGGATTGTTAAGCCGGGTTGAAATAACACGATCTGGATACTCACGTTCTTGATGCATTCGTATTGTACCAAAACAGCCGTTATCGACGACAATAATGATCACATTAGCACCATACTGAACGGCGGTCGCAATTTCCTGACCGTTCATCATAAAACAGCCATCACCAGCAAAAGTAACAACCGTTCGATCAGGTTCAGCAATTTTTGCACCGACCCCTGCGGGAACACCATACCCCATAGCCCCAGAAGTCGGCGCCAGCTGGCTCGGATAAGAAGTGAATTGGTAGAACCTTTGCCCCCAAACAGTATAGTTACCTGCACCATTTGTTATGATCGCATCAGAAGGCAGATTTCCTCTCAAATAAGAGCTTATTTTATGCATCGGGAAATCTTTAATTCCCAATTCTACCCCCATAAACTCTAGATAACTCAATCGGGCCAAAGCAACTGCTTCTCTCCACACAGGATCAACAACAGGCTTTAAATTAGCTGCTGCTTTGGTAAAAGCGGTCAAATCACTTTGAATAGCAAGTTCAGAATTATAAACCCGGTTCAACTCTTCTGCACCGGGCAGGATATGCACTAATTTTTGCTGAGTATTGGGGCTATCAAGCAAGGAATACCCGCTGGTTGTCATCTCGCCAAGACGCGGCCCAACGGCGATTAACAGGTCAGCGTTTTCTACACGCTCTGCAAGTGTGGGATTTGGCGCGATGCCAACCTCACCTATATAGAGTTCATGATGATTATCAAAGGCATCTTGACGCCTAAAGGCACAAGCTACAGGCAGTTGATTATCTTCAGCAAACCGCGTAATATTTTGGCTGGCCTCAATACTCCAACCACCCCCCCCAATAAGGAGCAATGGGTTCTGTGCCTCTGATAACAGTGCTCTAAACTGCGCCATATCTTCAGGACGCGGTGCAGAAGCGACCTTTTTATAACACGGCGTATCGGCAACCGATGCCATCTCAGTCAACATGTCTTCGGGTAAAGCCAAAACGACGGGTCCTGGTCGGCCAGAAGTTGCCGTATGAAATGCTCTGTTTAGATATTCCGGAATACGATCAGCAGTTTCGATTTGAGCAACCCACTTCGCCATTTCCCCATACATGCGGCGATAGTCAATTTCCTGAAAGGCCTCACGGTCTTCCTGGTGGCGCGCAACTTGACCAATAAAGAGGATCATCGGGGTTGAATCCTGGAAAGCAGTGTGAACCCCAATTGAAGCATTGGTTGCCCCAGGTCCCCGTGTAACAAAACAAATACCCGGTACCCCTTTGAGTTTTCCATAAGCTTCCGCCATATAAGAAGCACCACCTTCTTGTCGGCAGGTCACGACATTTATATCGTCTCGAAGGTCGTAAAGACCGTCCAACACGGCAAGATAACTCTCCCCCGGAACACAAAACACCGTATCCACCCCGTGAGATTTAAGGCCTTGGGCGAGGATTTCTCCACCAGAACGCTCACTTACTTTAGTCATCATTTTTCCTATTCAACCTATTGCCTCAAGCAACCGCACCTAGATTGCGAAGCTTTGCGATTTCATTGTCATCTGTCCCAAGAATATCTCTCAAGATCTCATCCGTGTGCTGTCCAAGCATGGGTGGTGGTAATTCGGCACCAGATTTTGATTTGGCATACCTGATAGGGGTCGAGACCAACTCCTGAGTAACGCCACTCGGGTGAACATACTCTTTCAATATCCCCCGTTGCCGAACATGAGGATCTGCAAACATTTGAGAAATATCATTTATTGGCCCGCAAGGGACCTTGGCTGCACCCAAAGTATCAATCCAATAACCCGTTGTTTTCTCCCGCAAAACCGAGGCCACTTTCGGCACCAATAGTTCCCGATTTTCAACTCGTAGGGTATTTGTCAAAAACGGAGCATCCTCAGCTAGTGACGGGCAGCCAGCAATACGACAAAACTCTCCAAACTGGCGATCATTGCCAACGGCAAGGATCATGTAACCATCTGATGTTTGGAATGCTTCATAGGGAGAAATGTTAGGATGAGCATTTCCCCTTCGATGGGGCACCTTGTCTGAGACCAGATAGTTTGTGGCCTGATTTGCCAACATTGCTGTCTGACAATCCATCAATGCAATATCAATATGGTCGCCCCGGCCAGTTCTTTCACACTTATAAAGCGCCGCCAAAATTGCAGATAAACCGTACATACCGCTAAAGAGGTCAACCACTGCAACACCAACTTTCATTGGTTGCCGATCCGCCTCTCCAGTTATACTCATCAACCCACCCATACCCTGGATCATCAAATCATAACCAGCTTTATCAGCATAAGGTCCTTGTTGGCCAAAGCCCGTAATGGAGCAATAAATTAGCTTTGGATTTATGGCTGATAGACTGTCGTAATCAAGGCCATATTTCTTCAGGCCTCCTACTTTAAAGTTTTCGACAACTATATCGCAACTTTTCACTAATTTGCGGAGCAGTTCTTGGCCTTCAGGTTTTGTCATATCAACCGCAAGAGAACGTTTCCCCCTGTTTGCGGCCATATAATAAGCTGATTCCCCAGTGTTATTACCACTGGGGTCTTTAACAAAAGGAGGCCCCCAGGCGCGAGTATCATCCCCGCAGCCTGGACGCTCTACCTTGATCACATCACATCCCAAATCAGCCAATGATTGACCAACCCAGGGACCGGCTAGGACACGTGAAAGATCAAGGACCCGCACTCCCTCAAGAGGAGCATCGTCTTTTTCGCTATCTGGAGCTTCACTCAATGTTTCTCTCCACGATTGGATCAACAGAACTACATAAACGCCTGGAGACCAGTCTGAGCCCGCCCCAAGATCAAAGCGTGGACATCATGAGTTCCCTCATAAGTATTTACAGCCTCAAGGTTCATGACATGGCGAATGACATGGAACTCATCCGAAACACCATTTCCACCGTGCATATCCCGCGCCATACGTGCGATATCCAGCGACTTACCACATGAGTTACGCTTGATCATAGAAATCAACTCAGGAGCAATCTTGCCTTCGTCGAAAAGACGCCCCGCACGAAGACATCCCTGAAGACCCAATGAGATTTCTGTCTGCATGTCAGCTAACTTTTTCTGAACCAGTTGAGTTTGCGCTAACGGTCGATCGAACTGTTTGCGATCAAGAGTGTACTGACGCCCTGCATGCCAACAAAATTCGGCCGCGCCCAAGGCACCCCAGGCAATCCCATACCGAGCCCGGTTCAAGCAACCGAACGGGCCTTTAAGACCCGTTACTTCCGGGAACATGTTTTCATCAGGAACAAAGACCTGATCCATAACAATCTCGCCCGTTACCGAAGCACGAAGACTGAATTTTCCTTCAATTTTTGGTGTTGTCAGGCCTTTCATGCCACGTTCGAGCACAAAACCTCGGATAATTCCTTCGTCATTTTTGGCCCAGACAACAATGACATCTGCGATCGGAGAGTTGGTAATCCACATCTTGGCGCCAGAGATCTCATATCCACCTTCAACCTTGCGCGCACGTGTTTTCATGCTCCCCGGGTCCGATCCAGCGTCAGGCTCAGTGAGACCAAAACACCCAACATATTCACCAGTTGCAAGTTTTGGCAGATATTTTTGTTTTTGCTCTTCTGAGCCATAAGCATAAATAGGATGCATAACCAACGAAGACTGAACCGACATTGCAGAACGATAACCGCTGTCTACACGTTCAATCTCTCGGGCGATAAGTCCGTAGCTTGTATAGTTAATACCCGCACAGCCGTAACCATCAATTGTCGCACCAAGAAAACCAAGCTCACCCATTTCACGCATGATCTCGCGATCAAAGACTTCATTACGGTTGGCCTCAATAATCCGCGGCATCAACTTATCTTGAGCATAAGCACGGGCGCTATCACGGATCATGCGCTCTTCTTCACTTAGCTGTTCATCCATAAGAAATGGATCTTCCCAAACAAATTTTCCCAATTTTGCTGATGCAGACATTTCAGTATCTTTCTGTTTTATGGCCTTGTGGCCTTATGTTTTCTCAACTCACAGGTAGGCTCGTTTCAAACCCCGGACACCCGTAACCAGATTTAATTATTATCGTTATTCTCCCTCTCAAGCGCGCTAAAGGCTAACGATATATTTTACAAACATCATTCATTAAACTCATGACTTCTTTGAAAATAGCTTATAAGCTGCGAGAGCTTCATATTTTCACAATTTTAGAGCTTTTATATCGTGATATACCGTTACGTTCCCTCCCTTACCGCTCTTAGAACCTTCGAATCCTCCGCACGGCACATGAGCTTTACGAAAGCCGCTGAAGAGCTAAACGTAACCCAGAGTGCCGTCAGCCGTCAGATCCGCCAACTAGAAGATGAGCTTGGTATTCGTCTTTTTGAGAGAGTTCGGCAAAGGTTGGTCCTGACCGAAGCAGGGGCAAGTTATGTCCTGGAAGTTCGCAAAGGGCTCGATCAACTCAAAGCAGCCACTCTTAACCTTCTAGCCTACCAAGGTGTTGGCGGTGAATTGCTCTTGGCTTGCTTACCAACCTTTGGCAGTCGATGGCTTATACCGCGTCTGGGGCGTTTTACCTCTCAGCACCCAGAAATCAATGTTAATCTGGTGACGCGCATTGAGGCTTTTAATTTTGAGAGTGAAGATATAGATGCTGCAATTTATTTTGGCGACAGTAACTGGCCGGGGACAATTTCTGACAAGCTTATGGGCGAAGAAATGATCCCTGTGTGTAGTCCAAATATATTTAATGACCGACAGGAAATAAAAAAACCAGAAGACTTACGCCACCATACCCTTTTGCAACTAAGATCCAGACCATATGCTTGGCAGGAATGGCTAAAAAGCAAAGACACTCACGATATCAACCCTGCAGCGGGACCAAAATTCGAACAATTTCACATGATCATCAATGCAGCCTTGACCGGATTGGGCGTTGCCCTCCTCCCCGCATTTCTCATTAAAGAAGAGCTTAGTCAGGGATTACTCGTGCAACTATTTGAAGACAGTGTTCGTGGGCGTAATGCATATTACCTCGTTTATCCCGAAAACAAGCGGGGTCTCCCTAGACTTCAAACCTTCAGGCGCTGGTTACTCAGGGAAGCGTCCAGGCATGAAATGAATTACTCCCCACAATCAAACAATAAACTTCAAAACCATCCAGATATATAACGGCATTGGAACCAAGACCCAGATCAAGCTGATGGTCAGGGCTTTTATGAGCAATCTATCAATATCTAACAACATAACTAACTCCTGATTTTTATAGTTTTTGAGGCGCATCAAATTGAGTTACGCTAATAAATCAAATATGTAGACGCCAGTTCCAACATAGACGATGCTAATTCCTGTAAAAATCGCCCACTTGGCATTCGCTATGAAAAAGTTGGTCAAGGGGTCACGCCTTGGAAAAGCGGCTTTAATTCCTTCTTTGACAAAACCATTAATCATCAGAATGTAAGTTGTGAACCACAATACTGTTAATATCTCGGCTGTAACAACGACATACTGCATGACGACTCTCCATAATTACTCAATACTCTTCATAACATGTATTTTACATACATCTTTATGGATTTCAATATTTTTCCGTATTATTTATCCGGTCATAATGTCGCAGCAAGGCAATTTAAATAATTCTGGACTTAGACTTTGAGCTTGACGACGACCAGTTGCTAGACTGGAATGTATAAAAAACTCCCTCTTTGATTTTTCGAAGCATCCACATGAAATATCTATACGACAGCAACGCTTTTGCCCCCTCTACTGTTGCCCCAAGCTATTGGCGCGATACCGCACCGACGATAGATGATTTTCCAAAACTAACCGCTGACGACCAATGTGATGTCGCGATAATCGGTAGCGGTTACACTGGCATGATGACCGCTTATCATCTTGCAACACGCTATGGGATGGATGTTAAAATACTAGAGGCGGCACAACCGGGATGGGGTGCTTCGGGACGCAATGGTGGCTTCTGCTGTATGGGCGCAGCAAAGCTGAGTTATTCACAGATGATAAAGCGTTACGGTCTAGGAGAAACCAAATCCTTTTTTGATACTCAAAAAGCGTCTGTTTCTTTTGTTCGCTCCTTCCTCAAGGATCACAATATTGACGCCGATGTCACAGGAGAAGGTGAGATTTCACTGGCCCACAAAGCCAATCGAATGAAGGAACTTCAAGAAGAACAATCTTTCTTGAAAACCACTTTTAGCCATAAAACCACACTTCTACAGCCTGATGATTTAACCAAGATGGGGTTATCCGGAAATTTTCATGGTGGCCTACATAACCCCATCGGTTTTGGCCTACACCCGTTAAGATATGCCAGAGGCCTTGCTGAAACGTTACGTAAAGCAAAAATTAAAATATACGGAGATAGCGCCGTTACACAGTGGTCACGACAAGGAAACGCCCATATCCTCCGTACATCGGAAGGGACACTAAAAGCCCAAAAAGTCGTTATGGCAACCAACGGATATACGGCTGACGACCTTTCAAAAAGTGTCTCAGGTAAGTTACTCCCCGCCCTTTCTTCTGTTCTTGTGACTCGCCCCTTAACCGACGACGAACGATCCCGACAGGGTTGGAATAACACTACTCCTGTCTATGATAGCCGCATTTTGTTGCATTACTTTCGCTTGCTTCCAGATGGCCGATTTCTTTTTGGAGGACGTGGAGGAACAGACGCTTCTTCTGCCGGAAAAATCAACGCCGAACGCGTACTAAGGCAAGATTTCGAGAAACTCTTCCCGGAATGGGCATCCGTTACCCACACTCACTTTTGGCAAGGGTTTGTTTGTCTTGCGAATAACCTTGTCCCCTACATCGGTCCTATAAACGCAGATAAAACAGCCTGGGCATCCCTAGCCTATCACGGCAATGGTGTTGCTATGTCAAGCTGGGCAGGACAAGCCCTGGCCGACGAAATCGCAGGAAAAGATAAAACATCAAAGCTAAGTACTGTTTTATCACGGCCCTATACAAACTTCCCGCTGCCCTCTTTGCGCCTGTTATATCTAAAAGCAGCCTATGCGTATTACCACGTCAAAGATGAATGGCTCTAACACCCATACGACCATTCCTATAACCAGAGTTATTCCACAGAGTTAATCCCATGCCTTATCCCGATACCTTCTATAGTCGCACTGCAATTAAACACCCCGACTTCCCAGTCCTTAGCGCAACAATAGAAACGGATGTTTGCATCGTCGGGGCCGGGTTAGCAGGATTAAGCTGTGCGCTAGAATTGCTAAACAAAGGTAAATCTGTCGTATTATTGGAATCTCAAAAAGTTGCTTGGGGGGCTTCCGGACGCAATGGAGGCTTTGTTTCCTCTGGCTTTTCTGGCGGTCAGGATATTGTTGAAAACCGCTTAGGCTTAGAGGCCGCAAGAGAAGTATTTGGCCTATCACTTGAAGGCGTTGAGATGGTCAGGGGCAATATTTCCAACCTAAACCTTGAAGAAACAAATCCATCACCAGGAATGCTATCGGTCATTCGCTATAACGATCCGGAAGGCATGAAGCGTTATTGCGAAAAAATGGCTGATCGTTACGACCATCAGTTAGATTTCTTATCCCAAGATGATGTTCAAACCTATTTCAAAACCAACCGCTACTTTCAAGGCAACTTAGATAAGAAAGCCTTTCACTTTCACCCGTTAAATTATTGCCTCGGGCTGTCGAAAGATATCATAGCAAAAGGCGGGTATATTTTTGAAAATTCAGAAGCCATCCATATGGAACTTGACGCTTCGATAAAGGAAGTTTGCACCCCAAAAGGTCTGGTGAAAGCCAAAGACATCGTTTTCTGTGGCGGCGGCTACGCTGGAAGTGCCTTCTCCAAGGTAAGACAGTCCTTTCTCCCAATATCAACTTATGTTGTTGTTACTGAAAAACTTGGTGAGCGCGTTCATGATCTCATAAAAACAAAAGCCGCTATCCTCGATGACCGTATGGCATCTGATTATTACCGAATTGTCGATAGTGATCGCCTACTTTGGGGAGGACGAATAACAACACGCAAAAGCGAACCTAAACGACTTTCCCAACTCCTAAAACAAGACATGATTGACGTTTACCCTGAACTCCGAAATGCCAAGATAGAAATGGCTTGGTCAGGTTTGATGGCCTATGCCCGTCATAAAATGCCATACATTGGGGCTGTTAAACCCGGAGTTTGGTCTTGTACCGCGTTTGGTGGCCACGGCATGAACACGGCCCCTATTGGCGGCCGCCTTATATCCGAAGCAATTACAGGACAGTCTGATCGTTACAAACTCTTCAAGGCTTTTGATTTTCAGTGGAACGGTGGTTTCGTGGGACCGATTGCTGCACAAAGTATGTACTTAGGCATGAAGGCAGTCGATTGGTGGCGGGAATCACGTTCTAAAAGCTGTTAATTAGACGACCAAGTAATCAACATCGGCAGCCTCTAAAGCAGCCTTCAACGCTGCAGGCGGTTCTTGATCTGTAACGAGAAGATCCATTTCATCGAGGTTCGCGATATGGACAATGCCTTTACGCTCAAACTTTGTGTGATCAACGGCAACGATTACGCGTTCAGAGCGCTCCATTACAGCTTGGCAAAATTCTTTCTCACTTAAACGAAAATCCATCAAACCATCAGGATTAACCGCCCCAATTGAAAAAACAGCCGTTTTAAGCCGAAAGCTTTTTATGAACTCAATCGCAGTTGGGCCGACAGACGCAGCATCATCAGTCCGAAGCAGCCCCCCCGCCATATAAACTTGATTGCCGACACCACTAACCAAAGTTCGGGATATTTCGGCAGAGTTTGTCAAGATGACGAGATCGCTATGATCGCAAAGCGCCCGCGCAACATAGTTTGTGGTTGAGCCTGGATGTAAAAAGACCGTTTCCCCGTTGTCTATGAGACGAGAAACGGCAGTAGCGATATTGACCTTGGCATCCATGTTTTCTTGCATCCGCAAGTGAAACGGCGGCTCTTTCACATCATCCGGCATGGTAACCTTGCCATGAGTTTTGATTACCAACCCATCAGACACCAGTATCTTTATATCGCGCCGTATGGTTTCTTCAGAAACTGAAAGAGACGATGCTATTTCAGATACAGCACAAGTGCCTTTTAATCGAATGGCACGTAATATTTCTTGCTGACGAGAAGAAGCGGACATAACAAACCCCAATAGAGAAACTACTCTCTCTTATGCTGCTATTAGAGGTTCAAATCAAGAAATATAACCACATTCCCACAAATATCCCAATTAATCCAATGTAAACACCCAAGGATTTTTATGAACTTTAAGGCTTCGACTACACTCAGGGCTTCACTTCACTGATTACCAGGTTTGAAACTTCACCATTTTCCGATCACAGATAACTTACTGAAAAAACTGGTATATGTCTCTCACCTATTTTAGAGGCAGTCCGACCAAAATACCCAAATGAAATTACTGATGAACATTAGCACCCGAGCCTTACAAAACGACACTCTCAATAATTGTCTTTTAATTGACGTATACTTGTAGTTATAGTTTCATATGAAGCCTATAAATGGTTCAAATGAACCCGAGTACCGGGTCTAATTACTTCTTTTAAGTTTTTTCCACAGGGAGAATTACAATGCTTAAACGTACCCTTACGGCTATAGGCGCGCTTTCGTGCCTGGCCACAATCAACGTAGCCAACGCTGCGACTGAAGTTCAGTGGTGGCATGCTATGGGTGGCCGCCTTGGTGAAGTCGTTGACGAAATTGCCGTTAAATACAACGCAAGCCAAAGCGACTATGTACTGGTTCCAACCTATAAAGGTGGATACGAAGATACAATGACTGCTGGTATTGCTGCATTCCGTGCAAAGCAACAGCCACACATTCTTCAAATCTTTGATGCCGGTGCTGCAACAATCATTAACGCCAAAGGCGCAACCGTACCTGTTGCCGAATTAATGGCCGAACACGGCGCAGGTTTCAACAAAGAAGATTACCTCGTTGGTGTCCGTAATTTTTATGCGGATTCAGAAGGTAAAATGATCGGCATGCCGTTCAACTCTTCAACACCATTACTTTATTATAACAAAGATGCTTTTGCTAAAGCTGGTGTTGCTACCCCACCAAAAACTTGGGAAGAGTTTGAAAAAATTGCACCTAAATTAAAAGATGCTGGTTATATCGCCCTTGCTCAAAGCCATAGCCCATGGATTTTCTCTGAAAACTTCCATAGCCGTCACAATATCCAGTTGGCCACCGGCAATAACGGATATGACGGTACAGACGTAAAAATTCTATACAACAACCCAGAAATGAAAATGCACTGGGGTAAAGTCAAAAACTGGCTGGATAAAGGCTGGTATGGTTATTACGGACGTGCGTGGGGCGACAACCAGGACGCGTTTGTTCAACAAAAAGCTGCTATGTGGTTGGGCTCTTCAGGCTCATTCGGCGGTTTGACAAAAAGTGCCGAATTCAAGTTTGGGGGATCCTTCCTTCCACATTGGAAATCTATCATTGAAGAACCAAAAGGTACTTTCATTGGCGGCGCAGCTCTTTTTGCAATGGCAGGACATGACGACGAAGAATACAAAGGTGTTGCAAGTTTCCTAAGCTTCCTGACCAGCCCTGAAATGCAGTTTTTCTGGCACAAAGAAACTGGTTATGTGCCAATCACCAATGCAGCTTATGACCTAGCAAAAACATCTGGATATTACAAAACTACTCCAGACGCTGAAATTGGTATTCTCCAGCTAAATCAACCCGCAGGTGAATGGACCAAAGGTTATCGCCTTGGTTATTATGTACAAATCCGTGAAGTTATGTACAAAAATTTCGATAACATCTTCTCAGGTGACGCAACAGTAGACGAAGCTTTCGAAGAGATTGAAACGGAAAGTAATGACTTGTTAGAGCGCTTTAACGCGACCTACAACTAGATTGAGTTATGAGCGGCGACCTAGCTGTCGCCGTTCATAATTTACGATGTTTATCGATGAATACGGAGCGCGCTTTCTACAATGAAACGAGTTCAATTTAGCCACAGCCCAATACCTTATCTTTTTATTGCGCCGCAAATTATTATTATTTGTGTATTTTTCCTATGGCCCGCAGCACAAGGCATTTATCAATCATTCTTGTTAGAAGATGCTTGGGGATTGTCTTCACAATTTGTCTGGTTTAAAAATTATGAAGACACTATTTTTAAAAAATCCTGGCTTCAATCAGCCACCTTCACTCTAATTTTTTCTTTTCTTGTTACTGTCTTATCACTCGCCTTTGCAATGCTATTAGCTGTAAAAGCTAACGAGGTTATTCAAGGCGCACGCACATATAAAACACTGTTAATGTGGGCCTATGCAATTGCTCCGCCCGTAGCCGGATTGATGGGTAATTTGATGTTCAATCCCCTCATCGGCGATTTATATTTTTTCTTGAATGCCATGGGCTGGGATTTTAACCACAAGCTAAGCTCCTTTGACGCCAGTTTTGTTGTCATCCTCATCGCCGTCTGGAAACAGGTAAGTGTGAACTTCATCTTTTTCCTCTCCGGTCTTCAAAGCATTCCAAAATCTGTGATAGAAGCTGCAACAATTGACTGTAAAAGTAGTATTCGACGCTTTTGGACGATGACTTTCCCCTTGCTCGCCCCAACTACTTTTTTCCTCGTTGTCATTAACATCACTTATGCGTTTTTCGAGACTTTCGGCATTATTGATACGACAACAGGCGGTGCCCCAGGTGGTTCAACTAGTACTCTTGTCTACAAAGTTTACACAGATGGCTTTCGCGGTAGTGATCTCGGCGGATCATCTGCTCAATCCGTCGTCTTGATGCTCATGGTCCTCGCGCTAACCGTTATTCAGTTCCGGTTAATCGAACGCAAAATTCATTATTAGGAGGCAGAGATGGTAAAAATTAACTGGCATACACTTTCCGGACACCTGATCCTGATAATTGGTGCTTTATTTATGACGGCCCCTGTATGGGTTGCCTTCATGTCATCGACACACTCGGCAGAGACCCTCTTCCGAGACGGACTACAGGTATGGCCCGGCGGACACTTTTTCAGTAATTATAATGAAGTCTTGTTTGAAGAGGGTGGTGTGATGAAAAAAGTCACAGCCAGCCGTATGCTCTTAAACAGCCTGACGTTGGGGGTTGGCTTTGCTGCCGGCAAGGTCGTTATTTCCATGTTAGCGGCCTACGCCATTGTCTATTTCCGTTTCAAGTTGGCTGCGCCGCTCTTTTGGATCATCTTTATGACCCTGCTCTTGCCACTTGAGGTTCGTATTATTCCCTCATACGAAGTCGTTGCAAAGATGCACTTGCTCAACACTTATACAGGTTTGATCTTACCGCTTATCGCTTCGGCAACAGGGACCTTTTACTTCCGCCAATTTTACAAATCTGTCCCTGAAGAACTCCTTGAAGCGGCACGTTTGGATGGTGCAAATGCATGGCGGTTTTTCATCGACATTTTAGTTCCAATTTCAAAAACCATGATCGCCGCAATCCTGATCATCATGTTTGTGGTGGGGTGGAACCAGTATTTATGGCCCCTGATCATGACGACCGATGAAAATAACTACACTCTGGTGATCGGCATTAAGCAAATTTACCAAGTATTGTCTGAAGGCGGAGAACTGCCTCAATTCCAAAAAGCATACGCACTTACCATCCTAGCCACACTCCCGCCTGTCGCTGTCGTGTTGGTTTTTCAGAGCTGGTTTGTCAAAGGTTTGGTAGAAAGTGAAAAGTAATGTCCACAGTTAAGCTTACAAATGTAAATAAAACCTATGCTAACGGCGCTCATGCTGTTCGTGGTGTAAATATGGATATTGCCAACGGTGAATTCATCGTATTCGTCGGTCCAAGTGGGTGTGGAAAATCAACATTATTGCGTATGGTCGCGGGCCTAGAAAACGTTACGGAAGGTGACATTCATATTGACGATGAACGCATCAACGACGTCTCGCCTTCAGAGCGTAATGTGGCAATGGTTTTCCAAAACTACGCGCTCTACCCCCATATGTCCGTTCGTGGAAACATGTCATATGGCCTCAAAAACCGGGGCGACACAAAAGAAGAAATATACGAAAAGGTCGTTGCCGCGGCGAAAACACTTCACATCGAAGATTTTTTGGATCGACAACCCAATCAACTGTCCGGTGGACAACGCCAACGCGTAGCAATGGGGCGCGCCATAGTTCGCAATCCCAAGGTATTTTTATTTGACGAACCTTTGAGCAATCTTGATGCCAAACTCCGTGTCCAAATGCGCATTGAAATTAAAAAATTGCAGCGCAAAATGGGTGTTACCAGTATCTATGTGACCCACGATCAAACCGAAGCCATGACCCTCGCCGATCGTCTGGCTGTTATTAACAACGGTCGTATCGAGCAAATGGGGAAACCCATTGAGCTCTATAAAGACCCTAAAACCTTGTTTGTCGCCAGCTTTATTGGCTCTCCTCAGATTAACCTTATCTCGGTTCAATTTGATGGGAATCTACTCAAAAGCGGGAAACTAGAAATCGAAGGTTTTAAAAACCTCCCAACAGATGAAAACCTTGTCCTAGGTATTCGTCCAGAACATCTTCGGACTAACGACAACGGCCCGCTCAGACTCAAGATAGACCTAGTTGAACAACATGGTGCAGATAACCTTATCTATGGGACATTGATTGATGCTGTAAGTGAAGCTGGTGGAGATCTAGAGATTTGCCTTCGGGTAAATCAGAAACAAGAACCACAGATCGGAGATGTATTAAAGCTTGAGTATGATCATGAAAATGCTCTTGTATTTAACAAAGATACAGGTCTTCGCCTTGTATAAGAACTACTCTAGAGCGGTAATTTGATTTGTACAAAGGGTCTGAGGTATAGATCTACCATATAACAGGTTATCTATCCTTCAGACCAAAGCTGTATTCCAAAAGTTTGCACAAAAAGTTGTAATGTGAAGGTTAAATTCTGAATAAAAATGACTGTATAAATTTACCACAAACAATGGAATCTGGCATGACCATGCGCTTGAGTGAAAGACAGAACAAAATATTAGAGTGGACGAGCAGAGAGGATACTCTAAGCATTGATGATCTTGCCCAGCACTTTCAGTTAAGCACACAGACCATTCGTAAAGATATCAATTCCCTGTGCGAAACTGGCATGCTCAGGCGCGTTCATGGCGGAGTATGTCTTCCTTCGGCAATTGAAAACCTATCCTTTAATACTCGACAGATCATGAATGCCCGAAACAAAGAACAAATCGGCATTACAGTCGCAAAACAAATCCCCGATGGGTCAACCATATTCCTTGGTATAGGAACAACTGTTGGATCGGTAGCTAAAGCCCTCATGCAACACAATGATCTCAGAGTCTTGACCAACAATCTCAAAGTTGCAGCTATACTTTGTAACAATGATCGCATTGATACCCATGTATCCGGTGGAAAGTTACGACAAAGCGATCATGATTTGGTCGGTGTCGAAACAATTAGATTTTTTTCTTCTTTCAAGGCCGATTATGCCATCGTTGGCACAGGAGGGCTTGATCCGACCTTTGGCATGATGGACTTTAAACCTGACGAGGCTTATGTCACGCAATCTATTTTAGAAAACAGCCGTCGTAAAATTCTGGTTGCTGATAATACAAAATGGAACCGGCAGGCCAATGTTAAGGTCGCCGCCTTTAATGAGCTCGATTTGATGGTCACAGATCATTTACCAAGTAGCACTATAAAAATTCAACTTGAAATGAATGATCTTGAAGTAAACGAGTGCTGCTAGGTGTTTGGTCCCAGTTTTTAGTGGTACATTATTTTCCTTGGAATGGAAGGA
>OJDH01000319.1_pt1 | contig 25128 bp, 23 predicted proteins | sample 1592761 | NCBI WGS metagenome assembly OJDH01 (sample SAMN05416855, study PRJEB24817) | seawater metagenome | isolation source: Sea water | place: Canada:Atlantic | collected 2013-11
TAGTTTGCCAAAAAACACTCTGAGTAGATCAACTTCTTATACTGATTGGTATTAAAAGGGGGTAAGCATTTCCTCATCAATGCGCCTTGAATTGAAAAACCTGAGTGGTTCTGAACTGACCACATATTTAATGAGGTTGGTATCACTAGAAATCGAAGCGACAAATGCCTCTTCCAGATCCACATTAGCCTCAACAGAAAATGGCAAGGGAACAATATGAGGCGAAGAAGATGCACTAACGCTAGTACCACCGTCAAAAGACCAAAGATGGCCTCGACTGTATTGATTATCGACAAAAGCTTCATCAGCAGTGCGCTTCCAGTTAATCTTGGCTAGATATTCAGACATTAACGCCTCCCGTACAATTTACGTTTTAAGCTGATTTAAGTGGAGACTCACTTTATCATATAGATGCAGTTATCTATCGGGATCGGTTCAGGATACAGATTCTCAACAAAACCCAATGAGAGATAGAGGTTAAGTGCAGTTAGATTATGATTTAATACAAATAAAGAGACTGACCCTGGGATTAACGTAACCCCTAATTCCTTGCATCCCTGATCAATCAATTGATGGATTAGAATATGACTGACTTTCAACGATGCCAGTGGGCCTATTTGACACCTCTTGCCCCTAAAATTGGGTGCAATGAGCAATCGACCAAGATGACATTTATCATGACGAAGGTAACATTGACCAAACCCTGCAAGTTCACCGTCATGGGTCACGAGAGAAAACGACACTGAAGTGTCGAGTTTAAGATCTTCGGTAAAGCTGCAATGAGTAAATGGATAACGAAAACCAGGGCCTGCCCATGAAAAAAGAGAATCGGCATCATTAAACCAACTCATCATTTGCAAAACATGATCTTGGCTCACTTGAGTAAGTCTCATAACCACAACTTCATAAATACAACACCATAAATCTGTCACCCTCTTCTTTGAATCGATTATTCACGATACAGTGTAAATTAAACATACCATAGCGGTATATACCCAAACTACCTGAGAATACTAGTTTCAGAGGCGTTGCGCGAGTGCAATTCTAGACGCATTGACGTAGGAATGGTGACTCCCTTTTAAGTTAATGCAACAACGAAGTGGGCTTGCGCAAAGCCTTCTACGATGGGTTTTAATGCTCTTTATTCTGCGTTATTGATTTTGCTAAGGGAACAACCATTAACTGCAAACAATATCTTGCTTAAAGTGCATTAAATTCCCACTGAATTCTGCATTTCCAAGTAGCTTGGGTATAAACTTGAATTACATTAATTGAGTATCGAAGAATGACCATTAGCCAAATCCCCTTTTCTCAAGCTTGTGAAAATAATAAAGCCCCATTACTGAGTATTATTAATACCATTTTTTCAACCTCCGCTCACCTGCTCGAAATAGGCACAGGTACAGGACAACATGCCGTTCATTTTGCCAAAAACTTACCGCACCTTACCTGGCAAACGAGCGATCAAAATGCTTATATTGAGGGAATAAAGCAACAACTCGCATTAGCTGAACAGCCTAATTTGCGCTTCCCCTTAGTACTTGATGTCACTCAACCATGGCCTATCCCTACTGACACTAATATCGATGGTATTTTTACAGCGAATACACTGCATATCATGTCTGAAGAGATGGTAGAGGCATTCTTTGAAGGTGTTGGAATTCACTTACAAACTCAAGGTCAACTCTGTATTTATGGGCCATTCAATTACGCAGGAAAATATACCAGTGAGAGTAATGCCCTATTTGATATCAGATTAGCGCAACAAGACCCAAGAAGTGCAATTCGAGATATAGAGTGGGTAGAACAACTTGCAGGGGTTCAGAGGCTGAAATTAGTTAACGACCACGCCATGCCCGCCAACAACCGTTTACTGCATTTTGTGAAAAGTTAAACCCAAGACAGGTTGCTTTAGAGAAACTTAGCAACTTCAGTATTATTGCATATTGATTGGAAACTACTCAGCAACAACTTAAGGCAACCCATTGATTTAACATAAATACGCCTTCATATCAGTGGGTACTAAAAACGATAGCGGCCATTCATACTGCACTTACCGAAGCCGCTTTCATCTTTACCGTTACATCATCTATTCAATACAGACTAAGTTTCTACCCAGTTCTTTTGCGTCATAAAGGGCTTTATCGGCTCGATTGATTAAGTTATCTAAACTGCCATCAGTAAAGCCGGCAATTCCTGTGCTAACGGTTATCGTTAATGGGCCTTGGGAGGTTAAAATAGGTTCGGCTTCTAACTGAGCTCGAAACGTATCCATCAAGGAGAACGCTTTATCTTCATTTAGCCCTTTAAAAGCCACAGTAAACTCTTCACCACCAAAACGTGATACGGTAAAATGCTGTCCGAATAAGCGATTTAAACGCGAAGAGAACTCCACTAACACTTCATCGCCTACGTCATGGCCATAGGTGTCATTCACTTTCTTGAAAAAATCAATATCAAGCAAAGCGACCGTTAAGCTACTTTTTTTCAGCTTAATTTGTTCCAACTGCTCTTCAAATAATCCGAAGAAATAGCGGCGATTATACACCCCCGTTAGATAGTCTAAATTAGCCTGTTCCCAGAGCTTACGTATCATATCTAAAGAATCTAATGTGTTAAGAACTCGGCAATGAAACTCTTCATGAACAAAAGGTTTTTGCAAAAAGTCGTTCGCTCCATTTTTAATGAAACGAGCAGAAAGGCTCTCATCGGCATCGCTGGATAGACCAATAATAGCCAGCTCTTCTCGACTAAATATCTCTCTCACCTTGAGGATCAAACCAAAACCGTCTAGACCAGGCATATTATAATCAGTGATAAGCAAAGTAATATCCGACTGGGACTGTAATATCTCAAATGCAGACAATCCATCATCAGCTTCGATCACTTGAAACAACTGTTGCTCCAGTAAATTCCTGACAAACTTGCGGCTAACCAACGAGTCATCGGCCACCAGCACTTTTACATTTTCATTGCGTTTAAGGCGTTTTACCAGCCTGACGACATACTCATAGCTGAAACGGTTTTCCTTTAAGATATAATCAACAATACCAAGCTGCAGTAAGCGTTTTCTCTGCTGGCTATCCAAACTTCCCGTCAACACGATGCAAGGCGTTTGATGAGACTGCACCAATGTCACTACCTCCCCATTCTGGGCATCGGGTAGATTAAGATCGGTGATAGCAACAAAGTATTTATGCTCTTTTAATAACTGTTCAGCACTGAGCATGTCTTCTGCAAAATCAACTTCGCAACCCAGTTCTTGCGCGATAAGGTGTTGTAAAATACGGGACACGACTCTGCTGTCCTCGACGACTAATATTCGCAACCTATTCTCCTCAAACTTCAACTTGCAGAGCCATGAATCCCACATTCTCTCTTTCTAAATTCATCATTTAGCAATTAGTTCCCTAACCTTTGATTGAAATTTTAAGAGTAAATTTAAAGGAATTAATGTCTCTGGCGCTCTGGTAGTACTATGCTTTGTGTCGTAAGAACTCGTCTGATCTTTTGTTAATCTATTTAAATCAATAACCACTGTTGCCGATATTTTATCTTGAATCGCTTGCCTGTTTGCATCCCAGTAGATCTGTAAAAAACCCAGTAAACCTGTTGCAAACCCAGCACCATAACCGCCGTAACGTCCAAAAGAGTCCCAGAGTGACAACCCTGTTCCATCAAGTTGGACAACTCGGATCCGAAATAACTTTTTACCTAAAGTTTGTCCATCAAACCAAGCGGTAAAAACGGTAAAATAAAATGCAGCCCAACCAAAACCTAGCCCCAAATCATTCAACATCCCTTTCGCCCAAGCAAGTAGACTATATTTTTGCTCTTGTTCTTTCTCTTCTATATCTAATTGTTCGAGATCAACAAGTTGCTTTTCATCAAAAAACTGTGAAGCCTCATTTTGACTCTCCAAGGATTGCGCGGTAATGTCTTTCATCTCTTTACTGTGAGCATTTTCCTGAGATTGTAGCGAGTCTATCTGCGCCGAATTAGTCTCTAAAACTGAAGGATAAACACTCAAAGACTGATTCAGATCGGTATTCATCGTCTCTAATAACCGCTTTTTTTCATCTATTGAAAGAGGAAGTTCATTAATTAAATTGGTGACTATCGATGTTTGCTCATCAAGGCTTAAGCTTGACTTTTTAATGGCAAGGAGCAGATGTAAAAGCTCATTTTCGGCGCAACTAATGTCCATACATTGGCTAAAGCTGATAATTTTGGGACCATAACCTAACAAATCCTCAATCACATTAAGCGAGCTTATCTCACGCCCGTCGGTCACATCTCCCTTTACACTCGAACTGTCCGATGAGGTAAAGTGCTCAGTAACCACCAAAATCATCATGACAAGCATGAGCAGGTACAAACCCCATTTAAAAATTTTACCTACTTCACGGCTCTTTTTTTGTATCAATAGGGTTAAAGCCACAAGTAATATAAATATCCAGCCCGCCTGCTCAGCCAACACTGCAACAAGTAAACCATCAATCGTCATGGCTAAGCCCCTTTTTAAAGGGCTTGCCAGTGGGGTATAAAGAATTTCTGGTGCGATTTCGAAGGCAAAAGGAGTCACCATGGATTTAGGATCTGGGTCTTGATTATCCTTAGTCATATCAACTCACTTTCTTATTATTTTTATTAAAATGATTCATTTTCAAAGGCAAACACTTACACTCAAATCGAATATAATCTATATTCTGTTTCAAAGTAAACGCTATAAATGATGCTTAATGTGTTATGCATAAAAACGAAGATTAACATTTTTAACGGCTAAGCAACGTAGATTTTACTCATAAGAATTAAATCATTCATAACTAAAAAGAATAACGAAGAACAAACAATCACTTCTATTGCTGTAAAAGGCGATTATGATTCAATTACAATATTGTTAGGAGCAAGTGACCCATGAGCAACATTTTCGAAGATAACTCACATACTATCGGTAACACCCCTCTTGTTCGCCTTAAGCGCGTTAGCCCAGGTAATGTTTTAGCTAAAGTAGAAGCCAGAAATCCTAGCTTTAGTGTGAAGTGTCGTATCGGTGCCAATATGATCTGGGATGCTGAGAAAAAAGGCACCCTAACCCAAGATAAAGAATTAATCGAACCGACTTCAGGCAATACAGGTATCGCGCTGGCTTATGTTGCTGCAGCTCGAGGCTACAAGCTAACCCTAACCATGCCAAACACAATGAGTCTGGAGCGTCGTAAACTACTTAAAGCCCTCGGTGCAAACTTGATATTGACCGAAGGTGCTAAAGGCATGAAAGGTGCAATTGATAAGGCGGAAGAGGTACGCCAATCCGCACCTGAAAAATACGTTTTGTTACAACAATTTGATAACCCTGCCAACCCTGAAATCCACGAAAAAACCACGGGGCCAGAGATCTGGAATGATACTGATGGTGAAGTCGATGTGGTTGTTGCTGGTGTGGGCACTGGTGGTACGATCACAGGAATAAGCCGTTATATTAAAAACGCGAAAGGTAAAGCGATCACGTCTGTGGCGGTTGAACCAGCTGATTCCCCTGTTATTCAACAAACCATTTCAGGCTTAGAGTTAAAACCTGGACCGCACAAAATTCAAGGTATCGGCGCAGGCTTTATTCCGGGTAACTTAGATTTAGAGATGATTGATCGTGTTGAAGCTGTATCCAATGAAGAATCCATTGAGATGGCTCAGCGTCTAATGAAGGAGGAAGGTATTCTGGTTGGGATCTCTTCTGGAGCAGCAGTTGTAGCAGCAAACCGTATTGCGGCACTACCAGAGTTTAAAGATAAGACGATTGTCGTTATCTTACCCTCTGCGGCTGAACGTTACCTATCATCAGTCCTATTCCAAGGCGAATTTGGCGACTCAGAAAACGTGCAATAACGGCAATAAACAAGATAAAAAAACCAGATTAAATCTGGTTTTTTTATCGCGCTTAGCTATCCAGACTCGTTGGTGTTTTAGCTCCAATAATTTTTCTAACGCTTGAATTGACGATATGTTCAAACTGACTCTTATCTTTATCAATATTGCCCCTCATCACGTACTGATATTCTAATAATTTAATCAGCCCTAACACCTGATAGGCATCCGCTAAAGGAGTGCTTGAGTTCAGTTTCTCAAAAAACAGTTTAATGGTTGCCAAAAAAGAATCATCTAAAGTGATAATCGCATCAGCTAGTTGACGGCTTCTTAATGCTTCTTCGTGAAATGCCATCTCTAAAATTCTGTCATCGCTATGCCTCACCTGCTCACGTATATGTTCACAAATAAACTGAGTTAAATGTATCTGTAGTTGTTCATCTCTATTGTTACCTTGCTTACTCAGATAATTGATTAACTCGAAACTGCGACTTTCTAGTACCTTATTCATCCACAAGGTTTTTTCGGCAAAATAAGTTAGTGAATCACTGATCAAAACTTTAATGTCTTTAAAGTAATAGGTTGTAGAAGCTAAAGGCACATTGGCCTCTTTTGCCACAGCGCGGTGACGCACTCCGCGGATCCCCTCTTTAACAATCAACCTGAGCGTGGCTTCGAGGATAATAACCCTACGCGCTTCTCCATCACTTCGGCTCGTCTGACGTCCAACATAGGTCAATAGGTGAGTCATTGCAGATCCTTGAGTCAGTTCGTAATTTTCATGTTAGCCAGGACTTGAGATCCAAAAAACTAAGCTTAAAACTAATAGGTATTTGTTCAGCCATAGATAAAAATTAATTTATTGAACAATATAAATAAATCCAGACTAATCTTATAAGCAATGAAAGAAAATAACCAAAGAGTTCATCCACCTATAAGTTATCTTACTATGGCAGACAGGACTACTAAGTTGCAATTAAGGGATTTGATATGGAATCAATTAAAATATCCAGCTTTATGAACAGACGTCCTGTGACGTTTACAGCCAATATGCATATTGCTGAAGCCGTTGAAATCTTTCTTCGCGCCAAGCAGATAGGTGGACCTGTTATCGATGAGAACAATCATGTTATTGGCTTCCTTTCTGAACAAGATTGTTTAATAAAAATGCTCGAAGCCACCTACCTGAATGAAGATCACTATGTCATTGGCGACATCATGCATGATAAGCCTCTAACTGTGAGCCCAGATGCATCAGTGCTCGACCTCGCCCAACAAATGACTCATTCGAAACCCAAAATCTACCCCATCATAGATGAATCAAACAAACTTATCGGTGTGATCAGCCGCTCGGATGTTTTAAAGGCTATCGATGACCAATTAAAAGCGATGTACAAGCAAGGTCACTCCCGTTTGGTGTGACATATATAACGTTTTAACGTGCTCTTTCTTACCTGCTTAAGCCTCACGCAGAGCCTTAATAGTAGATAGAAGATCAAAGATATTGGCTTGCAATATTGACTATTAATTGTGCATTTAACTTGATCATTGTTCATTAATCAGGCAGTTTGCACAATATTGTTTATGCTTTTCTCCTCCAAACCAACAAGCTAATAAATATAAGAAACAAAGAATAAGGCGCTAGGTTATGGTATCTGCGAGTTTTATTTTTTACGCTTTCGCTATCGTCATTGTCACCGTGACAATGTTGCTTGTCTCCCATGCGCTAAACCCTAGAGGTCATAAAAGGAAAAATAGTTACCCTTACGAATCTGGCATTGTGCCAGTTGGGGATACCAATATTCGTTGGAACGTTAACTATTTCTTAATTGCTATCTCCTTTGTCATCTTCGATATCGAAGCCGTTTACCTCTACTTATGGTCTCTGGTTGTGCTAGAGACGAGCTGGCCCGGATTAACCACTGCCAGCCTTTTCATCTTAGCTCTGTTCATCGCACTGATATATGAAATTAAACAAGGTGCTTTCGATTGGGGTAAAAGACAACAAGGAGAGTAGCCATGCGCTGGCAACTGAGTAAGCCTGACATCATTCCTACGTCGCCTCAAACCATGCAAGAAGTGGTTGAGAAAAATCTACTTGTCACCCGACTCGAAGATCTTGTCGCTTGGGGGCGAAGTAACTCCCTCTGGCCATTTAATTTTGGCCTTTCTTGCTGTTATGTTGAGATGGCAACCTCGTTTACTAGCCGCCATGATATCGCCAGATTCGGTTCTGAAGTGATCCGAGCAACCCCTAGGGAAGCTGATCTTATTGTTATTTCCGGTACTGTTTTTCTTAAAATGGCGCCTGTGATTAAACATCTCTATGATCAGATGTTAGAGCCTAAATGGGTGATCTGCATGGGCTCCTGTGCCAACTCTGGCGGCATGTATGATGTGTATAGCGTAGTGCAAGGTGCAGATCGTTTTCTCCCTATCGACCTTTATGTTCCTGGTTGCCCCCCAAGACCCGAAGCCTTGATGTATGGACTGACTCTTCTGCAAGAGGCAATACAAAAAGGGGAACCTCGCCAAGCCAGACCGCTTAATAGAACAATCACGCCTGAAGAGATCCAAGCTTTTGCCTGTCGCAATATGCGCGATGAAAAACATGAGCAGAGGATCCAAGCCGATAAGCTCACACCGCCAGACGAGGTGTGATCATGAACATAAACACTAAAGCAATGTCACTACATAAGATTCAGTCCGAAAAAAATCCACAAACATTGAGCCTAGCCATGTTACCCGAGCTTGATAGCTTATTGCGCGGCTCGTCGCAGCAACAAACTTGTGTTGACCAGATTCTAACGCTTTGGATAGATAAAACACTACTCATTCCAGCACTTAAACTGCTCAAAGAGATGCAACAGCCTTTCGACCTTCTGTTTGATCTTTATGCTGTCGACGAGCGACTTAGATTGGATAAAAACACGATCCCAGCGAAAGACTTCACCTTAGTTTATCAACTGATGTCAGTGAGTCGTAACCAAGATATCAGGCTTAAAGTCGCACTCCCTCAAGATCAAGCGCATATCTCAACTATTACCGATTTTTGGCCTTCGGCAAATTGGTATGAACGAGAAGCATGGGATCTATTTGGTATCGTATTCGATAACCATCCCAATTTATACCGTCTTCTGCTACCTCCTACATTCAAAGGTCATCCACTGCGTAAAGAGTTTCCGAGTCGCGCCACAGAAACGGAGCCATTTAGCTTAGATGATGAACGCTTAGCCATAGAGCAAGAGGCACTCAAGTTCGATCCAAAACGCTGGGGGATGGAGGAAAACAACAAAAATAATGACTACATGTTCTTAAATCTGGGACCTAATCATCCCAGTGTTCATGGCGTTTTCCGCATCGCCTTGCAGCTCGACGGTGAACATATCATCAACTCCGTTCCCGATATTGGCTTTCACCACCGAGGTGCTGAAAAAATTGCTGAACGCCAAACCTGGCATGGCTTTATTCCCTACACAGATAGGATAGATTACCTCGGGGGAGTAATGAATAACTTCCCCTACATTTTGGCCATAGAACAGCTGGCTAACATTCAAGTCTCTGAGCGAGTCAAATGCATCAGGATCATGTTAGCTGAATGCTTTCGGATCTTAAGTCACATGCTGTTCTTTGGAACATTTGCCCAAGATGTGGGTCAGCTCTCCCCTATTTTTTATCTGTTCATCGATAGAGAGAAACTGTTTGGCATCATAGAAGCCATAACAGGGGCACGCATGCACCCAAGCTGGTTCAGAATTGGTGGTCTAGCTCAAGACCTTCCCCAAGATTGGGACAGAATGATGCAAGAGTTTATTGATGAATTTCCTAAAAAACTCGATGAATATGAAGTCATGGTGATGCATAACAGCATCCTAAAGCGACGTGCGATCGGAATTGGTCAGTACAGCACACAAGAAGCGTTAGATTGGAACATTACCGGCGCAGGTTTACGCGCTACTGGACTCGATTTAGATCTTCGTAAAACGCGTCCCTATTCAGGCTATGAGAACTTTGAGTTTGAAGTCCCCACAGCCAACAATGGCGATGCCTACGACAGATGCCAACTTAGAATAGATGAAATGAGGCAAAGCGTTAAGATTATCCAACAATGCATCAACAACATGCCCCAAGGAAATTTTAAAGCAGATCATCCGTTAACCACACCACCCAACCAACGTAGCAAACAGGACATTGAAACCTTAATTCAGCACTTTCTTAACGTAAGCTGGGGACCAGTAATGCCCAAAGGAGAGTCTTGTTTCGCCGTTGAAGCCACCAAAGGTATCAACGCCTACACCCTTATTAGCGATGGCAGCAACACAAGTTATCGCACCCGAATCCGCACTCCCTCATTTGCTCACTTACAGATGATACCTAAAATGGCAAAAGGCTTAATGGTGGCGGATCTTATTGTGATTTTAGCCAGTATCGACTTTGTAATGGCCGACGTGGACAGGTAGGAGATAAGATGGCAAATAGACCCCAACAAGCGATCCCCATAGCATTAGTTGAAACTGACGGCAGCGGCTTGAGCGAAAAAGAGCAGCATGGAATTGATGTCCTCATATCTCACTCTCCTCAATTGGCAGGGATCACCATCGATGCCTTAAAATTGATTCAAGCTGAACGAGGTTGGGTAAGTGATGCAAGCTTAAATTCCTTGTCCATCTACACAAATATTCCCGTTGCAGATCTCGACAGTGTCGCCACTTTCTATAACCTCATCTTTCGCCAACCCGTTGGAACCATAGTGCTGCATCCTTGTGACGGGATCAGCTGCGACTTAATGGGAGCTGAGCATATTCGTCAGTGTCTAAGCCATCACTTGAATATCAATGCAGGTGAGACAACAACGGATAATCATTTCACCCTGATACCACTTCCTTGTTTGGGCGCCTGCGATAAAGCACCAGTCATGATAGCCAACAAACAACTGTTCGAGAATATGACTGAAACCGAAATACCTGAGTTAATTAGGGCATTAGGCGAGGTGAATAAATGAGTCAAACCTTCCCCCATAACCCCTTAACTCGCTTCATCACCTCAGATGAAGCAAGTTGGTGTCTTCAGCAGTATCAAAACCATGGTGGCTACCAAGGTTTTCGTAAATCTTTGGAGATGAGTCAAGACCAACTCCTCGACACCCTCAAAGAGTCCAATCTTAGAGGACGAGGCGGCGCAGGTTTTCCCACAGGCCTTAAATGGAGTTTTGTGCCAAGGGGAGATGATGCCCCCTCGCCTCGCTATCTCATTGTCAACGCTGATGAGATGGAGCCCGGTGCTTTTAAAGATCGCATGTTATTGGAAAAAACGCCTCATCAAATCATTGAAGGTCTGCTTGTCGGAGCACAAACCTTAGGGGCTTCGATCGGTTATATCTTTCTGCGTGGTGACTACTACTTAGCTGAAGAGCGGTTAACTCAGGCGCTGAATGAATGTAAGGCTGCTAACCTTTTAGGTCAGAATATCTTAGGATCGGAATTAAGCTTCGACATTCACCTTCATACGAGTGCAGGCCGTTATATCTGCGGCGAAGAAACTGCCTTAATCAATTCGATGGAAGGTAAACGCGCCACTCCAAGGGCTAAGCCGCCTTTTCCTCAAGTCGCTGGTTTATGGGGCAAACCCACTATCGTCAACAATGTCGAAACCTTCTGTAATCTGCCACATATTGTCAACTTTGGCCCTCAATGGTTTAAAGAGCTGGGACGTGAAGATGACGCTGGCACCAAAATTTTTGGCGTCAGTGGCAGAGTGAACAACCCCGGATTGTGGGAGCTACCAATGGGAACTCCCATCAGGGAGATTATTGAGCAACACGCTGGCGGTATGTGTGATGGCTACTCACTAAAGGGCTTTCTTCCTGGTGGCGGCTCCACCGATTTTTTAGTGGAAAAACATTTAGATGTCCCGATGGATTATGACGCCATCGGCAAACAGGGCAGTAGAATGGGCACTGGCACCATCATCATATTGGATGATAAATACTGCCCAGTTTCGATGGTACTCAACCTGATTAAATTTTTCGCTCAAGAATCTTGCGGGTGGTGCACACCTTGCCGTGATGGCTTACCTTGGGCTCAAGTATTACTTGAGAAAATTGAGCGTGGTGAGGGCGAACTTGAAGATATAACCCAACTTGAAGAACTCTGCCGTTTTGCCGCCCCTGGCAATACTTTTTGCGCCCTAGCCCCCGGCGCAGTTGAACCTTTACAGAGCGCACTTAACTATTTCAGGGAGGATTTTGAGTCTCATATTACGCAAGCTTGCTGTCCTTTCCATGCAAAACAATCCCTGAAAATCGACGCTGACCATTCTCGCTCTATGAATACAGACGGAGGTGAGAGCCATGAGCAAGTCTGATACTGACAGCAACAATGTTAAGAGTGTGGCTACCCTCTCACTCACTATAGATAATCAAATTTATCATGTCGATAAAGGGCAGAACTTACTTCAGGCCTGCTTATCCTTAGGGTTAGACTTGCCTTATTTCTGTTGGCATCCGTCCATGGGTTCAGTTGGATCTTGTAGACAATGCGCTGTCATGCAATATCAAAATAGCGAAGATACCCGAGGCCGTTTAGTCATGTCATGCATGACGCCCGTAAGCGAAGGTATGATTGTTTCTCTTCAAGATGACAAATCACAACAGTTCCGAGAAACCAATATTGCCGCCATCATGACCAATCACCCTCATGATTGCCCTGTGTGTGAAGAGGGAGGAAACTGTCACCTGCAAGATATGACCTTGATGAGCAAGCACATCAGCCGTCGATATCCAGGGAAAAAACGCACCCATCTCAATCAATTTTTAGGGCCTTTACTCAATCATGAGATGAATCGCTGTATCGGCTGCTACCGTTGTGTTCGTTTTTACCGCGATTATTGTGGCGGTAGCGATCTCAATGTGTTTGGTTCTAAAAGCCACCTCTATTTTGGACGTGCTGAATCTGGTGTGCTTGAAAGCCCTTTCTCGGGTAACCTTGCTGAAGTTTGCCCCACGGGCGTGTTTACCGATAAGCCATTTTCACACCATTACAGCCGTAAATGGGATCTACAAACCGCCCCTGTTGTCTGCCCTCACTGCAGTCTGGGCTGTAACCTCACACTAGGCGAACGCAGCGGCAGTATAAGAAGGGTCACCAATCGCCAACACAACGACATTAATGGCCATTTCCTCTGTAATACTGGCCTATTTGGTTATGAGCACGTCAATCACAGTGAACGCCTAGAATGGCCACTTAAGCGTAATAATGAGCGTAAAACCACTGACATACTCACGCCAGAACAAGCTCAAGCGCTGCTGAGTGAGTATTGCAATAAGCCAAAAGGGAATTGCATTGCAGTAGGCTCTGTTCGAACTCACATCGAAAATAATGGGGCGCTGTTAAAGCTCGTTGGCGAAGCACAATTTTATCTTGGCATCAATGATAGCCACGCTCAGCTATTAAATCTCTTATGCAAAACCTACAACGACACCTCGTTGAGCCCCATGTCGTTAACAGAAATTGAAACCTGTGATGCCACGCTTATCATCAACGAAGATATCACCCACACAGCACCAAGGCTGGCATTAAGCTTACGACAGATGAGTCGTAATGCAGGACTAAAACATGCTGCCAAACTTGGCGTACAACATTGGCAAGATGGTGCGGTTCGCAATATCGCCCAAACCACATTATCACCTCTGCATATCGTTGAGAGCCAAGCCAGTGAACTGACATCCATCGCAACCCAAAGCATGATTTTACACCCTACTGAGCAGATAGTATTACTTGAAGAGATCGCATTTTTGTTAGATGAGCAGCTGCTTCGCACGCAAAAAAACCAAAATAAGCCAGTCTCCAACGAGGCCAAAAGTATCGTCGACGATCTGCTAAGTGCGCAGCGACCTTTAGTGTTAACCGGTGTTCAAAGCAGAGACATACACTTAGTGTCCTTGAGTATTCAAATTGCCAACACACTTAAACAGCTCAACCCAAACACAGGGTTTTATGCCGCAACTCAAGCTGCAAACGACCTTCACCTAGGGCTATTATTAAATGATGAGTCAAATAAGGGGCCAAGTGATGACTCAAGAGTACAAGGGCTAGACTCCCTGGTCGAACGACTCAATACCGAGTCTGTTGAAACCTTAATAATATTAGAGACCGATCTTTACCGTTATCTAGACAATACACAGCTCGACAATGCCCTAAACAAAGTCAAACAGATCATCGTTATCGATCAACTCCTTACTAAAACAGCGAGCATGGCAGACCTCATTCTTCCCGCTACCTCATTTTCCGAATCATACGGTTGCAGTTTAAGCTCTGAAGGAAGGCTACAATTTTCGTTCGCTACCATGTCTCCCATCAAGGACCGATTAGCACCATGGCGATGGTTGTCGACGCTAATCGCACTCCCGAGTTATGGCGAGTTGGTGCGTTGGATATCAGCTAAATTGAGCCCACTAAAGAAGATGGAATCCTTTGCTGAGCTGACAAGGTTCAATGAACTCTCCCCTTTCAGAATAGCCAGACAAACAGTGAGAGACAGCAGCAGAACCGCTATTCATGCAGTTGACGATGTTAAAGAGAGCCAGCCTATTATCGATTTAATGGCCCCCATTAATAACTCCATGGAAGGCGTTGCTGGATTTCGTCAAACGTTAGTGCAACCTATTTCAGTACTGCCAGCTAATCGATGGTCACCTAAATGGAACTCTGATCAAGGTGAAAGCCGTGGTCAAGCCAGTCATCACCAAGCCACAGACTCTTTATGGTCGATTTGGAATAAAGGCATAAAGATTTTCCCTACATCAAGCTCGATGAAAATAACAGCTCCATGTTATCCATCTGCACAGTCACTTGCTTCTGAACATGACAATGACAAGATCCGACTGGGCGCCACTGCAAATCTCTATGCCGATTTTGAGCTTGCACAATATTCCACTGCACTTGCTTCATTAGCACCAGAAAAGCGTGCGAGTATCCACCCTGAAACAGCTAAAAAGTGGCAATTAGCTGAAGGTGATACCATCAGCTTATATACTGCCAACACCCAAGTCGGACTCACGTGCATATTGAACTCAAGCCAATCCAAGGAGTTAATTCTAATTCCAAGCGAATATTTCTCGCGACTTGGCACTTGGGTGAAATGGACACGACTCTCTACACCTGAACTCACATCAGAGCCTAAACAAAAACTTGCGCCGCAATCATCTACAGAGCCGATGCAAGAGCAGTTACAAACACCATTACAGCGCCCCTCGCATGAGGAGAAAACATGATTGAGTTAACTTCTCTTTTAACCCCACTGGCGATTCTGATTGTCTTGCTGCTTGCCGCCGCTTGGTCAACGTGGCTAGAGCGACGCTTATTGGGTATTTGGCAAGACAGATTGGGACCAAACCGAGTGGGTCCATTTGGCCTATTTCAAGTTATCGCCGACATGATAAAAATTTTCACCAAAGACGATTGGATCCCACCGTTTGCAGATAAAGCCCTATTTGTTATCGCACCCATGATCTTGATGATCATGACTTTGCTTGGCTTCGCCATTATTCCATTCTCTCCAGATATTCAGATCACTGAGTTTGATAACGCCTTGCTATTTGTATTGGCCCTTAGCTCCTTGTCTGTATATAGCATTATGCTGGCAGGCTTCTCATCAAACAGTAAATATGCCCTTTTAGGTGCGCTAAGAACCACGGCTCAAATGCTTTCCTATGAAGTTTTTATGGGACTGGCCTTGATGGGCGTTGTCGTCATCGCCGGTAGTTTCAGCCTCAATGATATCGTTCATGCCCAAAGCCAATACTGGTTTATTCTCAACCAACCACTTGGGTTTCTACTTTTTCTCTTTGCCGGTATTGCCGAAAGTCACCGCGCCCCATTTGATCTCCCAGAGGCCGAGACCGAGATCGTTGCAGGGTTTCATACCGAATATGCCAGCATGAAGTTTGGTATGTTTTTCATTGGAGAATACTTAGGGGTGATCTTCATCTCCGCCTTAATCACCACACTTTATTTCGGTGGTTGGCAGGGACCCTTTTTACCACCCATTGTCTGGTTCACACTCAAAACCGTCTTTTTCGTGATGTTTTTTATCCTGCTTCGCGCCGCGATCCCAAGACCCAGATACGATCAACTCATGAGCTTTGGCTGGTCCATTTTACTGCCATTAGCACTGTTAAATCTGCTGCTTACCGCAGTATGGAAATTAACCATAGGTGTTTAACTACAGATTTTTAAGAGGAGCGTGACATGTTAAGTCAAATAAGAACGCTAATCACAATCCTAAAGCACACTTTTACTCGTGCTGACACTGTCGAATACCCGGAGCAGAAACCCTATCTGTCCCCTCGTTACCGTGGTCGAATCGTCTTAACTCGTGATCCCGATGGTGAAGAACGATGCGTTGCTTGCAATCTTTGCTCTGTCGCCTGCCCTGTCGATTGTATTTCGGTGGTTAAAACAGAGAAACCAGACGGGCGCTGGGAAGCTGAAAGTTTCACCGTTAACTTCTCCCGCTGCATCATGTGTGGGTTTTGTGAAGAAGCCTGCCCTACCCACGCAATTCAACTCACCCCCGATGTAGAAATGGCTGAATATGACAGACAAAATCTCGTCTATGAGAAGCAGCATCTGCTTATTTCAGGTCCAGGTAAATACCATGATTACAATTTCTACAAAGTCAGTGGGAAAGCCATCAATGGCAAAGAGAAAGGAGACGCTCAAAATGAATTGGCTCCCATCAACGTGAGGAGTTTATTGCCATGAAAATCAACAAGATCTCCCCTAAACAAGTAAAGGGATAAGATTATGATTGAAGCCATTTTTATGATTACTACAATCGTCTGCCTTATATCGGCACTACTGACGGTGACAGCCCACAATGCAATACATGCTCTGCTCTATCTAGTAACAATGATGATCGCTATCGCGCTGATTTTCTTCTTATTTGGCTCACCTTTTGCCGCTGCGCTGCAGATTATTGTCTATGCGGGAGCCGTAATGGTGCTGTTTGTGTTTGTCACCATGATGCTGCACCAAGGCGAGAAAAGTATACTTGATGAGAAAGCCCTGTTTAGTTTGAAAAATGCTAAAGGTCCGCTATTACTGGCCACCATACTCATTTCTGAATTACTCATGATTAGTGTACAGCCGCTAGAAATGAACTCTTCACTTGTTCCTCTTAGCGCGATTAGCAGTGGAACAGAACAGGATTCAGCTCAACGCGATAACACCTCACAGCCCAACTCCGTCAAATCTCTCGCCATACAACTCTACGGTCCCTATCGTTTATTGGTCATCATTGCAGCCATGTTACTGCTCTCTGCATTAATCGCCGCCATACACATTGCGCGCAAAACACCAAAAATTATAGATGTTGACCTCAGTCCAGAAGAGACTCAACTAACAAATAAACAGCAGGAGACAAACTCATGATAGAGACATTATGGGTCATCATATTGAGCTTCTCACTGTTCGCCATCGGCATATTTGGTCTCATAAGCAGGAGAAACCTACTCTTTATCCTGCTATCCCTAGAAATCATGCTTAATGGGATCATCATATTATTTGTTGCAGCATCTAATCTGTATGGCAATAACGATGGGCAAATTATGTATCTTCTGGTGCTCACTCTGGCCGCATCTGAAGTCGCTGTAGGACTGGCTTTGGTCATACAGATCTACAGACAGCAACAAAATCTCGATGTCGATACACTGACTAAGTTGCGAGGCTAATATGACCATATTGCTTGGCTTAATCCCGCTGCTGCCCTTGTTTAGCGCTTGCCTGCTGATCTTCTGGCAACCTAAACTTTTATTCACTCAAATTATCGCCGTTGGTTCTATAAGCCTCGCGGCATTATTGGCATTAATCTTAAACGTTCAATTGTGGGACCAAGCACAATTTGTGCTTCAGGTATCGCTTGGACAATGGCTTTCCATTGATAATTTATCTTTAGGCTTTACCCTTTATCTCGATCCACTCTCGCTGATAATGGTGACCATTATTACCTGTGTGGGTGCGCTGATACATCTCTATTCAGCCAGCTACATGAAAGATGATCCTGATGTGTGCCGTTTTTTTGCCTATCTGAACCTTTTTGTCTCAGCCATGTTATTTCTGGTGCTCGCCGATAATCTGATCTTGCTCTACTTAGGATGGGAAGGTGTGGGTTTATGCAGTTACCTGCTTATTGGATTTTGGTATCGAGAGCAAAAGAATAGCCAAGCCGCGAATAAGGCATTTATCATCACACGTATCGGTGATACCGCCATGTTAATCGGCATTATTTTGCTTTTTTACCAATTCGATACCTTAAATATCCAACAGATACAGCTACAATCTCAACAACTGTTGCAAATGGATGAATTGCCAACAACCGAAATAATCAGCTTATGCTGCCTACTGTTATTTGCTGGTGCTGCAGGTAAGTCCGCTCAAGTGCCACTACAATCCTGGCTTCCCGATGCCATGGCAGGCCCCACGCCTGTTAGCGCCTTGATCCACGCTGCGACTATGGTCACTGCAGGTATCTATCTAGTAGCAAGAAATATGGACCTGTTTCAACTCGCTCCCGATGTACTTCACTTTATCGCCATTATCGGGGTGATCACCTTAATTTTAGGCGCGACGTCAGCGCTGGCTCAATCAGATCTAAAGCGCATACTCGCCTACTCAACCATTAGCCAACTCGGTTATATGTTTTTAGCCCTTGGTGTTGGCTCCGCCTCAGCAGCCGTATTTCATCTAATGACCCATGCTTTCTTTAAAGCGCTGTTGTTCCTCAGCGCCGGAGCATTGATTTACTGCATGCACCATGAGCAGAACATTTTTAAAATGGGAGGATTAAGAAAGTCTCAGCCACTGCTAGCCTTTTCATTCGGCATTGGATGCGCCGCGCTAGCATCGCTTCCCATGACCTCAGGCTTTTTTAGTAAAGAACTCATCCTTGAACAAACACTTCTTGCGCATCAACCTTTACTTTGGTGGGGCGGTGTCATTGGCGCATTTTTTACTGCGCTTTACAGTGCTAAGCTGTTTTTTATTGTTTTCTTTGGCAAATTAAACCAGCCAAGTACTCATAACACACCAACGGCAATGGCAATAGTGCTCATGATCTTGATGCTACTGTCACTCGTTGGCGGTATACAGCCTCAAGGTTTATTTACCCACTTTTCAGCACCAGCAGACTCTGCATCACCTGGTCATACTCTTAGCTTGTTCCAACATTGGTTGCCGATCCTCTTACCCATATTCACCGTAACCTTAGCTTGGTTCCTGTTTATTAAGGGATATTTTACGCCCACAACGCCATCGGAAGGTTCCTCTGTGAGCCTTAAGCAAAAACTGCATCAGTTTTTATTATCGGGTTGGGATTTCGATAGATTATACCGCTTGATATTTATCAAGCCCTTTAAACTCGTCACAGAATATAACCGAAGAGATATCATCGATTTAGCTTATCGTCAGCTTGAAACATTCAGTTCACTGCTCTATCGACAGCTCAACCGTTTTCAAACAGGGCAACTACGGCACTACAGTGCGAGTCTGGTGATATTTTGCGTGTTGGCCATCGCGTGGGAGTTAATACAATGATGTTATTTACTCTTATCTTACTACCACTTATTGGCGGCGTTATCGCATGTTGGAGCCAGCGAGTACATCAAGAAGCGCCTAAATGGATAGCCAGTCTGTGCTTACTCTTGTCGTTAGCCTTCTTAATCTCGATTAAACTTTTCACCAGTATGGATCCCTCAAATCTTTGGCTTGTCGATGAAACACTTGCCTGGATCCCAAGACTCAATATTAGTGCCCACTTCGCCATGGATGGACTCAGCTTTGTGTTAATCCTATTAACACTCTTGATGGGACTGGTCGGTTTATCCTCGGCTTGGAACGAGATAAGCCAACATTCAGGCTTCTTCTATGGCAATTTTTTATGGACATTAGCAGGCATTATTGGTGTGTTTTTGGCGATGGATCTGCTACTTTTCTTCGTTTTTTGGGAAGTGATGCTAGTCCCCATGTATTTTCTTATCGCTATTTGGGGCAATGAAAACCGTCGCTATGCCGCATTAAAGTTCTTCCTTTTTACCCAAGCCGGTGGGTTATTGATGCTCTTGAGTATCGTTGCTCTGGCCGTACTACATTATCAGCAAACGCAAATTCTTAGTTTCGATTATCAAGTATTGGTGCAATCGCCCATCGACTCTGAATTTGCCAAATGGATCTGTCTAGGCTTTATTATCGCGTTTATTGTCAAACTGCCCGCTTTCCCCTTCCATAGCTGGTTACCTGACACTCACACACAAGCACCAACGCCAGCCAGTATCATACTGGCAGCCGTTCTGCTCAAAACTGGTGGTTATGGGTTACTTAGATTTGTATTACCTCTGTTCCCTGATGCCAGCCAATTTTGGTCACCGCTAATGATGGGACTTGCGGGGATTAGTATCATCTATGGCGCCATGATGGCCTTTTCGCAAACGGATCTTAAACGTCTAGTGGCTTATTCAAGTGTCAGTCATATGGGCTTTGTGCTCTTAGGCTGTTTTAGCCTCAATTTTTATGCGCTACAAGGTGCTGTCATGCAGATGTTGGCACACGGAGTTAGCACCGCAGCTCTGTTTATGTTGGTGGGATTAATCCAACATAAGTTTCATACTCGAGATCTCAATCAACTCGGTGGACTCTGGAGTACCTTGCCAAAACTGTCAGCCATGGGGTTATTTTTTGGTGTGGCTTCTTTAGGCATGCCTGGTCTTGGTAATTTTATCGCTGAGTTATTAGTGCTGATTGGCACCTTTAAACAAGCTCCAATGTTTGCGCTAGTGGCAACATCAGGACTGATATTGGCGGCTGTCTATTCACTGCGCATGATCCAAAAGAGTTTCTTTGGCGTAAGCGTGAACGCTGATGAAAACAGAGCGAATAAAACAAGACATACGTCCAAAAAGATCATCACAGATCTGAATGCTAAAGAGAAAATAACCTTAATGCTGATGTGTTTGAGCCTCATATTCATGGGTCTTCACCCTCAGCCCATTTTCAATTTGGTCAATGGCTCATTAATCGAGATAGCCTCACTCTTTCAAGCATCCTTTCAACCAGAGATCCTACTAATAGAGGTGCAGCTATGAGCCTTCATTTTCTCCCTGCGATGATCATCTCTATCACCATATTGATCTTGTTACTGGCCATCGCACTTCAACGCGCCCATGACTTGGCATATGTGATCACCGGACTCGGTCTCATTGGTGCCTTTTTTAGCCAGTGCATATTATTATATTTGCCGAATTCATCAGACGGACTATTTGCCTTTTCCCCTGTGAGTAGCCTGCTCAGTTTATTGATGTTAAGCATACTCATCTTTCTTTGGCTGCAACTGTACGCCTGGTTAGCGAAACAAACGGGTCACAAAGAGGAGTTTTATCTACAGCTCTTACTGGTGTGCTTAGGTGCGTTAGGCATGATAGTCAGCGAGCACTTTGCCAGTTTCTTTTTAACCTTAGAACTGATGAGCCTATCCTTTGTCGGGTTGATCGCTTACTCACAAGATAAACCTGTCAGCCAAGAGGCCGGAATAAAGTATCTAGTACTGTCGGCAGTCGCCTCAGCCTTCATACTCATGGGCATTGCCATTCTCTACCTGCAAACAGGCAGCCTCGCATTTGAACAGGTTACCAATGAGGTCAGCTCATCATCTTCGATACCGCTTTTATCCACCACTGGCATTATCTTTATTCTTATTGGGCTCTTTTTTAAACTCTCTATGGTGCCTTGCCACTTATGGGTTGCCGATATTTTTCAAGGTGCCCCACTTCCCTCAACGGCTTTGCTCTCAACCATCTCTAAACTGGCTTCATTTGTCGTACTTTGGAAAATGTTCAATTTAGGTGGTTGGCAACATGATCACATTATCCTCGAAATTATCGGACTCGTTGCTGTGGCCTCCATGCTCATCGGGAATTTATTGGCCTTGTTACAAAATAATATTCTTCGCATATTGGCATTTTCATCAATATCCCATTTCGGCTACCTGCTGATTTTATTACTGCTGTTTAACCAAGATGCCGATTTACTTGAAAATGCCGAGTTTCCACTCGAAGCACTCATTTTCTATTTATCAGCTTATCTCATCACATTAACCGGTACCTTCACCGTTTTAATGCAGTTAGAGGGGAAAACTAAGCTGAAGCAACTGACTGGACTCTTCTGGACTCGTCCACTGCATGCAGCCAGCTTAAGTGTTCTAATGCTTTCGCTCGCAGGGATCCCGCTAACGATAGGCTTTATGGGAAAATTTTATCTCGTCACTGCAACCATCTCTAATCAGGTTTTGTGGCCGCTTCCCTTTTTGGTCATTGCCAGCGTAATAGGGCTGTTTTTCTATCTTAGAATCATCATGGTGATGTTATCGTCAATAAACCAAGTAGAAAGAAGCTGTGCATCGACAACAGGAGAGCGAGCTAGTCTCTGGTTTATTATCGCTGTCGTTATGGGACTAGGAACTTTTCCAGCGCTCTTGGCTGAGATCATAAAACACACAGTGAGATAACACATTACAAGCACTCAGATCACATAGTTAAAAATTTGGGTTCTATGGGAATAATTTCATACTTTCAACAAGCCTGATCATGATATTGTCCCTCAATCATGAGAAATGGCTCCGGAATATCTATGGCTTTCTACCAATCACCAAAGAAAATAAGCGCATTTGACGCTAAATTTGAAGCACAAAAAATCGCATTTGCTCCCATTAGTTTTCAAGTCGCACGATGTTTGCTTGAATTTGGCATCTTAGAGCAAATAGAGGCTTCAGCAGAACGAGGTTGTTCGTTAGCTGATATACAAGAAAAAACCGGATTAACAGAGTATGCCATTAGCGTTCTTATCGATATGGGCCTTAGCATGGGTTTACTTTGGCAAAAAGAGGACAGATACCTACTCGACAAAATAGGCCACTTTCTCGTGCTGGATGATATGGCTAAAGTTAACTTAAACTTTGTCCATGATGTTTGTTATCAAGGCATGTTTGAGCTTGAGTCCTCTTTGCTTGAGGGCAAGCCGAATGGGCTTAAGGTATTCGGCGATTGGGAAACCATTTATCCAACCTTGAGTGAGTTACCTCACCAAGTAAAGCAAAGCTGGTTCGAATTTGATCATTACTATTCAGATCATGCATTCGGTCAATTACTGCCACTTATTTTTCAGGCCAAACCCAAGCATATCGTCGACGTTGGTGGTAACACAGGCAAATGGGCATTTGCATGCACAGCCTATGATCCTAACGTCAATATCACCATCATGGATCTGCCGGGCCAACTTGCAGTCGCCCTTGCCAATGCCAAAGAGAAAGGCGTAGCCGACAGAGTCTCCGGCTTTCAATGTGATCTACTCGACGAGTCACAAGACTTTTGTCAGGATGGCGATCTCTACTGGATGAGCCAATTTCTCGACTGTTTCTCTAAAGAGCAAATCTTAAGCATTCTAACTCGCACAGCTCAAAACATGACCGCCAACAGTGAACTCTGCATCTTAGAAACCTACTGGGACAGACAGCCCTTTGAAGCTGGCGCATATTGCGTTAATGCAACCTCAATCTACTTTACAGCCATGGCAAATGGCGACAGCCGCATGTATCACTCAAAAGAGATGTTATCTCTTATATCTCAAGCGGGTCTCTATGTAGATGAAGATATTGATGAGATAGGTTTAGGTCACACTTTACTCAGGTGTAAACGTAAACCACCGAGTGTTTAAGTTTATTCACTCGAGGTTAAGAAATACTTAACCTGTAATTAATTAAAATCAAATATTCTTACCGTCTCTATTCTTTTATTATTCAGTCATAGACTACTTACTAAGAGAATAGAGATGAAATCTTCATTCAAAAAAATCTCATATCATGCATCTCGACTACCCAGCCCTATGGCAGGCCTCGCACTCGCTATTGCCAGTTTAGGCTGGGCATGGGAAAACATGCTACCGAACATGGGTGGACGCGGACAAGCAATCAGTGCCGTTGTAGCAGGTCTCATGCTCATGTCTTTAGTCATTAAATTTATACTTCACCCTGCTATTTTAAAGCAGGAACTTTCACATCCAGTGGTCGGCAGTGTGATCCCAACTTTTGCCATGGGCTTGATGGTTGTCTCTAATGCATTAGGACATTACTTTCCAACAGAGGGTCTTATTCTCTGGCTTGCAGCCATTGCCATCCACATCGTATTTTTAGCCATGTTTATTTACTTTCGTGCGATTGATTTTAAACTCGAGCATATGGTACCAAGCTGGTTTGTTCCCCCAATTGGGATCATAGTCGCAGCGGTGAGTTTCCCCAGCGATCAATACCAATGGCTTGCAAACGCAACTCTAAACTTTGGCATGTGTTGTTATCTCGTTATGCTACCTGTGATGTTATATCGCTTGATATTCTGCGCCCCAATTGCCGATGCTGCAAAACCAACAATCGCGATAATGGCTGCACCAGCGAGCTTGTCTTTAGCGGGATATTTAACAGTAAGTAGCCAGCCATCACTCATTATCGTGGCACTCTTGCTTAGCATTGCAGTCCTAATGACCAGTGTTATTTACTTAGCTTTCTTTCACTTACTAAGACTGCCATTCTCACCCGGCTATGCCGCCTTTACTTTTCCTATGGTGATAGGTGCAACGGCTTTATTTAAAACTGCTGATTGGTTAAGTCAATCTTACGGATCGAGTCAATTTACAGATTTCATCGCTTATAGTGCACAAGGAGAGTTATTTATATCAACAGCAGTGGTGCTTTATGTCACTTATCGTTATCTCTCTCACTACAGACCAAGCACACTTAAAGCATAAATAAAAATCAGACGAGCCATCAAGCACTTCTTAATGGCTCGTCCTTATATAAAATATTCAAGAAGTAAATCTGATTTTTTATTCAAAAGACTAAAACTAACTCACCTATTTTATAATAAACACCAGATCCAGCTCACATTTTGGACACTTAATTCCAACAAATAAACCATCATCTGTAATAATTTTGTTACACAACAAGTTACTACAATTCACTCACACCTTTAAAAACAATAAAAAACATCTCCTACACAGCGTTTTTTACAAAAAGACCCAAAATCAACAACCGAAAAACCACAAGAAAACCAAAGTGGTAACAAATAAGACAAAGGAATAACAATAGTATCTAAATAGTCCTCACCCCTCTTTATCCCTGTCTCTTATACACATCTCCGAGCCCACGAGACCGAGGCTGATCTCGTAT